>Ga0180431_10010709_pt1 | contig 10151 bp, 15 predicted proteins | sample SS_ome_11_FD_132459 | JGI IMG/M metagenome (GOLD analysis project Ga0180431, IMG submission 132459) | Hypersaline lake sediment archaeal communities from the Salton Sea, California, USA - SS_1_MS_1 metaG | ecosystem: Environmental > Aquatic > Non-marine Saline and Alkaline > Hypersaline >... | reverse complement strand
GCATGAGCCTTCGGCTCCACAAATCCTTCATTGACCTCGTGCAAAACCTTGGAAACATCTTCTCTTTCTTGAATCGCCCACTCCCACCACAAACGACATGCTACCTTGAGCAAATGTGCGTGGCGGCTTCCTACATCTATCTCTTCGCCAGACCGCTTAAAATAGCGTTTCGCGGACTTTAGCGCCTGTTCCTCACTAATCCAATCAGGAGATCGGGTTAGGTTTGCTGGTGTAAGTGCTTTTTTATGGCCTGTCAAGTCCTCTTCTTCCAAGTCGAGAACGGTCCAGTCCAAATACTCACCTTGCGAAATGTGGTATTCGTAATCGTCGCGGCCCGTTTCCGAGCCCACGGTGCCGAAAAACCCCAGTCTGCCGGGGTCAAAAGTGCTTTCCGCAACAGTCCCCTCCAAGCAATCATTTAGGTATTTACAAAGCGATATATGCTTTGTCGGGGGCATGGGTGTTTTGAGCGGAACGACAACCCGCCAGCGTTGTTCTGCAGGTGACGACGAAAAAGTCTTCCAGAAAATAGCTCGCAAGCCTTCGAACTGCTCTTTCAATTCTTCAAGCGTGAAGGGCTCGCGGTTTTCCCAAACATCTACATCCAAAATAACTGCGTGTGACCACAAAAGGTTGTCCGCAGTCTGCTCTTTAGAGGTCGCTTCAGGAACGAACTCTGCGCCGCAGATTGCGGGACTGTTTGTCTTTTCTTTTCGGTCAACTACGTCAACTTTGGAAAGTGCTTCGTGCCATTCGGCGTCTGAATCTTCGAAGCAAAGTGCCGTGTTTGGAGTCCCCTTCGCACCATCATAAAACCAAAGCTTAGGCATAAGCCTCCCCACCCAATACCGTGATCGGAAATCGAGAAATGCAACAAATGTCAGCGCGCTGAACGTACGCCAGATCGGTGAGACAGGTCAAGATTCAAGTGATGGCATTTTGAAAAAAAGAAGATGCCTCTCAGAGGCCCTCAGATTGATTCTGAGGGCCTCTGCTTAAAAACCCTGCACAGGTATGGCAAAGGGGCGTAGCGCCTCTCAGAGCGAATCTGAGGGCAGCGAGTATTGTTTACAGGGGTTCTCGGTTCTATGCGCGTGAGACACTTCGAAAGGGGTGTCTCGTGTCGCTTTTGAGACACCTCGAAAAGGACCACCCAGGATTTTTCGACCACCCAGGATTCCGAAAAACGAAGTAACTTCGGGGGGTTAGAGCGATGCCTACATGTCGTACCCATCGAAAACCACCCAGGATTTTTGGACCACCCAACCAGACCACCCAGGATTTTTTTCGCGTATTGATGCGCTAAACCCCGACCACCCAGGATAATTTGGGGGGTATTTTTTTTTTACATGTGTGCGTAGCGCGTACACGTACGCGTACGCGTACGCGCGTACATGTAAAAGTACCCCCAAATTATCCTGGGTGGTCGGCCAATTTGGCATATTGACGCCAAATTATCCTGGGTGGTCGTTTCAAAAATCCTGGGTGGTGTTTCAAAAATCCTGGGTGGTCGTTTCAAAAATCCTGGGTGGTGTTTCAAAAATCCTGGGTGGTGAAACAATGCTGAAACTGTAGGTTGATGTAGTCAAGTGAACACGAGCGTAAGTTTTTTACTTACGCTCGTGTTCACCTCCTTACATGTAGGTCTTTGTAGTCAAGTGAACACGAGTGTACACGAGCGTAGGGCCATGTAAGATATACCTGTCGGTATATGTCTCACGGCCTTCATTTTTTTGACTCTAATCGAAACAACTCGCTCCTGCGCTTCGTTTGACCAAGTCCCGAAAAGTGTAAGCTGTTGATACACTTTTGCCTATACAAACTTGAGCACGGTTTTTTGGGAAAAGGTGTTTCGGCCAAAGAAAAAGCCCCTCGCGGGTGTGCGAGGGGCTTTTTGTAGGAAAAGAAAAACCCCCGGCGCGTTGTGGGGGGACTTTTCCGCGCCGGGGGCTTTAATGCTGTTTTGCTGCTTTTCTTTTGGGTTTGGGGACCCTACGGGCAGCTTTGCAGGCTGCTTCTAGCCTGTCAAGTTTTTATTTCCATCCTCGATTATCTCGCCAGCGTCTTTGATGGTCTGGTAGTTTTGCCCACTGCGTCGAAAGTCTTTCCAAGCGTTTCTTTAAAATTTGCAAACCTTCGCTTGTATTGGGTGCGAAGCGCGCAGCTTCGTAGGAGTCTGCATCCCAGAGTGCTTGCGAGCGAGGGTCTGATGGTATTTCTCCATCTAAGTCATGGTTCGCTATAATTTTGCAGATGTCTTCGTGCAAGTCTTTTTGTGCCCACCACTCGGGGTCTCTTTTCATAAATTCTTCTGCGGCGACTGCGCATCTTTGCGCGTGCCCTGGGTCTGGCTGCTGCCAAGGTCCTTGTCGAACGATGTCGTGGAAAAGACCTGCAGCTTTTACAATCTGCAAATCGCGCCCCGTGAGACCTAAGCCTTCCGCGATGTGGTAGGCCAAGCGAGAGGTTTGACGAGCGTGGTCATAGCCAAAGGGGTCCTCTCCCCACTCGATGTTTTCCAGCGAACTTGCACCCGCGATGTCGCCCACCCGTTGAGAGTTCATCTGTGCTGCTTGGAACATGCGCTCTTGTCTGAGCGTTTGTTGAATTGCGTTCTCTGAGCCCGGTCGAATGTTGGAGTCCCCGCTATAGCCGTTGGCTGCGGAGGCCCCTTTGATAATGATGTTCGTCATGCATCTCCCCCCGGAACCGTAATCAGATGTTCCAAGGAATCTGTTAGTCTGGAAACGATGTCTTCTTTTTGTAGTTGCTTTGCGATTTCCATCCCAGTCGAGTGCGAGCTACTGACGACATAATCTGCAATCATCTCGGGCATGCTTGTCAAATCTGTAATCAGTTTATGCATTGCGACGTGAATGGAATTCGCTGCGACCAACGCAAGAATCGCCATCGTCTTATCTTTTTCAGATAATTCTTTTTTGCCTTCTTGGAAGTCTCCAAAAAACTCGTTCATCAGGTGTTGACAATGTTCTCGGATAAGTTCGTGGAAAGCTTCCAAAGTTGGACCACTGAGGTCCAACGTATATTCGTGTTCTGTCATTTATCTCTCAGTTTCAGGTGCGTGTTTGTGTGGACACCATTTTGTGAGCTGCTTCGTACAGCGAGATAACTTGCTTGTACTTCGCCATCTCTTCTTGCAAAACAGAAATCTGCTCGCGGAGCAAAGCGATCTCGTTTTTATCTTCCGAGATTCCATCGGCATCTTCATCGAGAGGGGCGGTCAGCATTTCCACCCAGTCTGCTCCAGAAGCAGTCAAAGGCAAAGTCTCTTGCGCAGACTCTTCGGTATCTTCTTTTTCAAAATCGTTTTCAGGGTTGAATCGACAAAGCGCCCACCATCCGCGATTGTGGTCTGAGTTTAGGTACTCCTCTACAAAGTCCACGCCCTTGGGAATGCCTAGCTCGTCTGCAACCAAGTTTAGCTTACCACGGTGTTTGATTACCAGACTGCGGAGTTTTAGATTCGTCTGGTTAATAATCTCTTCTGCGCCCTCGTTGCTCGGCGTGAATGTTTCCTCGTTTTCCGTTGCCTTGTTCACAACAGGGGCACGGTTCTTTGCTCGTTTGAACTGCTTCCACCAATACAGATGCTTCGCGGAATTAAGGCGTGCGGATACCGCCTGTGGAGACAATCCTAGTTTTTCTGCAATGCGCAATCCAACGCCGTTGCACTCTTCTACAGTTTTACGAAAGTTGTAATCGTCTGAGGTCAGCATTTTCATTTTGTCTTTCCTTTCTTGGGGTTTGTCCCTAACAATCGGCTTTGCCAGACTCTTAGGGGTCTGCGGTGACAGGCTGGACGCTTGGACATCCAGTGGTCGGGAGTTGGGGAAATCCATCCTGCCTTGGACGCGATGCGCATGACCGCGCCCATCGCACGAGGTTCTCTAGGGCTTGAGAGACCTTCTCCGTCGAGCCATACATGGTCTACGGTAAAATTTTCTTGAGAAGAAGCCACACGAAAAACAGCAGCCAACGCTTCAGTAAGCCAGCCTGCGTCTGCGTGCTTCAAAGCATTGCCAATGCCATGCTCTTTTCCCGCTTCCCCCAGAACAATGTTCTTGGCGGCCTCGATGTCTGGAAAAGGTATCTCGTTTGATTTTTCTCTGATTTTTCGCAGTTGTGGGGGAAGAACCATTGGATATTTACCTCGATCTTTTTGATATCAAGGTAAAAATCTCATGGAGAATGGATTTTGTCAAGCGCTGAAATCGTGCAGCGATCTCGCTTCTACACAAGATCCCTCTAGCACACGCCTTAGTTTTCTTTTATTTTCAGTAGCTTGCGAAGAAAGCCTAAATCTTTTTAGGACGCTTGGCTTCTTTTTGTACAAAGTTTCTACGATTAAAAAACCATTTTCCGTGCAGGTATTGATTTTGAAGTCTTTGGCAATGTTTCTGGAAAAGAGTTCAACTTCTTTTTGTAAGTAACTAAAACACATGTTTTTTTCTTTTTCTGCTCTCTTTTATTGACGAGTCTGCTTCGAACACGCTAAAAGAGCGACCTCTTTTTCAGAACCGGAGCCTTTAATGTCGTACAAAAACCTACTCCTAGCATGTCTTCTTAGCATGTCTTGCGAGACTGCTGAGAGCACTTTGCGCACAAAGCCTAAACCCCAAGTGCGCGTACCACAACACGAAATCGTGATCGTTTACGTCGATTAAAAAAGCCCCCTAGCGGGGGCTTTTGTTTTAGGCTGCTTAACAAAGCTAAAACAAAGACGAATCTTATTTTTGTCGATAGACCCTGTGGTATTTTTTGAGGTCTTTTTCGTAATCCTCTGAGTCCTCTGTGTTAGAGCCTTTGTGCTCTTGCCAAGCGAGTTCGATTTCTTTTTGTTTTTTCTCGTCTTCAGTCATCGCGCTTTCGCTCCTATGCGGCTAAGGCGTGTTCTCTCCAGAATGCGGTTGCTTTTCGCATTTCTTCGGGCTCCTTCAAAGACGGATCTCCAGGTTCTTTGGGTGCGAGCGGCCCGCCGAAAGCGGTGTACAGCGCGCAAGGCACGTCCCCACGCGGACCTGCAATTACCGTGACCTGTCTTGTCGGCCTGCTCGGTAGGCGTACCATGCGCGAAAGATTCGGACGGTCGCCCCTCCTCGCATAGAAAACCTCTCCCTCGCCCAGGGGGCCGTCTCCCATCGTGGGGCCATAGAGCGCGCACGGTATCTCGTCGAGTTCTTCAGGAAAATAGATGGTTTCGATGAAGAAACGGTCTCTGCTCGCAAACGCAAATAGCAGATAATCTAAATGGCTTTTTGAGAGTCCGTGGTCTAAATGTGCTTTTTTTAAAATTTTCATAAATGTCCCCTCTTGGCTCGCCGCGCCGATCAAGTCAGTCCGACACGCAGAAACGAGCATTGTGTGGCGCGATCGAGGTATCCAACAGATAGCGCCTGCGAACGGTCTTACCATCGCGTTCAAAAACTGCTTCCACGTATAGGTGGTCGCAACACAGCCCTTCAAAAGGGTGCATTCTATCCAAATAAGGATTCACGTCCCCGCGCACAGCCTTTCTGAGGTATTCGTTAGTTCCCGCGTCTTGAACTATTGATAACGTGACCTCTGCTTTTTTCGGCAACAGCTCGACGATAGACAAAAGTGCTTCACTACCGAACATGTGCCACTCTCCTTTATTGGGTTTGTGGCCAAAACCCGAAATTTTACCTTTGACGGGTAACGTGTCTACTCGCTCCTCTGGATCTGAGCGCCACCGATACCGGCGAAACTCCAAAGCGGCGTCCTCGGGGCCTTTGCACCGAAAAATACAAGATAACGACCTAAGTTCTTTTTTTCTCTGCAGGAAATCAGTCAATTCGCCCGCATTGAGCACCCGCCGAGCGAACGTATCAATAGCCGTTGCAACCAAGCTGCCTCCCTTGCCGCACTCAGCGACGTGTGTCGTGCCCCAACGCGGGGCGAATGGCGGGGCTTTTTGGCCTAACCCCAAGGCTATCCCTGCTATGCGGTTTTCCGTTTCCGGCGCATCGTGCGGGCTGCGGGCTTTTCGTCGAAGCCGTCTAAGAGACTTCCGGCTGCAGTCTCTTCCTGACTCTCCTCTGCCTCTTCGTTGAGCTTTTCGCCAGCGCGGATTACGATTTTCTTATCGTGGTACTCGACGATGACCGTATCCCCTTTGGTGCTGGACAGCAGGTCTACAGGCAGCCGGATGAAACGTCCGCCTGCTTTGTTGAGCTGTTGCACGCTGTAGGTGCGCGTCTCTCCAGATTTTGGAGCGGTACGCCCTTTCCCTGATGGTTTTTCTGGCTCGTTTTCAGAAATCCACGAAGCCGCTTCTTTCGCAGCTTTCGGATTTACCTTATCTAGTTTTTTTAGGCAGTTTTTGATTGTGGGCCAGGTTGTTGTCCCTGCGGACAAGGCGTCTTCGAAAACTTTTGAGCCCTGAATCAAAAATTCCAAGGTAAGCGTCGGAACTGTGTATCTAGTCCTTTTTTTCATTTTTGTTATCCTTTTTTTGTGTATGTAGTGGGTCTGCTCCTCCGAGTGCCCACTTGAGTGCATCATCGGCCAAAATGAGAATTTTGCCGTTGGTTCCTCGTCCTTGCCTTCGGAACCCAGTTAATTCGCCGCTTTTGACAGCTCGACGAACAGTTGCGACATGGCATCTTGCCAGCGTAGCCACCTCCTGCAATGTCATTGTTTTGATTTCGGGCAGATCGGTCATGCGTCTCCCCATGCTTGCAAAAATCGCGTTTCTTCTTCTGCTGCTTTTGTAAGAATTTCTTTTGCTGCTTGTTCTCCTAAGTCCTTTGCAAAATCGAAAATGTCTGGAGACATGTCCGGCGAGCAATGCAAGGCGACCTCTAAGATCGCCATTGCGGCAGCGGAATTGACAATGCTAGATAGCAAGTCAGGTAGCTCGTCTGCGCCCATCAAAAACTGCTTCAATTTTTGTCGGACCAGATTTTCTAAGTCTTCGCGTTCGAGCATATTAAAAGCCCTTTCCTAAAAGATTCATAGACGCATCGGCATCACGACGGCACGCCGCTTTTCGCATCCGGGAATGGCGGGCAATCCAAAGAGCGCGGGCGCTAGATCGTCTTTTCGAGCGCAGACGATAGACCCGGTCGTTCCTTTGACCAACTCCGCGATGTACTTGGGATTGAACCCGCCTGTAATGAAGTCACCGGAAGATTGCACTGAAACGCTTGTCTCCCAATTCAAATCAGGGCTCTTTATGCGAATTGCCATCTCGCCAGCTTGTACGTCCCATTGGACCGCTTGTTTCTTCACAAGTTGCGCCGCTTTTTTGTGCGCGTCCAGCAAAGCCTTGCTGTCGAAAACGTCTTGTGCTTTGGCTTCACGCACGTCGGGGATGACCTGCCGAAAGTCAGGATAAGACAAATCGACGTGCGGGACCGACACAAAAAGGCCATTTTCAAAAATGAGCCAAGAGCGCGAACCGTCTGGCTGAATTTGCCATTCGTTGGCCAGCGCAAGTACCGAAACATAGGCCAACGGAAAGGTAAACGGCTTATCGAAACCGTTTTGAATACGCGCCTCGTGCAGCCTGTGGTCATCGGTCGCGACCAGAGACGTGCCATCGAAGCGCAACCCGTTCAGATTCGCTCTGTACTCGTCTTTGCTCGCTGCGCTGGAAACCCATTCTAAAGTTTTTTTATGGGGTATCATGGCATGATACACATCTGCGGGAGGCGGCTGCGGATCGCTCGCCAGGGAGCCCTCTTCCGCGAAAACGCGGCGCTCCGCGCCGTTGGGCATGCGGAAAACGAGCGTGTTGTTCTCGTCGCTGTCGTTGTCGTACAGGCCCTCACACGTTGTTCCAGGTGGGAGTGCATCGTCCAAACGAACGCTGAAAACGTCGCCAGCGTCTACGCCTGTTCGGCAAATCTGGCGAATGCCTAGCTGCGGCGCGGTGATCTGCCCTGCGCTCACCGTCAAAAACCGTTGAACGCCTTTAGGCTTCATCTTTTTGTAGATTTCAAAAATATCCATAATATCCTCCGTTTTCAACGCCCCAAGCCCCGCCAAAGGCCGGGGCAATGGGACGCGCGTCGTCTCTGTTCAAGATTGTACTCAAATGTTCAAGTTTGTCAACCTATGCAAGATCAATTCTGAGCAAATTTTCTCCCCAAGATTCTGTGGCGGCGGCCAGTTCGCGGTCGGCTTCGCCTCCGCGCCATCCGCCCAACGCGATTACAGAAGCCAGTTTTTTGGAGAGTTCGGATTCTTCGCGCTCCCATCGCGGGTGCGCGACGGGCGCGCACCTGAAAAGCGCCCGAATTTGATGAGGATGTGCGGGCGCGGGCAATGGCCGCAGCTCGATGTCCACCAAGCGCCAGACGCCGGGATCTCCGTCAAAACAGGTCACGCGCTCCAAGCCCCACGCGCCTAACTTCTCTAACTCCATTTTTAAATCTGCTTTTTTCATCTTCTCACCCCGCGCAATCGCAACCGATCACGTTGTCGTAGTATTTTTGATGATACATGTTCATAGGTTGAACGTATTTCGGATGAAACCATTTCAAACCGTCTGGACTGTCGAGCTTGACTCGCATCGAAGGATTACCGCTCTCAACGTGACTTTCCCCAATGGCAATGCCGCATAAGACTTCTGTGCTGTTTCCGATAACGCAAACGGGACCTACGTACGTAGCCCACGAGTATCTCCAGTCGGACTTTTTCATCTTCTCACCCCGCGCAATCGCAACCGATCACGTTGTCGTAAGGTGTATTGCAATTTTGACAAATTATTTTTTCGTCCTCGTCCTCGTCCTCGTCCTCGTCGAGAACTTCCACGAATTCGTCGAGCCCTGCGGTTTCAAGCGCATCGAGGCAAGCCCAATTGATCCAACCGTTCCGCCAGACTGGGGCTTTTTGGTGCGTTTCGTGATCGCTTTTCTCGACGTAGCGACAGGCCGCCTCTCCCCAGGCATCGCAATCATCGCCCGCCACGTCTCCGCATCGGCATCGGAAACGAAAAACCAATTCGGTGCGTAGCGTTTCGATCATCGCGGCGGCCATGTCTTCGGGCGTCCGGCGAACCTCGTCAAAATCGCTCCCATCGAAAATCGTCGCGCCGTGATTTTTTGTTTTTAAAATCACTGTAAGCATTTTTTCCTCCGTTTTCGGGCAAACGGTGCCCTGTGGTGGCCCGTCCGGGGGACAGGCCACCACGGCGCACCGTGGACGCGCCACGGTGAAGCCACGGTCAACGTGCTTTTTTCGCTGATTTTTTGCGGATCTGCATGACGGGCGCTGTGTCCTCGTCCTCGTCCTCGTCGTCAAAATCTTCGTCTTCGTCCTCGTCCTCGTCCTCGTCCTCGTCCTCTTCCTCGCTTTGTTCGGCGACATCCCACAAATCGGCGAGCAGAAAAGCGTCTACCATTTCATGAAGCGCGTAGATTCGCTCAGGATCGAAAGCATCCATCGCCTTTTTGGCGTCGGCGGCGGTCAAAAAGCGGTCAGCGGCGACCGCCTTCACAAAAGCGAGGCAGGCTTTTTCAATTTTCGTCATTTTCAAAATCTCCGTTATACAGGGCGAGAAATTCGCCCCTCCCAACGCCCCAAGCCCCGCCAAAAGCCGGGGCAGTGGGACGTGCGTCGTCGGATGTGCGGGAAAGCTGCTATTCGGTGCGGTACACGTCGTATGTGCCCTTTGAGCCGGACAGCGTAAATTCGACGTTCCGCACGCACGCGCCCACGGTGAGCGCCTCGAAGGGTTGAGCGCCTGCGGGACGTTGGGCATGCACCCGGAGATACACGTTCTCTGCGGTAATTTCGCCCAGCAGACCCCCGGAAACCCAAGCCCCCTCGGGCGTGCGTGGATCTCCGTCTTTGTTATCCCATAAAATGAATTTCATATTGGTAGCTCCTTTTTGAGGCGAGAAATTCGCCCCTCCCAACGCCCCAAGCCCCGCCAAAGGCCGGGGCAATGGGGCGCACGTCGCCGTATTTTCTTTTTTTTAATCCTCGTTTCGTTCCAGTAGGAATTCGGCGGTCGCCCGCACGCCCGCCAGTTGCGGCGGCCAGTGCGAGACCTCCACCGCGACGAGCGCGGAAAGGTATTCGCGGGCTTTTTTGTCGGCGTCGTCCGCGCTGTCATGCGGTCGCGGCAGCAAAACCCTTTGCGCGATGAGGCTTTGCGCCTC
>Ga0180431_10010708_pt1 | contig 10152 bp, 8 predicted proteins | sample SS_ome_11_FD_132459 | JGI IMG/M metagenome (GOLD analysis project Ga0180431, IMG submission 132459) | Hypersaline lake sediment archaeal communities from the Salton Sea, California, USA - SS_1_MS_1 metaG | ecosystem: Environmental > Aquatic > Non-marine Saline and Alkaline > Hypersaline >... | reverse complement strand
CGGGACTCTGGGACGATTTGATGTGCGAAAAGGCAAGCCACTCGGCGTTTACACTCTCTTCGCGAAGGAGACTGAGCGATGTTGCGTATTTTGCCGTTTGTACCCAAAGGACTTTGGCGCTGCCTTCATCCCTTGTTTTGTAGCCATGGGGAGTGCTCGCCACGATGTGATAGCTGTCGCCGGGTCCGAGGGAGTGCACCTCCTCACCGATCGCTAGTTTGACAAACCCTTCCAGGATGTAACCGAACTCTTCTCCCTCGTGTGATGTGGGGGGATTGTGATAACCGGGGGACATCTCGCCAATGAGTACCTCAAACTGTCGGCCGGGGAAGCCTCCACTTAGAAAGCGGTATTTGATCGATGTGTCCGATAAGTTGATGTACGCCTGGTTGTCTCCTTTGGTGATCTCGGGCGCTCTCGGATCTGCAAGAAACGCCATTCCCGGACCGTCAGAAAGCACGAGCAAGTCAGGCAGTGAAACGTTTAGTGCTTGGCAGATGGCGCGCAAGGAGGGGATCGAAAATGATGACAATCCTCGTTCAATCTGTGAGAGAAAGCTTACTGAGAGCTCACATTGTCTTGAAAGGTCCTTGAGGGTTAAGCCTTTCCGTTGACGCAAGGTTCGGATTCGGCTGCCAAGCTCGGGAAACCTTTCGTTTGCCATGTAGTCACCATAACGAAGACGGTGAAAGAAGTCAAGTATTTGTGAAATTCGTTTCATGCTGAGTGAACATGGCAAGTCTATATTGTGTAATTCCTGCGGTAAACGTGTACTCAAGGACTTTCGCTGTGGTATACTAACAGGCAACTCTGCAGGCGGATTCGGAACGACTTGGGAGGGGCGTCAACGGTAACACGTCACTCGAAAAAGGGAATCTCGCACCTGAAGGTTTTCTACTATGGGCCTACCCGCGCTACCTTCCAGTTTGGCTCAGCAGTTGCCGCACTTTTTGCTGCTGGTCACGTTTTCTACGGTAGCTACCGCGTTGTTTTCCTCACCTCCCTCCTTCCGTACGTCCTGGCGTTCTTCTTGCTGGCCTCTTATCCCAAGGAATTGGACGGTGAGATTACTGCAACTGAAGGCAGTTGGAAGTGGAAATTGAAAAAACGCTTGGCCTCAGCCGGTGGGGATTTCCTTTACATGCTTCGAGAACCACGGCTGTTGCAAGGACTGTTCAATAGCGGGAGTTACGATGCAGTGTTCAAGTCGACCAAGGGCTAACTTCAGCTGATCATGCAGTCCCAGATTCTGGCTCTGCCGATTCTTCTCTCCTTCAACGAAGATCAACGCGTGGCGATTGCTATTGGGACTCTTTACTTTCTCATCTATGTGCCGACAAGTTTCGCTGCCAGGAACCCGCCGGTTGTGTGTAGCGATGAGCAGGCTTCTTGGTCTCTACAGCGAATCTCACCTATCTTGTAGGTGCAGCTTTCCTTGTTGGCGCATAGGCTCGCTACATGGATTGGGATCTACTCAGTCGCCATTGCAGCGTTCCTTGAATTCCATTTGTTGCAGAACGTTCGTTGGCCGATGATCGTTGGCTACCTCTTAGACATCATTTCCCATCGGACGATGGCGACAGGTCTCTCTGTGGAAGCCCGATTTCGCGCCTTGTGGATGGCTGGATTGGCGCCACTGATTTGTCTTCTAGCCGACTTGTTGGGGATGGGGGGGGCCTAATAACCGTTGCCCTTGCGGCAGCGGCCATTTTTTCACTCCTCCAGGTGCGCGATTAGAAGCCCACACCAGAGGAAATCCTTTGGAAAGCTGGGGACAATCGTTGAAACTCTGTGTTGGTATTTGTGTAGATAGGGACGTAGAATCGCTCGAAGGAGGAGATGGTGAAGCGTTTCATTCCACTCATCGCCTTGTTGATTGGTCTCTTTGTTACCGGGGCGACCCACGCCAAATCAGACCTCGTTGTCATTGATATTGGCCTGCAGCCCGAGAGTCCCGTTGCTGGTGAGACCGTAACGATTGCAGCAACAATAAGAAATGTAGGGGCTCACGGCGCTGACAGGGCGTTTTATGTTCGATTTACCGTGGACAGCATGCAGGTCGAGACCCCAACGGTCCCGTTTGGACTTCATGCTGGTCACTCCAAAACCGTTTCAGCCACCTGGCGTGCTGAAGCGGGCGCCCACGCGATCGTGGTAGAGGTCGATCAACCGTTCGACAACATCGATGAATCGAACGAGGGGAACAACTCCCTCGTTGCTACACTCGCCATTCCGGTGAGTTCTACTCCAGCAACTCGTTACTCTACTCTCAAGGTGGCTGTGGCACGGTTCGATGACCGAAGCGGTTCCGGATTCATTAATGTCAGCGAAGGGATAGCCGACGCATTGGTGGAGAGATTGGTGGAGAGAGGTGTGCGGGTTTTGGAGCGAAGTGAACTCGAGGCAGTCATGCAAGAACGCAGCCTTAATCCTTTTCTGACCCAGGATCTTGCCGCTGCCGGACAGAACCTTGGCGCGGATCTACTAGTTGTTGGCTCTGTCAATAAGGTAAACGTGCAGCAGTCCTCGCTGAGTCTTGGACTGTTTAGTATCAGTAGCGCCTCAGTAGAAATGGGGATCTCGGCTCGATTAGTAAACGTGTACACAACGGAGATCGAGAAAGTCGTCTCGGCCAAAGGGGAAGAGGAGGGAACAACGGGGTTCTCGATTGGCATCGGAGAGATCCTTTCCCTGTACCCGTTGGACGCCAACGACGTGTGCTTGGGTGGATTGCGCGCGACGATGTCCCGCTATTCCATTGGTGAGACCATCCACATAGGATACCGAAATCCGGGCACAGCGGCTTGGTACACAGTTGAGATTGATACTATTGGAGGGCAGTTTGTCAAGTGGCTCGATTGGCAGTACGTTACCCCTGGCGATTGTGGAAAGTGGTTGTGGGATCAGCGCGACATGTGGAACGCACAGATGAGTCCCGGGATGTACATCGCCAAGCTGTGGGATGGTGATGCCTATATCGCCACGGTGAGTTTTCAGATTAAGCTAGGAAGCGGACTGACTCTTCCTCCGATTGAAGAAATCACTGTGGGGACTTCTCAGTTTGCTGATACGATTGTTGGCAAAGCTGCCGATAGCGCACTCAATCAACTCGTCTCTGAACTGCTTCGTGGGATGGAAGAGGTCGCCCCGCGGATAACGATTACAGAGGGCGCACGATCCTCTGAAGAGCCGCTCTCGCTGTCGATGGAAGGACAGATAGCGCGGATCCTTCTCGACGGACGCGTCGTGATCAATCTAGGTACCTCTTCAGGAGTGAGCAAAGGAGATTTTTTCCAGACGCTCGACACAAGGGATCTTATCATCGACCCTGCGACTGGGGTGATCCTCACCTACGACATTCTTGGTGTAAAAGGGGAGATCGTCATTGTTGAAGTGCGTGATCGAATTGCCTATGGTATAAAAACGACCGATTTCGTTCCGCTTGTCGGTGATGTGGTCCGTCTGTCCCCTCCCTAGAGGCTTTGCGGTCTAGCCGGAATCGGATAGACTTGTTTGGCAATGCATATTCAAGAGTACATATCGAGGATCTATTCGCTAACGAAGGGACTGCCGGTGGGTAGTTTTCTCGTAGGGGATGCTGAGATTCTCTGCTTCAACCCTCAATACTCCCTGCCCTTTGCTGATCGCGATCAACCGGAGGGAAGCCCTGGCGAGATTCATTTTTCATTGACGCCGGTGTCGTTTTTCACTCATGAGGCGGGTTGGTCCGACTGATGGGTCCCCTGTTCGGTACGGATGGTGTGAGGGGGAGAGCGAACCAGGATCTCTCTCCCGAGCTGACCCTGTCTCTCGCTCGGGCCGTCTCGCGTACCCTTGTCTCCCACGGGGGCCGAATCATTATTGGAAGAGATACACGGGTAAGCGGTTCGATGCTCGAAGGTGCTCTGGCTTCTGGGTTTGCTGCGTGCGGGTGTGACGTTCTCCTTGCTGGAGTGATCCCCACCCCAGCGATCTCCTTTCTCATCAAGGACGAGCGTGCCGATTTGGGTGCGGTGATCTCTGCATCGCACAATCCGCCTGAGGACAACGGGATCAAATTCTTCGATTACCGGGGCATGAAGCTTTCCGTAGAGAATGAGGCGGCAGTCGAGGAAGCTCTTGATGACCCTCCTCATTTCGCAGAGGCAATAGGAAGGATCGTTTCGTCGGAGGCTGCAGCGACTCGCTACGCGGCCTTTCTTACTGGAGCGATTGAGATAGAGGAGGTTGACCTTGCTGGGTGCACGATTGTGGTTGATTGTGCATACGGTGCAACCGGAGCCATTGCTCCACGTGTCTTGCGCCACTTCAATGCTACAGTGATTGAGCTTCACACTTCCCCCAACGGCGAACGGATCAATCAGGGCTGCGGCTCCACGCATCTCACCCCGCTTCGCGAAGCAGTGTTGGAACACCATGCCGACTTAGGGGTTGCCTTTGATGGCGATGGCGATCGGGTTCTCCTTGTTTCTTCCTCGGGGGAGACGATCGATGGTGATCGAATGATGGGGATTGCAGCACTCCACATGAAACGGAAAGGGACTCTTGTTCCACCCCTGGTCGTGGCGACAGTAATGAGCAATCTTGGCCTCGAACAAGTGTTGGAGCAGGAGGCAGTCAAGATGGTGCGTACCCCTGTTGGCGATCGAAACGTAGCCCAAGCCATGATCGCTCACCAGGCGAAGATTGGGGGTGAACAGTCTGGCCATATTATTCTCTCTGATCACAGCTCTACTGGTGATGGAATTCTGACCACCGTGAAGCTGTTGGAAATCTCTCACGAGCGTGGAGTTGATCTACTCACTCTGGCAGAAGAGATTCCGCTCTACCCGCAGGTGCTACGCAACGTCAGTGCAAGCAACCCAGCAGCGCTTCTGGAGAGTACGCCCATCCAAAAGGCTATCGAAGAGGAGGGGTGTCGCTTGGGACAGGCAGGACGAATCGTTGTCCGGCCGTCTGGAACTCAGCCACTCATTCGGGTAATGGTTGAGGGAGGGGAAGAAGCCCTGTGCGAGCAATGCTGTGCCAGGATCGTAGAAGCGATTGAGGAGCATCGATAGGACAGGCCCTGCTGCAACGAGGCGACGAAATACGGCCAACACGCGAAAACGAGTCTGTACTGCTCCAAACGTGTCGTGGAATGTTAGGCAGTTTTGGTCTGCGCCAACTACGCCCCTTCTAGCCAGAAGAATCGTCGAATGGATGCGTCAAAACCGGTTGACGCGCAGCACGGGTTTGATCAAGGCGAAATACGGGTGCGCGCTGTGGGGCGTCGTGTAGTAGCTGGGGGTTTTCCTTTGCCTCGGCAGCGATCTGCTCCATTGCCTCAATGAATCGGTCCAGTGTTTTTTTCCCCTCGCACTCGGTCGGCTCAATCATGAGGGCTTCGGGGACGATCAGAGGGAAGTAGATCGTCGGAGGGTGGAAGCCGTAGTCGATCAAGCGCTTGGCGATATCGAGTGCGCTGATTCCTTCTGCAACCCCCTTCGCGGAGAGGACGAATTCGTGTTTGCACAGGCGATCGCAAGGCAGGCAATAGGTCTTCTTGAGGCGTTCCTGAACGTAATTGGCATTCATGACGGCATTTTCACTTACCTCGCGCAATCCAGTATCTCCGAGGTGGAGCAGGTAGCTATACGCTTTGAGAATCACTCCGAAGTTCCCGTAGAAGGAATGGATGCTGCCGATCGAGTGGGGACAGTTCCAATCCAAGCGGTAGCCTGCGTCGTCCTGAACAACCCGCGGTACCGGCAGGAACTCAACCAGCTGCTCTGCTACTGCGACAGGTCCTGCACCAGGACCGCCACCACCGTGTGGGGTGGAGAGGGTCTTGTGGAGGTTGAAATGGAAGATATCTGCCCCCATGTCTCCCGGGCGCGCCCGGCCGAGAAAAGCATTGAGATTTGCCCCATCGAAGTAGCACAGTCCTCCAACAGCATGCACCTTCTCGGTGATCTCGAGGATCTGCTCCTCGAAGATCCCCAGAGTATTGGGAACGGTGAGCATGATTGCCGCGACGGTTTCATCAAGAGCCTCCTCAAGTGCGCCGAGATTGACCGTCCCGTCTTCCCGGGAAGGGATCTCGGTAACAGAGAAGCCGGCAAGTGCTGCGGAAGCTGGATTGGTGCCGTGCGCCGAATCTGGCAGGAGGATTCGGCAGCGTTTGTCTTCACCTCTATCTGCGAAGTAGCGCTTCACGAGGAACATTCCCGTTAGCTCGCCGTGCGCTCCGGCTGCTGGCTGCAGGGTGACGTCAGCCAGTCCGGCGATCCGGCTCAATAGCGTTGACATCTCGAAAAGCAGTCTGAGAGAACCTTGAACAAGCTTTCCATCAGCCAGCGGATGTGCTTGGGTGAAGCCGGGGAGACGGGCCAGATCTTCATTGATCTTGGGGTTGTACTTCATGGTGCAGCTCCCAAGCGGGTAAAAACCGTCATCTACTCCGTAGTTCAGCTTAGAAAGATGAGTGTAATGGCGAACGATTTCCGGCTCGCTGAGACAGGGAATCCGTGGTGCTTTTCGTCGCAGCAGGGAGGCAGGGAGCAGCTTCTGTGCCCCATCGGTGGGGACGTCCGGTGTCGGAAATAGGCCGCCGGCTCTTTGAGGACATTTACGGTCGAAAATACTACTCAAGTTGGATCTCTCCTAGTTGCTTCACCATGTGATCAAGTTCCTCTTTTGTTCGTTTCTCGGTCACTGCGAATCGAAGAGCATCGGCCACGCCCAGGCTCGCTAGTTGGGTGGGGTTATCGACCAGGAATCCTTTTTCTTGCAGGCCCGCTCGGAGTTGTTGTGGGTCGGTGGGGACCTGAACGGTGAACTCGTTGAAAAAGGGGGCCTGGAATGCAAGTCTGTAACCGGAAAGAGAGGTAATCTGCTGCGCCAGGTAGTGGGCCTTTTCCAGATTCAACCGGGCCACTTCCTGCAGCCCGTTTGCTCCGAGGCTGGCAAGGTATACGGTTGCGGCAAGGGCGCACAGAGCCGAATTGGTACAGATATTGGATGTTGCCCGCTCTCGTCGAATGTGTTGTTCGCGAGTCTGAGCGGCCATTGTGTAGCCAATCTTCCCTTTCGTATCAACCGTTTGTCCGGCGATTCGGCCAGGCATCTGGCGCAGGTAACGTTTGCGGGTGGCAAAAAGACCGAGCAGAGGACCGCCAAAGGAGGGTGAGAGCCCGAGCGGCTGACCCTCGGAAACAACGACATCCGCGCCGAATTGGCCGGGAGGAGCAAGTAGTCCCAGCGAAATTGGGTTTGTCACTACAATCAGTAGGGCTTTACCCAGTGCATCTTTCAGTCCCTCTAATTCCTCAATCACCCCGAAGGCATTCGGACTTTGGATAACGAGACTTGAAAGTTCATCCGGGATTTTCGCCGTGTCGCAACGACCCTCCGTTGTGGCACGCAACTCAACCACTTCGATTCCGGACGCCCAGCAATACGTGTCCACGACATTGCGATAATGGGAGAATAGTGGCTGGGCGACTGCGACACGCTTGTTGCCCACGATCCGTTCTGCCATCAGCACCCCTTCGGCCAGGGCGGTCGCGCCGTCGTACATCGAGGCATTGGCCACCTCCATTGCCGTTAGCTCGCATACGAGCGTTTGGAACTCAAACATCGCTGTGAGCGTCCCCTGGCTTACCTCCGGCTGATATGGGGTGTATGCAGTGTAGAATTCAGAACGCGACGTAATATGAGAAACGACACTCGGAATGTAATGATCGTAAATCCCACCTCCGAGAAACGAGATGCTTCCATGCCAATCGTTGTTTGAGCGAACGAATTCTTCCAGGGCGCGAGCTACTTCCATCTCGGTTCGGGCAGGAAGACTGAGCGGCTGGAAGCGGTCTTTTACCCGTTGAGGAATATCGGTGAATAGCTGCTCCAACGAACCAAGACCAACCGTCGCAAGCATCTCGCGGCGATCGGCGTCGGTATTTGCGATGTAACGCATCGTAAGGCTATTTTTCAGTGAGATGGCGTTCGTAGTCGGTCGCGTCGAGAAGGGTCTCTACCTCGGACGGATCGCTTGCTTCGAGGAGGACGAGCCATCCAGCACCGTGGGGATCTTGGTTGATCAACTCTGGTGAGGATTCAAGTTTCGGGTTCACGTCGAGCACCTTTCCGCTCACCGGGGCAAAGACGTCGCTCACTGCCTTCACTGATTCCACCGTGGCCAGACTCTCTCCCTTGTTGACCGTGGTTCCTGGAGTGGGAAGCTCGACGAAGACGATGTCCCCCAACTCGCCTTGTGCATATTCGGTAATCCCTACCTTTGCCTGGTTTGCTTCCAAGGCCACCCACTCATGGTTTTGGGTATAGTGCAACTGCGCCGGATACGCCATGGCTCCTCCTGTCATGTAGATCGAGAATTCAGGGGGATTATACGGGGGCTTGCTTTTCGCGTCCAAGTCGCACCACGTTTTGCTAAAAGGGCGGTCCTTCTTCATGGGTCAAGGGGTAGAAGCTGGCGTAGGCCTTGTGGAAGTTGACGGTGATTTTCCCTAGTGGGCCATTGCGCTGTTTCGCGATGATGAAATCCGCCTCACTCCCTGCTCCCTGTCCTCCTTGGCTGACGTCGGCGGGCTCATCGTAGTAGTCCTTGCGATAGATGAAGGCGACAACATCGGCGTCCTGTTCGATCGCTCCACTTTCACGCAGATCTGCGAGCTGGGGACGCTTTGATTCTCGGCGCTCCACGGCCCGATTGAGTTGTGAGACTGCAATCACCGGGATGTTGAGTTCGCGGGCAAGTTTCTTCAGAGAGCGAGATATGTAGGCGATCTCTTGCTCGCGCACGTCGGTGCGGATCGATCCCTCGATCAGCTGGAGGTAGTCCACGATGAGCATGTCCAAACCGTATTGGGCAGCCATCCGCCGTGCCTTAGCACGGATTTCCAGGATAGAAGCACCGGGGGTATCATCGATGATAATCGTGGCCTTCTGAAATTTGCTTGCAGCGTTGGCGATGTTTCGCCACTTGGTTGGAGGTACGTAGCCCCCGCGTAGTCGATGTAGGCTGACTTGTGCTTCCCCGCACAGAAGCCGCTCGAGGAGATGCTCCTTGGTCATTTCCAGGGAGAAAATCCCCACGGTTGCCTTCTCGTGGATGGCTGCGTGCCGCGCTAGGGTGAGCGCAAAGCTCGTCTTGCCAGTTCCTGGTCGGCCAGCGAGGATGATCAGATCGGAGCGTTGTAACCCCGAGGTCATTTCATCTAATTTTGGAAATCCTGTAGAAAATCCCGTAATCGTATGTCTCTCTGGATCCCGGTGCAATTCCTCCAATGCATCGATGTGTTCGTAGAGGAACTGGTTGACAAGAAAGTAAGCACCTGCGGAGTCCCGGCGGGATATATCGAAGATGAGCGATTCCGCTTTGTCGAGTACTTCGTCCGTGTCGCGGACTTCATCGTAACCCAGCTCAGCGATCCGTCCGCCGGCCTCAATCAACGCGCGGAGTGTAGCTTTCTTGCGCACGATATCAGCGTAATATTCTAGACTGGTCGTGGTTGTGACCCGATCGAGAAGCTCGTTGAGATAGACTCGTCCGCCTGCCTTGTCCATTTCTTCTTTCTCCTCGAGGCGGTTGGCAACAGCTACGATGTCCGCAGGCTCTCCCCGGTCAAACAGGTCGCGAATGGTACGGAAGATGACGCGGTGTGCCTGGCGATAGAAGTATTCTGGCTTCAGCATCTCAAGCAAAACAGGGATAGTCCCCTCCGGCTCAAGAATCCCAGAACCCAGGATGACTTGTTCTGCTTCGATGTTCTTTGGAAGGTCACGAAGGGTGATCCTGTCTGTTTGTACGGGCTGTTTCTCGCTCATCTTCTCTGGCCTCTGGGTGACATTATAGGAGGCGCTTCAGGACAGGACAAATGGGTCAATCTCCTCCCTGATACCGATCTTAGCTTGTATTTCCCGGATTGAAGCGCCAATCACGGTTTGCTATACTTCCGTTTTACAGAGCGCATGATCGGGAGGGTGATGTGGAAGTCCTTACGATGAAGGAACTACTAGAGACCGGTGTTCATTTCGGTCACAGAACGAGAAAGTGGAACCCCAAGATGACCCGATACATTTTCACCGAGCGGAAGGGGATTCATATTATCGATCTTGAACAGACTGTGGAGATGTTCAAGAAGGCCTATT
>Ga0180431_10010705_pt1 | contig 10152 bp, 9 predicted proteins | sample SS_ome_11_FD_132459 | JGI IMG/M metagenome (GOLD analysis project Ga0180431, IMG submission 132459) | Hypersaline lake sediment archaeal communities from the Salton Sea, California, USA - SS_1_MS_1 metaG | ecosystem: Environmental > Aquatic > Non-marine Saline and Alkaline > Hypersaline >... | reverse complement strand
TGAGGTCACAGTCTGTGATCTCAAGTACGTGGGGAGGAAGGCGTTATCCTCCCTATGCGTTCACTGAGCAGGGCGTGGCCATGCTTTCCAGCGTCCTCAAGAGCCAGCGCGCCATCCAGGCGAACATCGAGATCATGAGGGGTTTTGTGAGGCTGCGCCGCATGCTGGCCGAAAGCGCCGAGTTGGCCCGCCGCTTGGACGAACTGGAGAAGAAGTACGACGCGCAGTTCAAGCTGGTATTTGAAGCCATAAGGGAGTTGATGGCTCCCCCGGAATCCCCCAAGGATCGCATTGGCTTCAGGAAGTAGGTGACCGGCAGCATTAAAGTGTGCCAGCGGGGAGGGCCATGGCGAAAGACTCTGCCACGGCCTTGGAAGAGCCGGTAGCCGGGGCGACCGAGACTACGCATGGGACTCGTGACAAGGTCGAGGAGTCTGGTTGTGGCAGTGAATACGATCCTGCCGTCCGCCGTCGCCGGTCTGTCCGGTTGAAGGAATATGACTATGCCCAAGCGGGGGCGTGCTTCGTGACCATCTGCATGTATTACCGCGAATGCCTTCTTGGCGATGTGTATTACGGGGAAATGCGGTTGAATGAATACGGCATTATTGCCCGTGACGAATGGTTGGAGACGGCGCACGTGCGGCCGGGTGTCGAGACGGATGCCTTCGTCATCATGCCGAACCATCTCCATGGCATTATCGTCATCACCGACCGTAGGGGCGTATCGCCACACGCCCCGAACAACGCCCACCCAGACGACCGTGCGGGCGTATCGCTATACGCCCCTACGAAAGGGTTGCGTTCACCGTCGCAGACCATTGGCGCCATCGTCCGTGGTTTCAAATCCGCCTCCACAAAACGCATCAACGAGATACGGAATGTATCGGGGGCGCCGGTTTGGTAACGCAACTACTACGAACACGTTGTCCGCGACGAGGATGACCTGGACCGCATCCGCCAATACATCGTGGACAACCCGGCCCGCTGGGCCGAGGACGAGAACCACCCCGATAGGCTGGATCGGTCCAGTGGCACAAACGCAGCGCAGTAGCTGCTACGGTGCGTACACGTTTGGCCGGGGACCTAGGCCTGCCGAACCGGCCTGAGACCTATCCGCTCACCAATGCCCAGCAACTCGGAGTAGGCCACTTCCCTCCCCCAGATATCCTGGCAAAGGGCCCGCACCTGGCCCTCGGCATCGCTGCCGGCGCCCTCACCGGCAAGCACCCTCACGGCCTCTTCCAGCCGCTCTGACCTGGAGTAGTGAGGCTTGCCCAGGGCCTCCAGCCGGCCGTCAATGGAGAAGTGCCACAGGACGTCGAGCCACTCCCCCACATCCACCATGGGGTGAGCGGCGGGGAACCTGTGCTCCCATCGGTCCTTGGCATGCATAGCCTGATGCCACAGTACCATCTCGTAGCCGAATTTGTACACGAAGGGACTCTTGGTGAAGATGATGAGCACCGTGTCCCGTTCCCTGTTGACAGGTGCCCTTCCTTCCACGGAGTAGGGCCTGCTTCCAGGGCTGTACTCCCAGAGCTGAAGGAGGAGCCGGGAGGGCCGCACTCCGAGGTCGTGCAGTACCCGCTCGGCGCTGTATGCCAGCGAGTCGACCCCCTCGGCAGGGAACAGCGCCTGGACGCGCCGCTCGTTGCACTCCAGGAGGGCATAGCTGATGCCGACACTCTGCCTGTACTCGTTGACGGGCACGGTCAGGTAGTCTACAGTCTCACCCTTCCCAGTGACGTAGGGTACATCGAAGCTGAGTCTCACTTCCTCCGAGATATCGAGCCTGGGGGCCATGGGTACCATTATAGCTTCGGCGGTTCCGGTTTCCCACTTTGACACTCGATAGTGCCCCCCACTACACTCGGTTCTACCGGCTTGAGGAGCAGAGGTGACACCCGCAAAGTCAGAAGACAGCCTCCCCCGACAGGTCCTGAGCTTCATCCGCCGTCGCGAGCTGGTGTCTCCAAAGGAGACGCTGCTCGTCGGTGTGTCCGGAGGCCAGGACTCGGTGTGCTTGCTGCACATCCTGGCGGGGCTGCAAGAGAAGCTCGACGTCGGCCTGCATGTGGCGCACTTGAACCACATGCTGCGGGGACACGAGTCCGACGCCGATGCAGAGTATGTCCTGGGCCTGGCCCATCGCCTGGGAATCGGCGCTACGGTAGGGCAGGAGCGGGTCAGGGACTACCGGAGGGAGCATCGCCTGACCCTGGAGGAAGCGGCCCGAGAGGTGAGATATGCCTTCTTCGGCCACGTGGCGTCGCGGGTTGGGGCCGCCGCCGTTGCAGTGGGACACACCGCTGATGACCAGGTGGAGACCATTCTGATGCGTTTGCTCCGGGGAGCGGGTACGCTGGGGCTCCAGGGTATGCAGCCAGCCGCGGAGCGGGATGTGGCTGGTGGGGAGGGCACACTGAGGATCGTGCGGCCGCTGCTCGAGGTGGGCCGGGACAGGACAGCGTCGTACTGCCGGCAGCATGGCCTCATGCCCAGGAAGGACTCGTCAAACGTGTCGCCCTCTCACCTGAGGAACAGGATTCGCAGTGAGTTGATTCCACTGCTTCGAAGCTACAATCCCAGGATCGATGAGACGCTGCTCAGGACATCGGATACCCTGGGCCTGGAGATGGACTACTTCCGAAAGCAGGTACAGTTGCTGTGGGACAGGGTGGTCAGGGAGGAGGATGCGAGCCTCATCATCAATGCGACCGCACTGGAGCGACTGCATCCGGCACTGCAGCGTTACCTGCTGCGGGAGGTCGTGCAGAGGGTACTGGGAAGCTTGAAGGACATAGAGTGGAACCACATAGAACAGCTACGGAAGGCCATTGACCTGCCCAGAGGGAAGCGCGTCTCGCTCCCACGCGGCCTGGTCTTTGAAGTCGAGAAAGGGTGGTATCGGGTCAGTGTGACCTGACAGGGGTGTGCCTGTGCCCCCTGGGCCGGGCCGCACGGGGTCATCAGCCGCTGCCTTCCTCGGAGCCCCAGCCCTGCATGAGTTTCTTTATCTCCTCTGCCAGCCTGGGGCTGGACTTGAGTCTCTTGACGAAGATGGGGCAGCCTTCGAGCAGCACGTTCTGGGCCACGGCCGCCATGTTCATCATCAGATTGCGGAACTCCTGCTCGCCCCCCTGGCCCATACCCATGCCGGGGGCCATCTTGTTCATCTCCCGCATCAGATCGTCAGCACCGAACCTCATGGGCATAACGCAGGACTTGTACCAGGGGCATTCCTTGCACTCCAGAAAGGCAGAGGTCTCGTCCAGAATGTCGCCCATGTCTAACCTCCCACAATGAGCTCGCCGGTGAGCCCGTTTCCTTGCTCGCGTGTCAACTTCGTCTCCATCAGGCAGTTGCCCAGGTCAAGCTCGCTTTCGGCAAAAACCCGCAGGTAGTTGCCGGTAAGGCCGGTCCAGGTGGTCTCGCTCACCTTGCGCTCCCAGAGGACCGGTTCTGTCCGCCCCAGAAAGCGGCTTCTGTACCGTCCTGCGCTCTCCTTTGCCAGGGCCAGCATCCGCCTGCTGCGCTCCTTCTTGACAGGCTCCGGGACCTGGTCCGGCATCTCAGCCGCGGGCGTGCCGCGGCGGGCGGAGTAGCTGAAAACGTGGATTCGTGCAAAACCCGTGCGCTGGCAGAAATCCAGGCTTTCCTGGAACTCCCTCTGGTTCTCTCCTGGGAAGCCCACAATGACATCAGTAGTGATGGCCAGGTCTGGGACCACGTCACGCAGTAACGCCGACGCCCCGGCAAACTCCTCCAGCGAGTACCCGCGGTTCATTCGGTGCAGGACGGTCTGGCTGCCACACTGCAAAGACATGTGCAGGTGGGGGCAAATGCGGTCATCCCTCCAGATCTCCACCAAGCGCGGGGTGATGTCCTGCGGTCGAAGCGATGACAGGCGCACCCGCTCCACCCGGGTGCTGCGCAGGACCTCCTGGATCAAGTGTGCCAGGCCGTCGGTGCTGTCCCCGTTCACCCGGTAGGCGCCAATGTTGGTCCCTGTGAGCACCACCTCACGGTACCCAGCGTCCACTTGCCGGGCCACTGCGGCCACCACTTCCTCTATCGGCAAGCTGCGCTCCCTGCCGCGCGTGTATGGGACTATGCAGAAGGAGCAGCGGCCGTTGCAGCCTTCCTGGACCTTGAGGAATGCCCGGGCTCGGCGGCTGACCCGGTACCCGGCAGCCTTCTCTGCATTGGAGTCAAGTCCTCGCGCCTGATCGAGGGTGTCCACCAAGTGTTCCTTGTCACGGTTGTCCAGGACGAGGTCGGCAACGTTGAGTTGTCGCACTTCTCCGGGCGCCCGGTGTGAGTAGCAGCCCACAGCGGCCAGCAGTGCCTGCGGGTTCTGACGCCGTGCAGCGCGCAGCCACTGCCGGCACTTCCGGTCGGCCACGTGGGTCACGGTACATGTGTTGAGTACCACGATGTCGGCGTCGGCTGCCGAGTCAGTCAGGCGGCAGCCCCGATCGAGGAACTGCCAGGCGAAGGACTCAGCCTCAGCCTGATTGAGTTTACAGCCCATGGATGCTATGTGGACCAAGGCCATCTCCTTCCCCCGCTATTCTATAGCGGGCAATGGCCGACTTCAATGTCGGTGGCGGACGATCAGCGCCCTGACGGGCACCTCATGTGATCCCCGGGGTAGGGCAAGAGTCCTGCTCTACTGGAGACGCCGGTTGCGTGTCGGGGTCATCCCGGTGCATCGGGACGAGTATGTGTCGGCACAGATCGACCCCAGAATCCCGATGGATGCGGGCACTGAGGTCGGATGCCAATAGAGGAGACCAGCCTGCTGGCATTTGGGGCGCTGGAAGTCCAAAATCTGGCCAGTGCATTGACTTGACGGCAGCGACATGAGGGGGTTTGCATGAAGCATCCTAACCGGAGTGACCTGGCCCCGTTCTTTGAGGCGCAGAGCGTCGCCTTGATCGGCTCGTTAAGAGAGGGGGAGGGGGAGGGGGAGGCCTACTGGGTCATTCACAACATGCTGCAACTCGGTTACCGGGGGGCTATCTACCCCGTCAACCCGTCGTACACCCAGGCACATGGCATCAAGGCCTATCCCAGCGTCCTGGAGGTTGAAGGTCCCATCGACCTGGCAATGATCATAACACCGCCGGTCACGGTTGCAGCCATAGTCGAGCAGTGTGCCCGGAAGGGTATAAGGGCCGTTATCGTGGGCACGGAGGGTTTCGCCGAAGCGAGTGAAGATGGCGCCAGGCTCCAGCGGGAACTGGTTGGCCTGGCCCGAACCCTTGGAGTCCGCCTGCTGGGGCCGAACACCATAGGCACGTTGAATACCCGCACCAACCTGACCACGAACCAGTACCTAATAGGGTACAACGGCATCAAGAGCGGCAACATAGCCTATGGCTCACAGACCGGGTTCATTGGCGCTCAGGGTCAGCCGCTCGAAGACCGGGCCTACCCCGTGAGCAAGATGTGCGACTTCGGCAACAAGTGCGACCTCGACGAAGCGGACCTCCTGGACTACCTGCGCGACGATCCTGATACGGATGTGATAGCCATCCACCTGGAGGGCGTCAACGAGGGCCAGCGGCTCATGCAGGCGCTGCGGAGGACGACACCTGACAAGCCGGTGGTGGTCTTCAAGACGGCCCGCACCGAGCCGGGTGCCAGGGCCTCGGCTTCACACACGGGCTCGCTGGCGGGGAAAGAAGAGGTCTACGACAGCGCTTTCAGGCAGTGTGGGGCCGTTGTTGTGCACACGTTGCAGGAGTACTGGGATGTCCCCAAGATCTTCGCCTACCAGCCGCTGCCCCGGGGCAACCGTCTGGCCATGACCACCCCCACGGGAGGGGTGGGGGTGATGGCCACCGACGCCGCGGTACGGGCCGGCCTGACGATCGCCCAGTTGTCGGACAGCACGTTGGAGAAGCTGGCACGGCTGTCCGACAAGCTCAACAAGAATCCCGTAGACCTGGGACCCACGATGGTGCTCACGGACCAGCCCCTGGCCGTGTACCAGAATAGTATTACCGCTCTGCTGGAAGACGAGGGTGTGGACTGCGTTACCCTCATCCTTTATGCGGGCGCCATCGGGTCCATCGACGAGACCGTGGGCATGGTGGCCGGGGTGCGCCAGCGCAGATCCAAGCCAGTGACAGTGTGGGTGTACGGGACCAGCATGAGCATGAGGGAGGAGATGGCCCGCCGTTTCGAGGGGATGGGGTTGCCGACCTACGTGGACCTGGAGACCGCCGTCAAGGCCCACGGGCTGGCCGCGCAGTATGCCCGGTACAGGGAGGAGGTCAGCAGGATGGCAGGAACGGAATCCTAAATCCTAAGCACGAAATCCTAAACAAATCACAATGACCCAGGCTCGAAACAGTGTGCGCTGAGGGGCGAACCGTGAATCGCAAATGCTGAACAGAGATACGGGCGGGAGGCCCGCGCCCCCCTGTTTCGTGCTTAGTGCTTAGAGTTTGGGATTTGCCTTGGTCTTTGGTGCTTCGCCTGAGGACTTCCTGGCTCTGAGCATCTCGGCGAAGGCTTCCACACGAGTGCGAAGCACTGCCGCGCTGTAGTCCCGGCTGTCGTAGGGGTCCATCTCCAACGGCAGCGTGGGGATGCCGGTGTTCTCCTCCACCCATTTCTTCAGCATGTGGGCTATCTGCGACGCAGGCCGGCAGTTGTAGGGGTAGGCCCACAGCACTCCGTCCACGCCCAGGGCCGTTGCGGCCTCGGCACAGCGCTGGATGACTGCAAAGGAGCTGTGATACAGGCCGTCCCTCAGTGCCCATTCCGCCCGCCCACCACCCAGGGTAGCCGGGACCTCCGACTGCTGCCTTGGCCTGGGCGGCCGGGTGTTGAAGAAGTTGCTGCACACGGCCAAGCCGGCGTCCCTCATCATGTTGGCTATGGTGGGATCCGAGAAGGAATCGATGGCAGCCATTAACCGCGGCGCCCCCCGATCGAGCACGCCGATGCCCTGGTTCACCCTGTCCTCAACCTCCCGGCACAGGGTGGCTATTGCCTCGGGCCCGTCGGTCACGGCCCTCCCCGTGGAGGCCGCTCCCAGGACGAAGGCCAGTTCCAGGTCGGCTGCGCTCAGCGGCATGGGGTCAACTGCGGCCAGTTCGGTGAGGCGGTGCGCCCACTGCGAGAGGCTGCGGCTCCTGGCCACGCTGGTATTCCACACGTCCCTGTCCACCTCCACCCCCAGCACATCCCTGGCAGTGCCGAAGAGCTTGTCCAGTTGTGCCGACAGGTACCGCAGCCGCCGTGGCGCGTAGCCGGGGTATTCTCCCCAGGCGGAGTCCATTGAGCCATCCACGTACACTGCGTGATGGCCGTAGCGCTGGTGCAGCAGTTCGTCTGCCTTCGAACCCATGTCGCAGTAGTAGCTGGAGCACAGGGCCAGGTCAGGCACCGGAATCATGCCCCTGGCCAGGGCTCCCACCCTGACCTGCCACAGCGAGCACAGGCTGTGTCCGGGTGGCAGGCCGTTCTCCTCCCCTGCCTTGAGCACCGGCTCCAGCTTGTTGAAAATCTGGCCCAGCGTGTGGCACAGCACAGCATCGGGACAGGAACAGTGTATGTCTTCCGAGGCCGATGCTATGGCCATGCCCGGTCCCGGGATGGTGGGGAATCCGTAGTAGACCACCCGTTTCCCCTCGTCTCTGGCCAGGACCAGGTCAACGAGTTCCTTCAGCCACACCCCAAGCAGCTTTCTCACGCCAGCCAGGCTCACGTCATGTCCCTGGCTGACCCAGGTCTCGGCTGCGGCCATGTCAGCCGGCCCCAATCCCAGTCTCCGGAATGCTCTGTCGATCCTGGGCTTCTCCCTGCTGATCTCGTCCTCTTCGAAGCCGCAGAGCCTCAGAATAGCGTCGTAGTAGTTGCCCATGTCCTACCCCGTAATGCTCTGTATGAAGCTTTCCAGGCGTGTGCGCATCTGACCTGTGTCTGCCGGGGCGTAGTCTGAGTGCAGGCTGAGCATGGGCAGGCCCGCCTCCTGGCGCAGCATCTCGCGGACGATGTGGGACTCCACTTCGTAGGACTCGCGGTACATCAAGGCGTACCACACGACGCCCGATACGCTGAAGTCTCTGGCCAGCTTGAGGAGGGACCGGCGCATCTCGGTCGCGGGCCTGAACCAGGCCGGGGGCACCCGCCGGCTGAAGTAGGCTTCTGCCAGTGCCCGCACGGGGTCTCCCTCCTCCGGCACCGTTGCCCAGTAGGGCCTGAGCCCCTCGGCGAACTCCTCGATGACCACCACTCCGCCTGCCTCCTCTATCAGGTCCAGTATTGTGTAGTCGCCGGCAGCCATCGTTGAGCCGGTGAGCAGCAGCCGTGGGCCGTTCGCAGGCTCGGGCGACTGCCTCTCCAGGTCGGCCAGGGCCGATTCCAGGAGCGATATCATGAACTCCTTGTCGGCGATCAGCGAGCCGTGGTGAAGGGCCACGTAGTCCCTGGAGTTGATGGGCAACGCCTTCCGCTGCCGCAGCAGGCTTATCCTGCTGAACAACTCCCTCTCTCGATTGCACTGCGAGATCGCCTGCCTCAGCGCTGAATCGGTGATCTCGCTGCCGGTGAGTTCCTCCAGCCACGTCCTCAGGCTGTGGATGCCGTCGAGGTAGTAGTCGAAAGCTGACTCCTCCTTCATGTGGGGCACGCCGAAGGGGTACACATTGATATCCGTGTGGTAGCTGAGGACATCGGACATGGCACGGACGTGGTTGTCGGTGATGGGGACTGCCAGCAGGTCTAAGAGGCTGTACAAGGGGTCATCGTCGGAGGTCCCGTATCCTATCTGCGCCCGCCAGAATGTGTCGATCCAGCGGCAGATGTACCTGCCGGCAAGCTCGACCGGGGCGTGGTCGCCGCCGCGGGCCAGGCATAGGGGAATGGCGCCAGCGGCCAGGACGAGCTCTTCAGGTAGGAAGCCCCCGGGAGGATACCCCACGATCTTGACTCCCTGGGCCCTGGCGTCTTTCAGGTCGACCAGCCTGGTCTCAAGGTGAGAGGACAGGCGTTCCAGTGCTTCCATCACGACGCTTCTCTTGAGCGCATGTCAGTGCGTCCACTCGGGAACTGTGGCCCGCAGAGAATATACTACACCTAGCTCCCGAGGTGGTAGCTGCACAGCGCCGGAGCCGAAGGTCGTGGGGAGCCCTTCCGTATCCGAAACGGGGTGCGCTCAGCGTCAACTGCAAATGGTGAACGGCAAACAGCGGCAAGTGTGGGAGGGAGTAAGAGGGAAGGGGACGCATCACCCTCACCTATAGAGTAGACTCGGGCTGCGGAGGTAAGATAGTTGATGAGAGGGGAACTGGGGAAAGCGCTACGACCTCACTGTGGCGCTGACCACCTGCTAGGGAATGCGCTTCCCCAGAGCCCTACAGAACAAATGGCCTAAAGGAAGACCTGCTGCGAGCACCGCTATAGGTAGGCCTTATTCTGTAACCCTCTCACATTATACAACGCTTGAGGGAGTGAACTTCTATGGAACGGATCTATGTAGGCATCGACTGGGCTGACGATCATCACGACGCCTATGTCACCGATGATACGGCAGCCAGGCTGGATGGGTTCAGTATCGGGCATTCCTCAGTTGGCCTGGAGGAACTGAAGAGTCGCTTGTCCGGTTTCTGCCCAGATGCAGCCAATGTCCTGGTGGCCGTGGAATGGCACAAGGGGTTGCTCTTCTACAACCTGGTAGAGGCAGGATACCAGGTGTACCCCATCAATCCCAAGTCCATGGACCGGTATCGTGACAGGTATCGCATGAGCTCCAGCAAGTCTGATGCCATGGTGTTGGCCAATATTCTGCGTACCGATCTTCACCTGTACCGGCCCTTATCGCGGCAGGCCATAGCCGACGAGAGTCTCCAGCAGCTCACCATGGTTCAGGAATCCCTGGTCGAGCACAAGGTCAACCTGGTGAATCAGATAACCGTAGAGCTAAAGGACTACTACCCCGTAGCGCTGGAGATATTCTCCGGGCTGAACCAGGAGGCCACCTTGGCTTTCCTAGGAGTATTTGACTCCAGTGCAGCGACAACAACTGCAAGCCAGGCTCAAAGAGGCTGACGATAGTCCGCCGGTGATAGGACTGATCGAAGCTCAGAGTCAGGAGAGGCCTCTTTGTCCTCATTGCCAGGCAGGTGATCC
>Ga0180431_10010704_pt1 | contig 10153 bp, 8 predicted proteins | sample SS_ome_11_FD_132459 | JGI IMG/M metagenome (GOLD analysis project Ga0180431, IMG submission 132459) | Hypersaline lake sediment archaeal communities from the Salton Sea, California, USA - SS_1_MS_1 metaG | ecosystem: Environmental > Aquatic > Non-marine Saline and Alkaline > Hypersaline >... | reverse complement strand
GTGGGGGGTGGGGTCACGGCCCCAGGCGGCGTGGGCCAGCTGTCACGGGCCCCCCCACTGCGTGGGGGGCTTGCAGGGGGTCACGGGACCTCCACTGCGTGGGGGGCTTGCAGGGGGTCACGGGACCCCCCACTGCGTGGGGGGCTTGCAGGGGGTCACGGGACCTCCACTGCGTGGGGGGCTTGCAGAGTGGGAGGGGCTGCATTATAATGCCGGCTATGCCCGAGTTGCCCGAAGTCGAGACAGTCGCCCGGGGACTGCAAACGTCGCTGGTTGGCCGTTCCATCGTCGACGTCCAGGTGCGTTGGGCGCGCAGCGTTGCCCCCCTCGGCCCGGTCGCCTTTTCCCGTCGCCTGGCGGGCCAGACGGTCACCGACGTGGAGCGGCGTGGGAAGTGGGTGGTGATCGTGCTGAGCGGCGGTGACGCGTTGTTGGTCCACCTGCGCATGACCGGTCGGCTGATGCTGGAGGCAGAAGCGTGTCTGGACGACCGCCATCTACGCGTGATCCTGTTCCTGGACGATGGGTGGCGGTTGCATTTCATCGACCAGCGCAAGTTTGGTCGCATGGTGTTGACGGCACACCCTCAGCAGGTGTTGGGCGACCTGGGGCCTGAGCCGCTGGGCGCTGACTTCACGCCGGAGCGGTTCGCGGCCATGCTGGCCCGGCGGCGGGGACGGATCAAGCCACTGCTGCTGGATCAACGCTTCCTGGCGGGCATGGGCAACATCTACACGGACGAGGCGCTGTGGCGGGCTGGGGTGCACCCGCTGCGCCGGGCCGACAGCCTCTCGCCGGGCGAGGTGTGCCAACTGCACGCGTCCGTTCGGGCAGTGCTGCGGGCAGCCATCGCCAGCGGCGGCACGACGCTCTCGGACGGAGCTTATCAGCAGTCGGATGGCCGGTCGGGGGAGTTCGCCGGCCGGCTGGCGGTCTACGGGCGGGTGGAGCAGTCGTGCCCGCGCTGTGGCATGGCTATCGAGCGCATCGTGGTCGGTCAGCGCGGCACGCACTTCTGCCCGCGCTGCCAGCCTGCGCCCGAAAGGGAATTTTAAGGTTCGACCTATTGACAGCGAGGTAAATCTAGCGTAAAATGATAGTAGGGGTAACCGCTCCATGGCCTCCCCGGGGTCATCTCGATATAGTGCGCCTCATCACACGGTGATTGAGAGCGAAGGTCAGACGGGGAACCCGTCCAAAGAGGTGGTCATGCCGGGGAAAGGCACGGGGCGATTTGAGAGCAGCGGCTAGTTGGTGCCATGCCGCTGCTCTATTTTTTATTGCCCCCTCATTCCTGTGATCCATTGCTCGTAAAGCGCGCGGTGCTCGTCACCGGTGACCGCCTTGACGGCCGCCAGCCAGTTATCCGGCATGACCACGGCGTAGCGGTTGAGCGTGAAGTACGTCTGTAGAATCGCCCGGAAGTCCGCGTCTCCCACCTCGTCTCGCAGCGCGTGGAAGTATAGCGGCCCCTTCCGGTACACCACCGGCCCGTAATCCTCTCCGCTATACGCGGCAACTGGCAATCCCACTGGTGCGTCCCGGCCGGACGCCATCAGTTCCTCGTAAGGCTGCTGGAAGACCTGTTCTACCAGTGCTGCGGCCACGCCCGCGCCGTAGCGATGCTCGAAGTAGAGTAGGGTGCTGTACTGCGTCAGGGCCTCGTCCAGCCAGGGTTCGTCCACCTGGTCGTTTCCCACCAGGCTGTACCACCACTGGTGGGCCACCTCGTGCACCACGACCCACTCCATCTGCTCGCTCAGCGTCTCGTAATACCCGCTGTTGATGACGATCAGCCCCGGGTATTCGATTCCCCCCGCCCGGGTGGGCGTCTCGATTACGTCCAGCTCGGTGAAGGGATAGGGGCCGAAGCGGCGGCTGAACAGGCGTACCGCCTCGGCTGCGTAGTCCAGCGCCCATTCACCGCCCTCGGTGTGCCGCACGTAGGGATAGAAGAAGCTGTTGACCGTGACCCCGTCGACGACGCGACTCTCTACCTGGTATTCGGGTCCCAGGATGGCGTTGAAATCCCGCACCGGACCGGCGACGCAGGTCCAGGTCTCGCTGCCATCGGGATTGGGGGCGGGGGGCGTGCATGTCCCGGAGGCAATCAGCGTCAGGTTTGCCGGGGCGGTGATGCGCACGGTGTAGAACGCTGTCTCGGAGTAGACCGCGTCGCCGTAGATGGGCGCCAGTTCGACGTTCCAGCCCTCGTCGTCGTAGGCCGGGATCAGGGGATAGGCGTTGGCCAGCGCGAGCACGCCGTCGTAGTATCCGAGCTGGCGGTAACCCGGGTCGCCCTCGGTAGGAAGGGCCAGCGTGAAGTCGAGCGCCAGGTCGAGCTTGGCACCGGGTGCCAGCGCCGGGTCCAGGGGCAGGCGCAGGGCGGAACCGTCCAGTTCGACGGTGGGCGCGACCGGCCGTCCGTCAAGTGTGACGTTCGTGGCGGTCAAATCACCCCCGTAGCCGGGCGTGTTGGGGAAGAGGCGCAGGTAGAGGGCGTCGAGGGGGGTGTCCTCGGTGTTGGTGTAGGCGATCCCTTCATGGCCGGTGACGGTGGCCCGCTCCAGGTCGACGGTCAGCTCGATCTCGTATCGTGCGGCGTTCGGAAACAGGTCCAGGTCGGCGCGGAATTCGGGCCGCAAGGCCGGTGCGTGTTCGGACGGGGAGGTGGGAGTATGGGTGGGTGGGTGTGTGGGAGTGTGGGGGGGTGGGGAGGTGGGAGTATGGGGGGGTGGGGGTGTGGGAGTGTCGGAGTGTGGGGGAGTGGATGTGTGGGAGTTTGTGGGAGTGGGAGTTGGGGAGAGGCGGGGCGGGAGGCAGGCGGTGAGGAGCAGGAGACACAGGACAATGGTCAGACGTCTGTAAGTTATGGACATGGGCGATTCTCCTTAAGCTTGGCTTTTTGCTTCGCGCACAATTCTACTCCCCACCACTCAACCGGGCAAGTTGACCTGCGGTTGTGAGCTCCGTTCCATTTGTGCGCTTGCCGCTTGCATACTTGCCCACTTGCTGAGCTTGCTTAGCTTGACGTCTATGACTTTCCATGGTATTATATATCTGAGTGATATATACTTAGTGGATATATTGGTTATGACTCAATCGACAAGGGAGGAGGTGGACGAAGTGGCGATGGGAGTTGCACAAGGTACCGATGTGCAGCAACAGCGAATGGCGATGTTGATCGAGAGCGACTATGATTACGCGCGCCCACGACGCGGGGAGGTGCACGAAGCGGTGATTCTCGCCGTCGGTGAGAATGACCTGGTCGTTGACCTTGGTGCCAAGTGGGATGGTATCGTCCCGCCCAGGGATCTGGATTTTCTGGACGAGGTGTACCGTGCCAGCTTGAAGGTCGGCGATCACATTCCGGTGGTTGTCATGAAGCCCCGGGGCCGGCGTGACGGGATATTGGTCTCGCTCAACCAGGGCTTGCAGCAGCAGGACTGGCTGCGGGCCCAAAATCTGTTGGAAAGTGCGGATGACGCGCCATCGGAATGGCGACATCCGGAGGAAGTCTTCGAGGCCGAGGTTATGGATTTCAACCGGGGCGGCGTGCTGGTCGCGTTTGGCCGTCTGCGAGGTTTCGTTCCGAATTCGCACCTGACTTCGGTGCCGCGAGGCTGCCGTGGAAATCGCCTGCGGGAGATGAAGTCCAAACTGGTGGGACAAACGCTGGTACTCGTGGTGATCGAGGTGAACCAGCGCCGGCGGCGGTTGGTGTTGTCGGAGCGCCTGGCGAACCGCCGGAGACGCCAGCGACTGCTGGAGGAACTGACCGAAGGGGATGTGCGCACCGGCGTCGTGCGCAATCTGGTCGACTTTGGTGCTTTCGTGGATTTAGGCGGTATAGATGGCCTGATCCACATTTCGGAGCTGGATTGGCAGCACGTAAGCCACCCCAGCGAGGTGCTGAACGTGGGCGACGAGGTCAAAGTTTACGTTCTGAACGTGGATCGGGAACGGGAGCGCATCGGGTTGAGCCGCAAGCGGCTGCTGCCCGATCCCTGGCATCGTGTGATAGAGGAATTGCACGAGGGGGACGTCGTCCATGGGAGCGTGACCGGCGTGGTGGATTTTGGCGCTTTCGTAGACATCGGTGACGGTGTTGAGGGATTGGTCCACGTGTCCGAAATGCCAGCCGGAGAGACTACCCGTTTGGCTCTGGAGACCGGGACCCAGGTCGATGTGCGTGTGCTGGGGATCGACGACTGGCAGCGCCAGATCGCCTTGAGGCTGACAGACGTGCCTGCGCCGGTGGAATGACGCTTTCAGGTATCTTGCAGGATAAGGCGAGTATAGATCGCTCACCAAGTGTGAGCGGGTAAGTGGGAGTAGTGAGGAGGTAGGGACACAACTTGCAGGAGCACTCGGTGGTTCTCGTCCAGGGAGGGCGGGTCAAGGACTTGCCCGGCGTGCGCTATCATATCGTCCGCGGTGCTTTGGGCGCCAGTGGTGTTGACGGGCGGGTGCAGGGACGTTCCAAGTACGGTGCTAAACGGCCCAGGAGAGCGTCTGGCGTCTAACATAGAGGAGATCAAACTGTTGTTGGAGCAATCGAATCGCATCGAAAGGCTGCTGCATAAGGCAGATGAACAGGGATATCTCACGTCTGATCAAATACAGGCAGCCTTTCCCGAGGCAGAGGCTGAGCTGGGCGAGCTGGAGGATTTGTTTGCCCAGCTCTACGATCAGGGAATCGAAGTGGTTGATAGTGAGGATGAGGGAGCGGCTGGGGAGAAGCTGGATGGAAGCGGGGAGTCCAGTGATGTGCCCCCCGACTTGAGCGACATCCCAATCGACGATACCATCAGTCTGTACTTCAGTGAGATGAGCCACGTGCCTCTCCTGACATACGAAGAAGAGGTGGAGTTGGCCAAGCGTCTGGATCAAGGGCAGGAAGCGCAACAAGCGTTGGCTCGTAATGGTCACGATCCTGAGGAGCGAGTAAGGCTGGAAAGCTTGATCAGGCAGGGCGAGGAGGCCCGCCAACACCTGATCAAGGCCAACACGCGCCTCGTGGTTAGTATCGCCAAGCGGTATAGAGGGAATGGCCTTCCTTTCATCGATCTCATCCAGGCAGGTAATTTGGGCTTGATCAAGGCAGTGGATCGGTTCGATTATCGGCGCGGTAACAAGTTTGGCACGTTTGCCACCTGGTGGATCCGCCAGTCGGTGACCAGGTCGTTGGCCCAGCAAGGGCGCACCATCCGTATCCCTGTCCACATGAGCGACCGTATCAGGAGGCTGCTCAGGACGGCACAGAGGCTGGAGCAGGACCTGCGACGTCGGCCCACTCCCGAGGAGATTGCTGAGGAGATGAAACTAAGGCCTAGCCAGGTACGTTGGATGATGCGAGTCTCGCAGCAGCCTCTCTCGCTGGATAAGCCGTTGGGCGACGAAGAGGGAGACAGCGAGTTCGGCAGTTTCATCGAGGACGAGCGTGCACCTTCGCCCACTCAGAGATCTGAGCAGCATCTGCTGCGCGAGGATCTGAAGAAGATGCTGCAAACCCTCCCGCCGCGCGAGGCCCATGTCCTGCGTCTGCGCTTTGGTCTTCGGGGCGACCGGCCTCACACGCTGGAAGAGGTAGGGAGGAAGCTCGGTGTGACTCGGGAGCGTGCCCGCCAGATCGAGCGTAAGGCTCTCAGGAAGCTGCGCCATCCACGCCACAGCCGTACGCTGAGGAGTTACCTGTGATGTCTATGAGTTTTCGCCACTTCATTCTGGGCCTGCTAGCCCAGCAGTCGATGTCAGGCTATGACATCAAGCGTTTTCTCAGGACCTTGAACTGGTTGATCGGCAGCCCCAGTTTCGGCAGTGTATATCCCACCTTGCACGCACTGCTGAAAGACCAACTGGTCGATGTAGAGGTCATTCAAAACGAGGATAGGCCACCGCGGAAGGTGTACAGCATCACAGGGCTGGGGCGGCAGGCTCTGCAGGAGTGGATCAGCCAGCCAGTCGAGGCCGATGCATCTTTGAAGGCTTTTCTGATGCGCCTGATGCTGGTCGGCAACCTGTCGCACAATGGGTTGATCGGCTATTTGCAGCAACGACGCTCCCAGGTTGCAGTGCACCGCACCACCTTGGAACAAGTGGTCAATGGCCAACACGAGGCGATGAGTATCGGGCAGCGGCTGACGTTTGACTACGGGCTTGCAGCGGCGACGGCGGAGTTGGCCTGGCTGGATCACACGCTGGATAGGTTGTCTCAATAGGGACTTAGGGAGTCAGGGAGGATAATGGGAATGTTTGAAGTAGGTAATTATGCCTAAGATGAAGACACACAAGGCGACAGCCAAGCGCTTCAAGGTCACGAAGAGGCGAAAGCTGCGCCGGTTGAAGCAAAGGCGCAGCCACCTGCGGCGCAAGAAATCGAAGCGGGTTCTGCGCTCAATGGACAAGTACCAGCCAGTTTCCAACGTTGACAGCAAGCGAGTGCGGCGGCTGCTGGGATTGCGGCAGTCTGCTGACTGAAGCAGTCCGAAGGGGGGATGATCACATCGCTGTGCAGGATTCTGATCTGAAAGCCAGCAAGTGCCATCGTCAGGGTACGTGGCTGGCCGATTTCTTTTCCGATCGAGCGCTGGTCGTTGCTGCAAGCCGTGGACCGGTCACCCTGCAGACAGATCAAGTCGGTGACACCCAGTTCAAGTACGGGGAAGGTGGATTGGTCAAAGCGTTGCTCGGTCTTTGCCGGCACACCGATGCGGTCTGGATCGCTTGCGCGCGGACCGAGGCCGATACCGCCTGGAGATCGGGCAGTGTGGCAATGGCGGACGGAAACGACATTCGGGTGCAGTTCCTCTCCCCAGAAGCGTTGGCCTACGAGGGGTATTATAACGTCATTGCCAACCCGTTATTGTGGTTCTTGCAGCATTCTATGTGGGATGTGCCGCGGGCACCGATGATCGACCGCGCCACCTGGCAGGCCTGGGAAAACGGTTACGTGGCCGTCAATCGCCTGTTTGCGGAGGCCATTGCCGACCATGTCCGCGCCACGTCCCGCTCTACGCTCGTCATGTTGCAGGATTACCACCTATACCTGGTGGCTCGATTCCTGCGCGATCGGTTGCGGCCACGGGAGCGGCCGACGATGTTGCACTTTGTGCACGTCCCCTGGCCGGGACCCGAATATTGGCGCATTCTGCCACCCGCGATGCGACAGGCGATATTGGATGGGCTGTGCGCGGTGGATCTCCTGGGCTTTCAGACACACGAGGACGGTTTGAATTTCATCCGGACGTGTGAGTCACATCTGCCGCGCGCACACGTGAATTTCAAGCGCGGGCGGGTGTGGTATCGTAACCACGCCACGCACGTGCGCGATTTTCCAATTTAGATTGACGTGGAAGCTTTGAGGCAGTTGGCAACGTCTTCGGACGTGGCTGAGTATCGCTCTGAAATCGAAGACTTCATGGAGCATCGCCAACTGATCGTGCGCATTGATCGGATCGAGCCGAGTAAGAACATCGTGCGCGGTTTCCAGGCATTTGAGGAGCTGCTGGCGCTCTATCCTGAGCATCTCGAGAGGGTGAAGTTTCTGGCCGTGTTGGTGCCGTCACGAATGGAGGTCGACGAGTACCAGAACTACCTGGATGAGCTCATGGCTGCCGCCGGCCGGGTCAACGCCCTGTTTGGCACGAGTGATTGGGAACCGATCCGGATTCTCGTGGGCGAAAACTACCCTCGCGCCGTGGCCGCCTTGCAGCTTTACGATGTCTTGCTGGTGAATGCCATCGCCGACGGTATGAACCTGGTTGCCAAGGAGGGACCCATTGTGAACCAGCGTCACGGTGTACTCGTTCTTTCCGAACGAACGGGAGCCCGGCAACAACTGGAGCCCGCGGCTCTGGTTATTTCGCCGTGTGATGTGTATGCCACGGCGGAGGCCTTGCACCAGGCGCTCACCATGGCGACTGGGGAGCGTCGCGAGCGCGCCGAGCAGTTGCGTTGGCTTGTCGAGCGGGAGGATATCACGGCCTGGTTATGCGGTCAACTGGAGACCGTCGACGCCCTGGCTCTATGATGCCGGCTGATGGACCAGGCCACGTGAGAAGACCGCAGACAGCAATCCTGCATTATACCGCTCCACCCGTCGTCGGTGGGGTGGAGGCTGTGATTCAGGCGCATGCCCGGGCATTCGTCGAGGTCGGATATCCGGTTACTGTCGTCGCTGGCTGGGGTGAGCGGGCGGCGCTTCCGTCCGGGACGGGGTTTGTCCGGGTCCCAGAAATGGATTCTCGGCACCACGATGTGGCGCGGATGAGCGCAGCACTGAACCGTGGTCAGGTGCCAGCCGGACTCGATGGCCTGATCGATTGCCTGGTAGAGACCCTGGCGTCGGTTCTGGAACGCTTTGACAATGTGATTGTCCATAACGTCTTCACCAAGCACTTCAACCTGCCCCTCACAGCGGCCTTGAGCCATTTGCTGGATGCAGGCACTATTCGGCATTGCATCGCCTGGTGCCACGACTTCACCTGGACCAGCCCCCACTCCCGTTCGGAGGTCCATCCAGGCTATCCCTGGGATCTCCTGCGCACGCATCGTTCGGACGTGACTTACGTCGTTGTGTCCAGGCGCAGGCAGCGCGCGCTGGCAGCGCTCTTCGGTTGCTCGCCGGATGAGATTCACGTGGTTTACAACGGCGTGGACCCCCAGGTGCTGCTGGGGTTGTCGGGCGAGGGTTGGGCGCTGGTGAACCGTTTAGACCTGATGCAGAGCGATCTGATATTGCTGATGCCGGTGCGCGTTACCCAGGCCAAGAACATCGAATATGCGCTGCGCGTGGTGGCGGCGTTGAAAGCCCGTGGCTGTCGTCCCAAGCTGGTTGTGACCGGTCCACCGGATCCCCACGACTCACAGAGTATGGCCTACTTTCGGTCGCTGCAAGCGTTGCGCCAGGAGTTGGACCTTGAAGGGGACATGCGTTTTGTCTTTGAGTCCGGTCCCGACCTGGACAAGCCTTACGCCATCAGCATGGAAGTAGTGGCAGATCTTTTTCGCGTGAGCGACGTCATGTTCATGCCCAGCCACAGGGAGGGCTTTGGCATGCCTGTCGTGGAAGCCGGATTGCTGGGCGTGCCGATTGTATGTACGGACATCCCGGCGGCCGAGGAGATCGGGGGTGCGGAGGTGACGCGGTTCGACGCTGCCAGTGATCCCACGCACGTGGCCGGGCAGATCCTGGCCCACGCCAGGCGAAGCCCGACGCATCGTTTACGCCGCCGGGTGCGGCAGGACTACACGTGGCGCGCTATCTTTCGCCGGGATATCGAGCCGTTGCTCAGAACTGCACAGGATGTGTGACTTTGTGTACGCCTGAGTGGATCAACCGACGCCTGGCCCAAGCGGGGCGAGTGTGGTTATTCACGGATTATGACGGTACATTGGCCGGCTTCGCACCCACGCCGGAACACGTCAACCCTGAACCGGCGGTCGTGGCGTTGCTTTCTCGACTGGTTGGGCATCCGCGCATTCGGGTGGCCGTGATCAGTGGGCGGCGGCTGAGCCACGTGGAGACGCTGGTGCCGGTGCCAAGCGTCCTGCTGGCGGGCACGTATGGCGTCGAAGTCCGGACACCAGAAGGAGAGCGGGTTGACCGGGTGGATTACGATCTCATCCGTCCGGTTCTGGATGCGATCAGACCGGGTTGGTTGCGGCTGACCGCGGATCGCCAGGGCTTCTTTCTGGAGGACAAGGGGTGGTCACTGGCGCTGCACGCCCGTTTTGCGGACGGCGGTGAGGCGAAAACCGTACTGGCCGAAGCGCGCCGAACGGCGATGGCCGTGATAGCTTCGGGTTCGGGATTGTTCCGCGTGATGGGCGGGCACAAGTTTCTCGAAGTTGGTCCCAAGCTGGCACATAAGGGGCGGACGGTGGCGTATCTGCTGGCGCGTTTCCCCTGGCCACGCGCTTTACCCCTCTACCTGGGTGACGATGACAAGGACGAAGAGGCGTTTGGCGTGGTCAAAGCGCGGGACGGCATCGCCGTTCTGATCGCTCCAGAACCGCGCGAGACGGAGGCCGATTGGCGGTTGGAATCGCCTCGGGCCGCGCGAGAGTGGTTGGGAACGCTGGCGGGCACGCTCGACGCGTGTGGTGAAGGAGTTACTTCCTCGGATGCAGTTTATCCGCCGGATGCAGT
>Ga0180431_10010702_pt1 | contig 10155 bp, 7 predicted proteins | sample SS_ome_11_FD_132459 | JGI IMG/M metagenome (GOLD analysis project Ga0180431, IMG submission 132459) | Hypersaline lake sediment archaeal communities from the Salton Sea, California, USA - SS_1_MS_1 metaG | ecosystem: Environmental > Aquatic > Non-marine Saline and Alkaline > Hypersaline >... | reverse complement strand
CTTGAGCGGCACGTTCCGGCGCGCCAGCTTGAGCCGCAGCAGCTCGGTCAACGGCTTGAGGTAGAACTCGTCGGCCGTCGCCAGCACCAGCTGGTGCTGCTTCTCGTCGAGGGTGATGTGCGACTCGATGCCCTTGAAGTCGTAGCGCTGAACGACTTCCTTCATCGCCTGGTTAACGGCGTTCTTGACCTCCGCGAGGTCGACTTCGGAGACGATGTCGAATGAGTTCTGTCTGGCCATGGTGCTACTGTACCGGAAAATCCGGCGGGAAGAAACGGTTCCCAATTCCATGGCGATGGGACAGAATGCGTCTTGCTGGCAATGGGAGACCGCGTTGTGAAGACCCCGATGAGCAAGACCTCCCGCATCTACGTCGCCGGTCACCGTGGCCTGGTGGGTTCCGCCATCGTGCGCCGCCTGGAGCGTGCGGGATTCACCAGGATCCTCACCGCCGACCGCGAGCGGCTCGACCTCCGTGATCAGGCGGCGGTGAACTCCTGGTTCCGCGCCCGTCGACCGGAATACGTCTTTCTGGTCGCCGGGACGGTCGGCGGCATCCTCGCCAACTCCACCTATCCGGCGAAGTTCATCTACGACAACCTGATGATCCATGCCACCGTGGTTCACGCCGCGTACCTCTGTGGCGTGGAACGTCTCCTCTACCTGGGAAGCTCCTGCATCTACCCGCGTGAATGCTCGCAGCCGATGAAGGAGGAGTATCTGCTTCAGGGAGCGCTCGAGCCGACCAACGAGCCCTACGCGGTGGCCAAGATCGCCGGCATCAAGCTGTGCCAGGCATACCGCCGGCAGTACGGCTGTGACTTCGTCTCCGCCATGCCGACCAATCTCTACGGGCCCAACGACAACTTCGACCTCGCGAGCTCCCACGTGCTGCCGGCGCTGCTGCGCAAATTTCACGAGGCCAAATTGGAAGGCCACCCGCAAGTCGTGGTGTGGGGGACCGGCGCACCGAGGCGGGAGTTTCTCCACGTCGACGACCTGGCGGATGCCTGCCTTTACCTGATGAACCACTACGACGACGACCTGCACATCAACCTGGGAACCGGCGAGGACGTGAGCATCCGAGAGCTGGCCGAGAAGATCCGGGAAATCGCCGCGCCCGGCGTGGAGCTGGTTTTCGACCCGTCAAAGCCCGACGGCATGCCGCGAAAGCTCCTCGACGTCTCGCGCATCCACGCCCTGGGTTGGCATCACCGGATCGATCTGCGGCAGGGAATCCGGCAGGTCTACGACTGGTTCCGGAAAAACTACCAAACGGCGATTGGGCGAACCACGGGCTGCTAGAGCTAGAGGAGCTGTGTTACCAGTGATGACAGGGCAATCATGCCACACGTAGCAAGATGTAACATGAATGCGCTTTTTCGTACATCTATCATCCGATCCGAGTACGAGTATTCGGTCCAAGATACGGCCACGATCTTCCAGGCGAGTCCACCCAAAAGCAGCGCAATGAGTGTCAGTGGGATGATGGATCCCGAGAGTACGGCAAGGAATAACGTCACGAACAGTAGCATCGAGAGTGCGAGGACACCATAGCGACCAGAGAAGCGCGGGCCAAAGAGAATCACCATGGTACTGCGCCCCACCTTTTCATCATCTTCTCTACTGACAAGCTCATCGATCCAAACCCACAAGCCGGTCGCGACTACGATCGGTAGCGAAGCCAGATAAACCGTCCGCGTGATGTCACCGACCTGGACGAGGTACGCTCCGAGAACAGGCAACAGGCCAAGGCCTTCGGCAAGCACCACCTCTCCGCCCACTCGCCGGTAGAAAATGAGCGGTGGCACGACGTAGAGAACACCCACAAAGAGCGTAGCGATCCCGTAGACAATGAAGATGCTACCGGGGACACCGCGGTGCAGATTCAGACCGCTATGGAGGTGCAGACCCAGAAGGCAACCTGCGACGAAGCATACGCCCGCAGCCCCGAGGAGTCGGGGCCCTGGCCAATCGGCCGTGGACCTTTTTTCGAACCGAGCATGGAGCAATGAGAAGCCGGCGTGGCAAAGCACCGTCGCGATGAGAAACTCGATGGCACCGAGCCACCGGAACGAGAAACCCGGCGGGCGGAGCCAGAATGGGAGCGTCGTGCCCACGAGCGCCGGCAGGAGGGAAGCGGTCCAGTAGCGGAGGCCAGCGAAGTAGAAAAATCCGGGGCTCATGGGCAGGAGTGTCTCAGGCCAAGCCCGCGGGGGTCAAGCCGGTCGTCGAGGGAAACCACCAAGTCCTCGATCGGACGGCCACCCCCCGCGGTTTCCGGTGGTACCCGACACGCCGCCTCCGCATTCATGGCGCGGATCGAGCCGTCGTAGAGAGTCGCCTTGGTGCGGACGAAGGCCTCGAGGAGTACAAGGTGTACTGGCCGCAGAGGGGAGGCCGTCCGGAGGCACCCCGGCCTTTGACGGCCCAGCCGAGAGGTGCTAGCCTCAACAAGTCATGGAGCTTACGGTCGAGATCGATCGCGAAACTGACGGGCGCTGGATCGCCGACGTCACCACCCTTCCCGGGGTGATGGCCTACGGATCGAGCCGGGAAGAAGCGCTGGCGGCAGCCCAGGCACTTGCGCTTCGCGTGCTGGCCGATCCACAGCAGCAGGGACGAGCCAGCTCCACCGGCACCCTTGCTAGAGCACCCAGGCGTAACCGACCTTGAGAAATACCGTACGGTCCCTTTGGGTCAACGACACGTCCTGATCGCCGAAATGGTTGTCGGAGTAGCCGAGGAAGAGCACCGTCTGGGGATTGAGCTTGTAGGAGAAGAGCACCTGAGAGAACAGGTGCTTGAACCGGGAATCGACGGGGGCGGTGTAGAGCTCCGGATGGTATTGGTAGTCGACGTACTGGAGGATCGTGCGCAGGAAGGATCTCCCGGTGAAGTGGAAGACCGCCCGCAAACGGCTGATGTTGGCCCGGTACAGCCGGCCGCCTGCGAGCTCGAGCTGCTCGAAAGCGTGGTCGAGCCCCATCGTGAGGTGCCGGCCGATACGATATTCGATGCTCGGGTCGAGGCGCACCTGCTTGGCGGCCCGGGTGTGGACGTAATCGACCCAATCTCCGATGGCGCCGGTGAGGTTCAGAGAGAGCGATCCCGTCGGCCAAAAACCGGAGCTGAAATCCACGAAGTCGAGATCGAACTCGACGCCGCGGTAGGTCCGAGTGCCGAAGATCGTGTTCCAGGTGACGTAAGACCGGCGCGGACCGGTGTAGGCGATGATCGCCGAGACGGTCTCGGAAAGCGGGTTGCCGGCGTCGTCCTCCTCCCGCTGGTAGGTGGGCATCACCTTGAGGCTGGTGTACCAATGGCCCGGGTCGTGGTACCAGGTGTAGCGCCAACCGGCCCACGTCCAGGTGTAGCCGGCCTGCGGGACGAATCCCAGGTCGGCCCGGAAATCCGAGCTCAGCCGGTGGTGGACGACGAACCAGCCGACGTTCCTGGTGGCATGGACGTACATCAGGTCGAAAGCGGTACCGTCGAAATCCCCCGCCGGCTGATCGAAGTCCCGAGCGACCGCATCGGGGTAACGCGTCCGCGAGCCGAGGAGCTGAAACCGGATGCGATCGCGAGTCGTGACCTTCAGGTCGGCGTCGACCGCGAAGAGACGATTGGAATAGTCGCCGTCGCCCTCGCGGTCGGTCACGAGCAGCCCCAGGGTCGACGAGCGGCCCAGGTCGCGGCGATAGCGCACCACCGAGGAGGTGTTCGCCATCGCCAGCGATCCCAGGCGCGAGCTCTCGGAGGCCGGGAAGAGCAGGTTGGTGATCTCGTCCTCGACCACGAAGGCGCCGATGGCGTGGCGACCTTGCTTGCCGGTCAACTTCACCCCCCAGCGCGGATCGGCGAGGGTCCGGGTGTGGACGGCCTTCACGCGGGTGGTGAAGAAATCGGCGCCGGCGAGGAAGAAGGGACGTTTCTCGGGATAGGAGAGCGCGAACTGGGTGTTGACCTCGAGCTGGGCGGCGTCGGCCTCGACCTGGGAGAAGTCGGGATTGACCGTCGCGCTCGCCGTCAGGTTGGCCGTCATGCCCCAGTGAGCGGTGAGCCCGAGCTCCGAGCTGGTCTCGCGTTCGACAAACGGCCCGGCAGGAAAGCCCTCGCGCTGCTCGCTTCTCAGGGCCGAGAAGGTCGGATCGAGCTCGATCGCCCTCCCCGGGGTGCCGCCGGCGAAGCCGATCAGCTTCTCGGACTGGCACATGTAGCAGTTGTTCGACCGATCGCGCGGGAAAAGTCCGATCTCATGCGCCACGTCGCGGGGGTAGTGGCGCACCGCATCCACGCCCCAGATCTGATCCCCCGCGCGGCGCTGGAAGCTCAGCGAGCGGAACGGGATCGCCATCTCCACGACGTAGCCGCCGGCGTGAATGCGGCCGGCACAGGCCCAGATCGCGTCCCACGCCTCTCCCCCGCCTTCCGGGCTGTCGACGAGATCGGCCTGAATGCCGAGCGGATTGCATGCGAAGTTGTAGGTACGGCGTTCGTCGTTGAAGGTGTCGAGGACGATCTTTACCCAGTCGTCGTCCCAGATCTCGTCGCGGTCGCTCAGGCGGGCGGAGATCGCCGCGGGATCCGGGTCCCAGGCGCGAAACGCGACGTAGAGGTGGGTCGCCCCGTAGGCGAGAAAGGCCTCGGTGGCAACCGGCGCGGGGATGTTCTCCCCCGGATCCACCTCGATGCCGGGCTCGAGCCGCAGGGCCTCTTGCCAGATCCCCTCGTCGAGGACGCCATCGACTCGCACCTCGGCCTCCATCCTGGGAACCCGATGCGGGGTCTTCGCCGCCGCAGAGCTCTGCCCCGGCAGCAGGGCCAGGAAGATCGCGAGGAGAAGGAATCGCACTATCGGGCCTCCCCCACAGGCGGCGGCAGGACGACGGTGAAGACCGGCGTGATCCGCCGTTGCCGGAGGCTCCGGTCGAGCTCCGCCGCCCCTGCGAACTCCAGCCGCAGCGAGCCGTCGTCGCGCAGTTGGTAGACCATGAGCCGGCCGGTGAACGCGTCCGGCTCGTCGAGCTCCGCGATGGATGGACGCTCTCGTGGATAGCTTTCACGGGCGATGCCGATCCTGCGCAGGGCGATCGCGGCGCGGATCAGCTGCCGTTGGCTCGCCGTCGACTGGAGTTTGGCGACGGCCTTGGAAAAGGGAGTGACGGCGTGGGCGTGCCGCTTGTGGGGTCGAAGCGGCGACGGTGCGGATCCGGGAGCGAAACGATCCGGGACGCTGCCGTAGGGCACTCCCACGAGCTCCACCTGGTGCCGGACCGCTTCGAGGATCTCGGCGCCCGCCAGATGGCCGAAGAGATAGCGGGAGATCCCCGCCGGGGGCTCGTCGCTCTCCCCGAGCTGCCAGCCAAGGCGAACCGCGGAGCTCTCCGCCCAGGCCGCCTCGATGAGGATTCGCCTCGCCGTCGCCAGCGGATCATCGACGGGAAGCATGGCCTCGAGCTCGGCAAGAAGCGTGGGCTGCGCAGCCCATGCCGCGGCCGAGCGGAGGAGCTCGGCCACGACTCCGAGCAGCCATGTTTCGACGGCGTTGCCGACCAGGGGCGCGATGACCGTGTGCTCTCGGGTGAGGGAGGTGGAGAGTCGCGAGAGGGTCCGCGCCGCCGCGAGGCCGCTTGCCACGTCCTCGTCGGCAAAGGCCAGCCGGGCCTCAACGTGGAGGAGCTTGCCCGCGGAAAGCAGGGGCAGAAGGTCGGGAACACGGGCGCTGACTCGCCCGTCGGGGAGCACGATCCCGTAGTCGGACTGCTCGCAAGAGGCGGCCCGGTGGAGGGTTTCGAGGCCACCGCGATTGCGCTCGACCAGGGCCCGCAGCGTCTCTTCCTGCTCCCGACTCCATCCGGATTCCGGAGTGTTCACGGCATCGTGGATCCGCTGCAGGTCGTCGTTCGACAGGACGATCGCCGCCGCACCGGCCACCAGCCAGGTCGCGGCGTTCTCCTCTTCCGGCAGCTGCGGGGACTCGATGTGGGCGACATCAAGACTCCCCACCTCCGCCTCAAACCGGGCCTCCGCCTGGGCGAAGCGGACGCGCCCGTAGAGGTGAAGTGCCAGGCTCGCGATCAGGACCACGAGGAGGAGCACCGCGGCGGCGATGCACCCTCGGCGGATCCATGGCGGTCGCATGATGGTCATCAGGAACCTCCGTTCTCTTGGTTACCGGAGCGGGTCGATCTCTCCTCGGTGACCGGCTCCACACCCCATACGACGTGGCACGGTCCGGTTTTTGTCACTCCCCCGGGAGCACCGCACTACTCTTAGAGGCTTGGCCGGAAACCCCCTCCCGCCCGTCTCCTCGCCCGGGAGGGAGGGTGGGAGGGCAGGGAGAGGGGATCGAGGGGTGAGGGGTCTGGGAGGGGGTCCGGGAAAACGTGTGTGGGAGGGGGGTTTCCGGCCAAGCCTCTAGGTCGCCGGCGTGACTTCGAACGGATCCCGGTACGGACGCAGCTGCTCGGAAAGACCCGTTGCCGGTGGGCTGTAGCGCCGGATCAGGTACATCAGCTCGGGATCCTCGGGTAAGAGGTCCAGAGATTCTTGCCGCTCCGTAACGACGGAGGCGCTCGCCTGCGGGGTGGGCGGCACGGCGAGGTAGAGCTGGACGCCCACGAGCAGGACGACGGCCACGGCCCAGGCCAGCCGCAGCCGCCGGCTGGCCCATAGGCGCTCGGCGAGCCCCGGCCGCGGGGAGGTCTCGGCGAGCGCGGCGCGGGCGGCCCGGAGCGCCCGGGCCTTGAGACCCTCCGGGGCCGGCGGACGCCGCAGTCCGGTGAAAAGTTTCCTGTCGTGACGGCTCATGGTTCGACTCCCATCTGCTTGCGCAGGCGACGGATCGCGAGCCGGTAGCGGCTCGCGGCGGTGAACGTCCCCACCCCGGTGGCGCCGCCGATCTCCCGGAAGGTGAGATCCGCGAAGTGCCGGAGGTAGACCACCTCGCGCTGCCCCGGGGGAAGCTCGGCCAGGAGCGCGGATGCCTTGGCGGCGTCCGCGGACTGCTCGAGCTCCGGATCGACGATCGCCAGCGCCGGCGCTGCGGCGAGCTCCTCCCGGCGACGGTTGCCGCGCAACGTGTCGACGGCCGCGCGGTGGGTCATGCTCAGCATGTAGGCGAAGGGCTTGCGAACCCGGGCGAGCTTGGGGGCCGCCCGGGCGAGGCGCACGAAGACCTCCTGGACCACGTCCTCGGCGTCGGCGGCCGAGCCCGTCCGCCACAGGGCGAGCCCGTAGAGATCGTCGGCCGCGAGGTCCCAGATCCGATCAAGGGCCTCGAGACGATCCGGGGCGAGCTCGTCGAAGAGCTCGCGCAGCTCGCCGTCCCGCCTCGCGGCGGCCGTCTCCTGCCCCTTGCGCGTGGTCTCCCGTGGCATCACGATCTCTTCGCTGACCAGCTCCATACCCTATACGACGCGGCGCGCTCCGGACTTTGTCACCCCTTTTTCGCCCCGGCCTCTATTTTTCTCCTCCCCCGGAGACCCCATTTGATTACAGAAGGGGATGACGGGTACCGGCAATCGCCGAGCCTGCCCCCAATCCATCGACCTAGGAAGGAGATCGTTGATGCGTACCAATCCCTTGTCCCAGTCGCTTCTTGCGTTTCTGGCGCTCGTTCTGCTCACCACGCCTCTGTTCGCCGAGAGCCCGCACCAGCTGCGGGAACAGATGAGGCCCACCTGGGAGGCCCTGCAGAACGATATCGAGTACCAGACGCTCAAAGCGCAGCTTCGGGGCAACCTCCAAAACCGCGAGGTCGTCGACCGCTACCTGCGGTACCTGCCGATGTCGCCGATGCTTGAGCTCGAGATCGACATGTTCGTCAACCGCTACGAGATCGTCGTCCCGCGTCTCATCGCCGAGTGGCACCAGCGCTGGATCGAGCTCAATGAGCTCAAGGCCCGGAAGATGTACGGCGACGCCTACGTGGACGGCCGGCTGAGCCAGGCCTGGGCCGACGACGAGACCGGCGCCGGCATTCCCACCAAGGCCACCGTCGGCACCAACCGCAACGCGGCCGCCACCGCCTCGCCCGCGCCCGAGGACTACCAGGGCGAGATCCAGGTGATGGTCAACCCCAACAACGCCAACCAGATCGTGGCCGCGGCCAACACCTGGGACGACATGGGCGGCAGCTGCGGCGACTACGGCTTACAGGCCGTCTTCTACTCGAGCGACGGCGGAGACACCTGGGGCTACTCCTGCCCGCCCGACGCTTCCGCTTACAGCATGAGCTGCAGCGGCGGCACCTTCGGCTCCGATCCGGCGGTGTACTGGGACGACGACGGCAATGTCTTCCTCGAGTACATGTTGATCTGCTACACCGGCAACTACTACTACTCGATCGTGGTCGCCAAGTCGACCAACGGCGGCGCCAGCTGGAGCGCCCAGGGCGTGGTGATCAACAGCTTCTCCAGCGGCAACCTGGAAGACAAGAACTTCTACGCCATCGACAACAACTCCTCGAGCTCCTACTACGGCCGGCACTACACCTGCTGGGACCGCAACAACAACGAGAAGTTCGCCTATTCCACCAACGACGGTCAAAGCTGGACCGAGGTCGACCTGCCCACCTCCAGCGGCAGCGGGACGGGCTCGCGCTACGACCTCGGCTGTGAAATCGCGGTCGAGGACGACGGCACCGTGCACGTCATCTTCGACACGCTTTCGTGTATTTCGACCTGCAACAACGAAGAGATGTTCTACACCCGCTCGACCAACGGCGGCGCCAGCTGGTCGACGCCGGTCGAGGTCCGCGACTTCAACCTCGTGGGCTTCAGCAACGCCCACTGCCCCGACGCCCAGGACGACCGCTGCATCGGACCGATGGGGGCGATCGATGTCGACAACACCGGCGGCAGCTGCGACGGCTATCTTTACGTGACCTACGGCGACTACGCAAGCGACGAGGACGTCAACGACACCGACGTCTGGGTCTCGCGCTCGACCAACGACGGCGCCTCGTGGTCGACGCCGGTCAAGGTCAACGACGACGGCCTCGCCAATCGGGCTCAGTTCCACCCCTTCCTGTGGGTCGATCAGTCGAACGGCGACGTGGTGGTGGCCTGGCACGACGCCCGCAACGACTCGGGCAACGACGCGATCGACTACTACGTGGCCCGTTCCACCAATTGCGGCCTGAGCTTCGAGACCAACGTCCAGGCATCGGCGGCGAGCTCGGAATTCAACAACGCGACCATCTCGTACTCGAACGTGAACTCCTCCGACAACGCGAACTACAACCCCAACCAGTACGGCGAGTACATGGGCCTCGACGTCCACAACGGCACCGCCTACCTGGCCTGGGCCGACACCCGCCACTTCTTCCCCAGCTACACCACCGAGAGCCAGGCGGATAACATGGGCTTCGTCAAGGTCGCGTTCGCCCCGGTGGTGTGCACCGGCGATGCCGATTGCGACGACGGGTTGTACTGCAACGGCGCCGAGACCTGCAACCTCGGCACCAACCAATGCGAACCGGGCACGCCGGTGGTCTGCAGCGACGGCGTCGCCTGCACCGACGATAGCTGCAACGAGGGCACGGACTCCTGCGACTACGTGCCCAACGACGCCAACTGCGACAACGGCCTGTTTTGCGACGGCGCCGAGACCTGCGATGCGGTTCTGGGTTGCCAGGCGGGCAGCGATCCGTGTCCGGGTGAGGAGTGCGACGAGGTCAACGACCGTTGCGTCGGGGACTGTTCGCTTTTCAAGGAACCGTGCACCACCGACGCGGACTGCTGCGAGGGACTGACCTGCCATCCCAGAAGGCTCTGGTGCAGGTAATCGCGTTCGCCTTTCGCTGAAAGGCGACCTCGATCGTCATCCGCTCTCGTCAGCGCGTATGCGCAGGGCCGGGTGAAAGCCCGGCCCCTTTTGTTTCCCTCGGACCCGGAGACGAGGTCCGCTGGCTCACGAGCCCTCCGCATAGCGCTGCCGGATATTGGGCAGCAAGTAGCTTTCGAAGGCGGTCTCGAGATCGTATTGGGGCTCGAATCCCCATTCCTTGCGGGCCAGGGAATCGTCGACGTCCTCGGGCCAGGAGTCGACGATGGCCTGGCGCCGGAGGTCCGGCTCGAAGGTGATCTCGGCCTCGGGGAACTCCGCGCGCACCAGCTCGGCGAACTCCCCGGCGCTGGGGTTGAAGCT
>Ga0180431_10010697_pt1 | contig 10156 bp, 5 predicted proteins | sample SS_ome_11_FD_132459 | JGI IMG/M metagenome (GOLD analysis project Ga0180431, IMG submission 132459) | Hypersaline lake sediment archaeal communities from the Salton Sea, California, USA - SS_1_MS_1 metaG | ecosystem: Environmental > Aquatic > Non-marine Saline and Alkaline > Hypersaline >... | reverse complement strand
GGCTATTGCAGCCCAGCCGTCCGAGCAGCGGGACAACATGCCGGCGAAAGTCAGGCGTTTCACCGCCAGGTTTGGCCGCTTTGCCCCCAGCGTCTGCCTCCGCGGCGAACCGCTGGTCGATTGGGTTGAGCGTCCCGGCCGCCGGAGCGGCAAAGACTCGTGGCCACGGGCCGGAGACGGCCAGCACCAGGCCGAACGCGACCAGAAGCAGGGCCCAACAACCGCGCAGGGACTGAGCTCGACAGACGTTCATCCAGATCAGCTTCCAATGGTAAACCACCAACGAACCCTACCCGGCACGGGAAACACTCCGACCGAATCGGCAGCATTTCTTGAACGGACAACCGATATTTCGGTTGCGATCCGCCCAAGATTCTCCGGCCGGCGCTGCCCGCATGGCCGAAAATCAGACGAAACACCCGCTCTTGCCGGGAATGTGACCCGGGGGGCCGACCAGTCAAACCTCCATTGCCGGCGGTTTGCACCGCTCGAAAACCTGATCATTCGAACCTCAACCGGCGCTTCCGCGGCGGGCAGATAGAGCCTGAAGACCGCAGGAATGCCCGCAACAGGAAGTTGGACTTTGACGGTCTGCCACTCGTTCGTCGGTTTGATCTGGTAGGCGACCGACTGCCCCGCCACCGGGAAATCCGGCTGGCCGAGCAGTTTCCACTCGATCCGGCCCCGCCCTCCTTTTCGGCTGCGAATGCTGAGGGTGCACTCCAGCGGGCCCGGCAGTTTCACCGCTGCCGTCCCAAGAAACGGCTGGCGGCCCGTCGCCGTGAAGGTCACCGACTCGGCGTTCACCGTAGCCTCGCACGAACGCAGGACCAGGCCATCGAGCGGCCCCGGCGGCCGATAGGCCGGGTTCGGCTGCGGCGCGGTCGCGACGGTCTCGGCGATGAACTGATCGATCAGGCTGTCAAGCTCAGCCAACTTCTCCGGCATGCTGGCTGCGAGGTTGTTCGTCTCGCCGATATCGGCAGCCAGGTTGTAGAGTTCGTGAACGTCGGGATAGTCGGGATGCGGCTGGAACCGGCGGATCAGCTTCCACTCACCCTCGCGGACCGAAACCGCGGGAACGAGGTGGGGAAACCAGGTGAAGTAGGGCCGGGCCTTGAGGCGACCGGCACCGGTGAGCACCGGCCTCAGCGACTCACCGTCGATCGTCTGCTGCCGCGGTCGCTCGACACCGACGCAGTCGAGGATGGTGGGATAGAGATCAAGCGGCCCGACGACGGTGTCGCTGGTACTGCCTGACTTCGTCCGCCCCGGCCAGCGGACCATCAGCGGCACCCGCTGCCCACCCTCGTAGATCCGGCCCTTGCCCTCCCGGAGAGGCGCGTTGTTGGTCGGCGGCTGGTCGCCAGCCCACTTCCGCCAGTCGGCCAACATCGGACTGCCGGCCCGTTCCGCCCGGTCGGTCTTCGCCGTGCCCGGGACGTTGCTGTGCACGTTGCCGCCGTTGTCAGAGTAAAAAATCACCAGCGTGTTGTCGGCCAGCCCCAGCCGATCGAGTGTGTCGAGGACGCGGCCGAGGCTCTCATCGACACTGGCGAGCATCGACGCCATGATCGGATTGCCCTGCCGGCCTGCGGGGTCGGACCTGCCGGCGAATCTGCGGGTGAGTGATTCCTTGTGTCCCCACGGACCGTGAACGCCGTAGTGCCAGATGTTGGCGAAGAACGGCCGGTCGCGATTGGTTTCGATGAAGGCCACGGCTTCATCGGTGAGGCGGTCAGTGATGTACTCGCCCTCGGGGCCGTCGGTGATCGTGCCGACAACATACTTCTTCCCCTTCGCCTCCGCCCGGGTCGTTCCCGGCGGCAGCACCCCGTAGGGCGAGAAGTAGGCTCCCGGCGGCCCGGCACTCGGCTCACAGTGCCAGGCAACATCAAATCCCTGCTGCTCCGGCCAGTGCGGCGGCGTCACCCCGAGATGCCATTTGCCAAAATGCCCGGTCCGGTACCCGGCATCGCGGAGGGCTTCGGCCAGCGTGTACTGCTCCGGCGGCAGATAGTTGCGACTGATCGGCAGCAGCAGCGGCCGATTGGGCGGTGCCGTCTCCGGCAGGAAGGAAAAGTCGGCCGGCTGCGGTGCCAGGTGGCCGGTGGCGCTGGTGATTCCATGACGGGCCGAATACTGCCCCGTCAGGATCGACGCCCTGGTCGGAGAACAGAGCGGAACGGCGTAGGCGTCGGTGAACCGCACCGCCGTGGCCGCAAACCGCTCCATCTGCGGCGTCTCGTAATAGGTCGACCCATAAGCCGAACTGTCCCGCCAGCCCATGTCATCCACCAGGAAGAGCACGACATTGGGCGGGCGGTCGGCGGCTGCCGCCGCGGCGACAGAATGAGCCAGCAAAACACCCCCGGCCGCCAGCACGGGAATCGTGAGCAGCCGAAACAACAACGCCATCAAACAACCTCCACACGAGACACCAGACCAGAAGCGAGGAACACGCTGAGACCCGATTCTCAGGCAAGGATCTCGCTGACAACATTGCCATAGACGTCGGTCAGCCGGAAGTCACGGCCGGCATGCCGGTAGGTGAGCCGCCGGTGGTCGAACCCGAGCAGGTGCAGCATGGTCGCATGCAGGTCGTGCACCGTGACGGGGTTCTCGACCACCTTCAGGCCAACCTCGTCGGTCACCCCGTGGACGTGTCCCCCTTTCACTCCGCCGCCAGCCATCCAGACCGTGAACCCGTCGTGGTGATGGTCCCGGCCCGGCTTCGGTCCGACCGGAAGCTGCACCGTCGACGTCCGCCCCATTTCGCCACCCCAGATCACCAGCGTGTCCTTGAGCATGCCGCGTTCCTTGAGGTCATCGAGCAACGCCGCAACCGGGGCATCACTCTCGCGGGCCAGCCTCGGCAGGGCATCCTGGATGTTGGCGTGGCTGTCCCAGGGCTGACCGGCTCCGTGATAGACCTGGATGTAGCGGACCCCGCGTTCGGCAAGCCGGCGGGCGATCAAGAGCTGCCGCCCCTGCACATGATCGCCGTACCGCTCCCGCACCGCCTGCGGCTCGCGGCTGATGTCAAAGGCCTCCCCCGCCTCCTGCTGCATCCGAAAGGCGAGCTCAAGCGATTCGATCCGGGCCTCCAGCTGGGCATCGGCGGGCCGACGGCGGGCATGCATCGCATTGATCTGCTGGATGTAGTCGAGCTGCCGCCGTTGCTGGCCTGGCAGCAGCACCTCGTTGCGGATGTTGGCGACCAACTCCTCGGCCGCACGGTGCTGCGAATCGATGTAGGTTCCCTGGTAGGCGCCGGGCAGAAAGGCGTTGCGCCAGTTGCTGCCCTGCGCGGTCGGCAGGCCGGCGGGGCACATCACGACAAAGCCGGGGAGGCTCTGGTTCTCGGTCCCGAGGCCGTAGAGGGTCCAGCCGCCGACACAGGGCAGCGTCCGGCTGATGTCCCCGCAGTTCATCATCATGAAGCCCGGCTCGTGGTTCGGCACCGGCGTCTGCATTGAACGAATGACGCAGAGGTCATCCGCATGCCGGGCAACCTCCGGGAACAACTCGCTGATCTCCATTCCTGATTCACCGTGGCGGGCAAACCGAAACGTCGACGGCATGCCGACCCCGCCAAGCCGCCGGTCCTTTTTGAGATCTGCCCGCAACTGCCTGCCCGCGAAGCGGGCCAGCGCCGGTTTCGGATCGAACGTGTCGATCTGCGACGGTCCCCCGTTCATGAACAGGTGAATCACCCGGACCGCCCGCGGCGGAAAGTGCGGCAGCTTCGGCTGCAGCGTTCCGGTTGCCGCCGTGGGCCCGGCGGCAACCGCGGGGTCGGCGAGCAGGCCGGAGACCGCCACGCTGCCAAACCCCATGCCGCAGCGGCCGAGCATCGCCCGCCGGGAAAGGGGCTGACACGCCTGTTCAGCAGGAAACTTCATCGGGATGCTCCACTCGGGCCGCGGCTGCGGCAGGTCAGTCGAGAAACCAAAACTCATTGGTCAGCAGCAGCGCCTGGGCAACCTGCTCCCAGGGCGACAGCAGCGGGGCTGGAGGCGGCCCAAAATCGCGGGCGGCGGCCCACCGCCGGCCGGCTGCGGCCGGCCCCGAACGATCCCGGTCCTCGGCCTCCGGGGCCTGATCCTCGGCGATGACCGTCGGCGACCAGCCGAAGGCATCGCTGGAGGGATTGCCGCCAGCGGTGACGATGAAATCGATTGCATCGCCCTGCCGCACGGCGAGGCCGTCGACCGGCGTCGCCTGTTTGTCGTTGAACACCCGCCAGGCGCCGAGTTCCGTCGTCGCCGGGGAGCCCGACGCCGACTGGCGAACATGCACCATCCGGCCCTCAACGCCGTCACCCCGATCCCGAAGGTGAGCCAACTCTCCCCGGACCTTGACGAGCGCATCCCGCGGAGCGACCCAGCGACGGATCGCTGCCCTGTTACCGCGGCCGGGATGCCCGCCGGTCGCCGTCAGCCGCAGATGAAAGAGTTCGGGATCGGGGAACGTGGCTGATCCCTGGTAGTTCCGGCCATCAAAGTATGGCAGCGGCGTAAAGCGATCCGGGCTGCCGGGGGTCGCGTCGGGAACTCCATAGCCGTACCGCCAGACGGTCCGCCTGCTGTCGTCAGAGAGCTTCGGGGCCGATCGGACATAGCCCACCGTGACTCGGGTTTCTGCGGCAGTCGGCGAACGACCATAGACCGCGCGATAGAGGGCCGCTGCCACCGCCTCATCACCGTCACCGCTCGATTCGGACCTGCTGCGGGCGGCAATCGCCCGGGCCTGCTCGATCACGAACGGATGGTTCATTCCGAACAGGGCCTGCTGCGGCACCGTGGTGTTGGGCCGCTCGGCCGCCGTCACATCGGGTGAGGCAAAATCGAAGGTCGTGTACATCGGGTCAAGGTTGAGCCGATCGATGAATCCATAGATCGTTCGCCGCGTCGAGAAGGGCTCAGCCGAGAGCTCGACCGGCCGGCCGCCGACCGCGTCATCGAGCCGTCCCGCGGCGAGGAGCAGCGCATCCCGCATCGATTCGAAGTCGAGCCGGCGGCGGTTGGCTCGGCAGAGGAGACGATTGTCGGGGTCGGCCTCGGCCAGTGCCGCAGCCGCGTCGGCATCTGCCGGTCCGGGTGCAGCCAGCCGGTAGGTGCGGGAATTGACGATCAGCCGATGCAGAGCCTTGACCGACCAGCCCTGCTCCATGAAGGTCGCTGCCAGCCAATCGAGCAGGTCCGGGTGGCTCGGCGGCTCGCTCCGCAGCCCGAAGTCACTTGGCGTGGCGACGAGCCCCGCGCCGAAGTGATGAGCCCAGACCCGATTGACGAACACCCGGGCCGTGAGCGGGTTCTGAGGATCGGCGATCGCTTCCGCGAGTTCCTTCCGGCCGCTGCCGGTGACAAACGGCTGATCGTCGCCGCCGCCGAGCACCTTCAGGAAATGCCGGCTGACCCGCGGCCCCCGCCGCTGCCGCTCGCCGCGGAGGAAGATGAAGGGCTCAACGGGCTTGGCCCGGTCGACGAGCACGAACGACCGTGGCGGCGCGCCTGGGTGGGTGGCATCGACCTCCTTGATCGCATTCTCGAGATCAGCCAGCTTGCGGCGGCCCTTCCCCAGCAACCTTGAGGCCGACATGCAGGCCTCGGCCTCCAGCCGAAGGGGTGAATCGGCGGCGTGGACTGCCTGTCGGACCGTCTCCCAGTCGGCGTCCGCGAGTCGCCTGGCCGCCGGCTTCTGCTTGAGGAGTTCCTGCCATCGCGATTCTGCCGCGGCCAGCACCCCGGCAAACGCCACCAGCACATCCCGGTGCGTCTGCGGCTTGGCCTCGGCAAATGCTGCGGCGAGTAGTGAATTGACGGGCCGGTCAGACGCCCTGTCGGCGGCCGCCGCAACGAGGCCGGTCGCCAGTTCGGGAACCTCGGCCTCCTCGACTGCCAGCAGCCGGATCAACGGCCCCCAGACCGGGTCGGACTGCCGCGATTGGTCCCGGCGAACCGCATCGAGGTTCCGGGCCAGCGGCGTCATTGCCGTCTCCATCAGCTTGCGGCTGCTGAGCAGCTTTCTGATCGACGCGGTCTTGGCGATGTTCATCTCGTGGTAGCCGACGAAGTAATCGCCGATTCTGGACCGCAGCTCGGCCTCGGCCCGCTCGCGGAGTTTTTCGCCGTATTCTCGCTTCTTGGCGAGCCTCTCCTCGCGGGCCCGTTCGTAGGCTGCCAAAAGTTCCGCCGCCGGCTCCCGGCCGGCGATCACCGGCAATTCCTCGGGCTCCTCACAGCTGGCGAAGACACCGTAGAGGCCGTAATAGTCAGCGGTTGGAATCGGGTCATACTTGTGGTCGTGACAGCGGGCGCACGAGATCGTCAGCCCGAGAAAGCCCCGGCCAACCACGTCAATGCGGTCGGCAATCTGCTCGTCGGTCTTGTTGATAAACCGGGGGCCGACCGTCAGCAGGCCGAGGGCTGCCAGATCACCGGCCTGCGGGTCGTCGCGGTAGGCATCGGCCGCCAGTTGCAGCCGCACGAACTCGTCGTATGGGAGGTCGCGGTTGAAGGCGGCGATCACCCAGTCGCGATAGGTCCAGGCAAAGGGGTAGCGGCGATCCTGCCCGGCAGCCAGAAAATCGCGGGTGTCGGCATAGCGAGCGACATCGAGCCAGTGCCGGGCCCACCGTTCCCCGTAGCGGGGTGAGGCCAGGAGCCGCTCGACGAGTTCGGCGTAGACGCGGTCGCGATGCCGTACCGTCGCGACCCGCTGCTGGCGGGACATCGCCCGCGGCTCAATATCGGCATGGGGGCCGGCTTGATAAGCTGCGACGAACGACGCAGTTTCGGCAGCCGTCGGCGGCAGCCCGGTCAGGTCGACACTCAGCCGCCGAATGAGCGTACGCGGATCGGCGCGGCCGAGCGGCGCAAGGCTCGCCGCCTCCTGCCGGGCGACCACGAAGGCGTCGACCTCGTTGCGCACAAGATGCCGCTGCTGCACCGCGGGAACCGGCGGCTTCGTCACCGGCTGGAAGGCCCAGTGGTCCGCGGCGGCCGCGAAGATCGCCTCCTGATCGCCGAGGGCCACCCCAGTCGCGGCTGACTCGGGCCAGACGGCGCCGTCCCGCACCCATTGCTCGAAAATCGCCACCTCATCCGCGGCCAGCCGGCCCGTCGGCGGCATCTCCAGCCCGTCATAGCGGACCGCCTCGATCAGCAGGCTCTCGTCGGTGTCACCCGGCACCACGGCGGGACCGCCAAAGCCCCCTTTGAGAACGGCCGCTCTGGACGTGACCGCCAACCCCGACTCCTGCTTCTCCGGTCCATGGCACTCTTGGCAGTGCCGGGCGAGCAGCGGCCGCACCCGATTTTCAAAGAATGCCTCGGCGTTCCGGTCGCGGTCGGCTTCGCTGGCCACCGCGATCGCAGTCAGCGCACCGCTGAAACAGACCAGCGCGAGTACTTTCATGCCCACAGTCCTGGAGGCAGACATATTTCCGGCCGCCAGGGGCCAGCCGGGGGCGAGGGACGCAACGGGCATGGGTCGATTCACCAACAGACAAGTGGACCGGAGTTCCGCCGTCGTCCCGAAAAATCCGGGGCGGCAATCTCCGGCTTTACTCCTACTTTAGCTCAAGATATGCAGGGGCATTCCAGCACCGCAGCCGAGCGACAGGCTGGGATCCTTCGCCCTCAGACAGCCGGCTCCCAGCCCGCTTCATAATCCCGCGTCCAGAAACCCATCGCCTCGGTGTCATTGACGATTCGGCCAGTCTTGGGCTCGCAGGCGAGCGTCCGGCCAAGCCGGTAGGACGTGTTGCCCAGATGGCACAACAGGGCCGAGTGATGGGCAACGGGCATCGGGGCAGCCAGCGTTGCCTCACCCCGGATCGCCGCAACGAAGTTGTCGAGGTGATCCTGCCAGCCCCCCCGGCTTTTCGTCTCGGCGATCGGTTTCCCCTTCATATCGACGATGCGGCAACCGGTGCCGTTGAAACTGGCGGCCCCCTCTTCGCCGTAAAAGATCACCTCGTCGCGGGTCGGCGCCGGATGGAACCGGTTGCAACTAACTGCCTCCCAGGTGATCTGGCTCCCACCGGGAAAGGTAAAGACCGCGATCTGGGTGTCGGGCGTCTCTTGATCATCGTCATAACGGTAACGACCGCCCAGCGAACTGACCTGCAGCGGCGTTTCGACCCCGAGTCCCATCCGGGCGACGTCGATCAGATGCACGCCGTTGTTACCCAACTCGCCATTGCCCCAGTGCCACCGCCAGTGCCAGTTGTAGTGCAGCAGATTGTCGGTGTAGGGCCGCCGGGGGGCCGGCCCCTGCCAGAGATCAAAGTCGAGTCCGGCTGGCGGGTCGCCCTGCTTGCCGGTCCCGATCGATCCCCGCACGTTGCGGTAGTAGCAGTGGGCGTTGTAGACCCGGCCGATCACGCCCTCGCGGAGCTTGGCGATTCCCTCAATGATGCCAGGCACGCTCCGCCGCTGGGTGCCGTGCTGGGCAACGCGGTCGTATTTCTTCGCCGCTGCCACCAGCAGTTCGCCCTCGCGGGGATTGTGGCTGCAGGGCTTTTCGACATAGACGTGCTTCCCCGCCTTCATCGCCAGAATCGCAGCCGGCGCATGCCAATAGTTGCCGGTGGCGATCACCACCGCGTCGACCGAATCATCGCCAAGCTGTTCGCGGAAGTCGACGCCGCCGTCGACCGCGTGGCCGTTCTTGGCCTTGATGGTCTCGACGGCGAGGTTCCGCCGCGACTCGTCAACGTCAAAGACGTGGCTGACCCGCACCCCGGGCAGCGCATCAAAGTCAGTCGCCAGCGACCGCCCCCGACCACCCATGCCGACGACGATCAGCTGGAGCTGCTCATTCGGCGACTCGGCAACCGCGGGCCGCAGGTCTCGAAGTGCTGCAAGCCCCACCCCTGCCGCAGCTGAGGCTTCCATGAATGTCCGACGATCCATCGTTTCGCTCCTCAAGAAAAGTCGTGCGCTGGCTAGTTCGTCGCGGGCTGTCGCACGACACTCCAGCGGACATGCGGCTGGCTGGACTTCGACACCACAAAAGCCGGCGAGCCGGCAAACTGGCTGAAGACCGTCTCGGCCCGCTGGCGGTCATACCGGCCGCGATCACACACAAGCAGATACCGGAGCGTCAGCGGTGCCTCGGCACGGATGACGCGGGCCTGCTCCATACAAAGCGATGCCCCGATCCAGCCGTCGTTACGGACATGCCAGTGAGTCGGGTGGTCAGGATTGCCCGGATGATCAAACAGGGTGATTCCCTCCTCGACCTCATGCCGCTGGGATTTCGCTCCCGCGACGACTGTTCCGCGATAGTCCATCCAGCGGGCGCGCCTGCCAAAGATTGCCGGTTCACCGCTGCGACCCGCGCTGTCAGTGAGCTGGCCGTCGCCAAAGTGGGCAGACAGCGACTTCGCCACCCGCACGGCGACGAGCCCAAAGTTTGTCTTGCCGAGGGTTGTCTCCGGGCGGCCCGCAGCCGGCCGCAGCTCGGTCTGCAGTTCGATCCGGTTGCCCGACTCGTCGCCCGAGACGGCGAGGACAACCTGCTGCTCGAGCAGCCGCGTCCCGTCGGCGGTGATCCAGTCGAGCAGGACGGCGGCGACCGCCTCCGGGCCATCCTGATAGGCGAGCCACTGCCGCTGCTCGATCCGACAGCCGGTCCCGTCGGCCCAGAAGTCATGGCCCTCAACATCGTGATGGGCGAACCAGACGCCCCGATGGTGATCGTGGTTTGGAGCGCCCGGGTGGCCCATCCGCACGAGGCTGACGCCAGCAGGGCCGTTGACCGGAAAGAGAAACGGCCGGGGAGCGTCGCCGCCATGGTTCCAGCAGGCAACCTCCGCACCGTGAACCCGCAGTGACGTGCGGCCGCCTGGCAGCGGCAGCACCTCGCAACAAGGCGGAGCGGCCGCCCCCGCAGCCGACCAGCCCCCGAGGAATATCAGCAACATCCTGCCCGCCAACAACCGGCGGCGGGCATGCCGGGAAAGAACACCTGGTGGCCGGATCCCCGACCGCTGAGCTCGTTCCATATCGCAATCTTTCCGCGTTCCGCTGCTCTCGTGTCACCAGCCGTAGTGCCGCAGAAGAGCCTGGGTGCCTGCATCGCCATGACCGGCGACCTGCAGCGAATCATACAGCCGGGATGCCACCGCGAGACCCGGCAGGTC
>Ga0180431_10010694_pt1 | contig 10159 bp, 6 predicted proteins | sample SS_ome_11_FD_132459 | JGI IMG/M metagenome (GOLD analysis project Ga0180431, IMG submission 132459) | Hypersaline lake sediment archaeal communities from the Salton Sea, California, USA - SS_1_MS_1 metaG | ecosystem: Environmental > Aquatic > Non-marine Saline and Alkaline > Hypersaline >... | reverse complement strand
GCACTGGCACCGCACTTCCCGAAGCCTGCGAGAGAGCCTTGGCCGAGCATCTGCAGCCGGAGCTTTTCCGGGCTATGGGCGATCCCACGCGGATCGCCCTGATCTGCCGCTTGGCAACGGCTCCCGGCCCGATCACGGTCACCGAGATCTCCAGCTGTTGTGGCGTCCATCTCTCGGGCGTCTCGCGACATCTGGCCATGCTGCGCAGCGCCGGCGTGATCCGGGCCGAGAAGGCGGGGCGTGAGGTGCGCTACCGCCTCGATGGGGAGGCGCTGACCACCACCCTGCGCAGCCTGGCGGATGCGATCGATGCCTGCCGGGCCGCGTGCTGTCAAGGAGAGCGTTCATGATTCCCGAAAAATCAGCCACCGAGATCCGCGACGAGGTCTCGCGGGCTTACACCCAGGCCGTCGCCAAGGTCCCCGAAGGCCGCAGCTGCTGCTGTGCGCCATCTTCGTGCTGCACCACCCCTGTCGGCGTGGCCGCGCAACAGGCCGGCTACGGCGAGGAGCTTGCCGAGGTGCCGGCGAGCGCTGCCTCGAGCTCTTTCGGCTGTGGCAATCCCCTCGCCTTCTCGGAGGTTCGTCCCGGCTCGACCGTCGTCGATCTCGGTTCCGGTGCCGGCCTCGACCTGCTGATCGCCGCCCGCAAGGTCGGTGAGGAGGGCAAGGTCATCGGCATCGACATGACCGAGGCGATGATCGAGGCGGCGCGGCGCAACCTCGAGCAGGCGGGCGCCGCCAACGTCGAGGTGCGCAAGGGCCTCATCGAGGATCTGCCGGTCGAGGACGCCTCGGTCGACTGGGTCATCTCGAACTGCGTGATCAACCTCTCGCCCGACAAGGAGCAGGTCTTCCGCGAGATTGCGCGGGTGCTCAAGCCGGGCGGTCGGTTCTCGATCTCCGACATCGTGGCCGAGAAGCTTCCCGACTGGCTGCGCGAGCATGCGGCGGCCTACTCGGCCTGCATCGGCGGCGCGATCTCCGAAGATGCCTACCGGAGCGGTCTCGAGCAGGCGGGGCTGACCGAGGTGGAAGTCGGCGAGCGCGTGGTCTACGATGCGGCGCAGCTGCGCGACATCGTGGCTTCTGATCTGGAAGCTCTCGGAGCTTCCACCGAGCTCCTGGACGCCGGCATCGAGCAGGCGGCCGGGAAAGTGTGGAGCGCGAAGTTCACGGGACAGAAGCCGGTCTGAGCTCGTTCAATAGACCCTCTCCCCGCTCAATGAATATCCTCGTCCTCATCTTCATCGGCTTCGGGCAACGGAGCTCGCCGAGGTCGACGCTACGTGATCCGCCATCTCGCTAGCCAGGAATTCACGCGCACCCGTTGCGGGAACGCGATCACCAGGCGCAGAGCTACTACGGCAGCGGCACTTGCAGCTGCTGCCAGAACGAAGACGAGACCTCCACCGAAGATGGTACCGGCGATCTTCTCGAACAAGGATGCGGAGTGGTCGGCCCAATAGGTGGCTCGGACAGAGAAGAAAGCGACGGCGAGCCCGCCAAGAAGGGCACCGATTCCCGTCGCACATCCCCAGCGAGCGCTACGCGCTTCGTATCGGCTCTTGCAGCGCTCGCAGCAGGGCGCATCCTTGAGGATCCCTTGAACCGTGGCCAGTTCAGGACCTTTGAAACGGAACCCCGCAGCGGACTCAATGTCCATGGTGGTCGTGGGCGGAGCAGAACACAGAACACAAGGCGCACCACCACGCAGGCCGATGTGGGTTGTGGTCTGTACGGGAACAGGGAGATCGTTCGATGACACGGCAAACTCCTGTAGCCAATTTCGCGAGGTGATCCTACAAGGCGTGCTCCCGGCAGAGCTGAAGAAAATCGGGATCGCTCCAGCCTTTCGCCAGCAGCTTGGCCGCCAGGGGCCGGGCCTCGTCGACCCGGCCGAGGTGCAGCAGCGCCCGGATATGGGTATCGAGGTACTCGACGACGTCGGAGCCGGCGGTGAGCGGCTCGATGACGGCGACGGCACGGGTCCAGGACTCGGCGGCCTCGTCGGCATTCCCCATGGCCAGGTACAGCTCGCCCAATCCGACCCGGGTGGCCGCCAGCCGGCTCCGGCCGCGGCGGCTGGCGGTCTCGGTGCTCGTCAGGGAACGGAGATAGAGCGCTTCCGCCTCCTGGTATCGGCCTTGCCGGGTGTAGAGATCGGCGAGGTCGGCGAGGGTGATGGCAATGCTGGGGTGAGCGACCTTCTCCTGGATCGCCAATGCGCGCAGGTAGAGCGGCTCGGCAAGCTCGAACTCCCCATGGGCGCGATGCAGATCGGCCTGGTGATTGAGGGTGACGGCGACTTCGGGATGCTCGCCCCCCAGGACCGCCTCCTGGATCGCGGCGACGCGTTCGTACAGGGGCTGTGCCCGCTGCCGATCGTCCCGGGCGCTGTAAAGGTCGGCGAGGTTCATGAGCGTGACGGCGGTGGGGTGCGTTTCTCCCAGCGCCTTCTCCTGGATCGCCAGAGCCTCCTGGTAGAGCGGCTCCGCCCGCGCATACTCGCCGGTGATGCGGTAGAGCGTCGCGAGGTTGTTGAGGATCCTGGCGACGTCCGGATGCTCCGGGCCCAGGACCTTCCTGGAGATCTCCAGGGTGCGCTGGTACAGGGGTTCCGCCTGTTCCGCCTTGCCCTGCCCGTGGTAGATCAGCGCGAGGTTGTTGAGGTAGGTGGCCAGGGTGGGATGGTCGGCCCCGAGCTTCTCTTGCATCGCGATGGCGCTGCGGACAAAGGGCTCCGCCCGTTCGTACTCGCCCCGGTTGCGGTAGAGGTCGCCGAGGCTGTTGAGACTCCGGGCAACGATCGGGTGCTCGTCGCCGAGAGCTTCCTTCTGGATCTTGAGCGCGCGCAGGAAGAGGGGCTCGGCGCGTTCGTAGTCGCCCATGGCGCTATAGAGGAATGCGAGGTTGTTGAGGCTTGCGGCCACGTTAACGTGCTCGGGTCCCCGATCCTTCTCGCGGATTTCGAGGGCGTGCCGGAGAAGCAGCTCGGCCGGTTCGTAGTTGCCCTGGTCGACGTAGAGGCTCGCCAGTTGGTCGAGAAATCTTGCGATCTCGGGATCGTCCTCGTCGAGCCGGCGACGGATATCCAACGCATCTTCCAACAACGGGCGAGCTTCCTCGTAGAGGCCCAGCTGGCGGTAGACCTTACCCATGGTGAGCATCAGCTTGGACTGAATCCGGGGCTGATCGCGGAGCTCAGCGATCTCTATCGCGCCCTTATCGAGAAGCTCCCGGGCAGTGATGGTGTTACCGCGAGCTCTTTCCGGATCGGAGACCGCGAAGGTGCCGATCAGAAACTCCGAGACCTGCTCGGCCTCGCTGCGCGCCTCCTTCGCCGCATTGGTCTGGCGCCGCAGATCGTAGGTGTATTTGAGCCCCCCGAGAGCGAGAGCGGCGATGGCGGCGGCCGCCACCCATCGCCGCAGCCGCCGGCGGGGCTTGCCGCGAATCCACCACAGGCGCTCGGCAGTCTCCACCGCCGACGGCCGCGCCTCGGGGGAGAGAGATTTCAACCTGGTGATCAGCGTCGCCAGATCCGGGTCGATGCCGGTGACCGGCACCGTCTCGCCCTCCGAAGCCCTGAGCAGCAACATCGCAAACGGAAGGTTGGGCTCGTAGGGCGGTCGACCGGTGAACAGCTCCTGGAGCAGGAGACCCAAGGAGTACATGTCTCCGGCCGCGGTGGGACGCTCGCCCCGGGCCTGCTCCGGGCTCATGTAGGCGACGGTCCCCATGATGGTGCCGAGCTGGGTCTCGAAGTAATGGCCGGAGGTTGCGGAAGATGGCCGATCGGTGCTCGCCGTGCCGGGGGCCGGAGTGCCGGGAGCCAGGACCGTGCTCGACACCTGCTGCTTGTCGCGACGCTCCCGGACGGCCGCCGGCGGGCTGGTCGATCGTTCCCGATCGATCTCGCCGGTCCCGCTCCACGGCGCGCGGGCGCGCGGGGAGACCTCGTCGCCACCGTCGGCCGACGCGATCGACGCCGTCAGCTGCTCGTCCACCTTCAGGGCCAGGCCGAAATCCAGCACCTTGACTTCGCCCTCGGTGGTGAGCATCACGTTCTCCGGCTTGAGATCGCGGTGCGCGACGCCCTTGGCATGGGCGGCCGCCAGGGCGTCGGCCACCTTCTCGGCGATGACCAGCTTGTGCCACGGATCGAGCTCGTCTTTCAGGGCGTCCTTGAGGTTCTTGCCCGAGATCAGCTCGAGCACCAGGAAGTCGGTGTCGTCGCCTTCGATGAACTCGTGAATCCGGCAGATTCCGGGATGATCGAGCTGCGACAGGATGCGCGCTTCGCGCAGAAAGCGCGCCTTGGTCTCGGCATCGAGACGCCGTTCGTAGCGGATCGCCTTGAGCGCCACCTTGCGCTTGAGGGTCTCGTCGTAGCCGACGTAGACCTCCCCCATCCCGCCCTCTCCCAGAGGTTCCATGATGCGGATGCGTCCAACGGTCGTGCCGACGAGGGTCATGGGCGATACTGTATCGTGACCCCGCCGAAAGCGACCACCTTCAGCCTTTCTTTCGCTTCTCCTACTCGCCGGGTTCGGCCTGACGGGCGGTGAGCCTTTGTGCCGCCGCTTTACGCGATGGTGGTTGAGGTGAGAATCCCGCTTTCGGGAACCGGGTATCCGCTACCGGGCCAACCACGGTTGGCCACAACAGCGATGAGGAGAGCCACTGATGAGTTACATCCACGAGAGCCAATCCGTCGCACCCGGGGGTCCTGAGCTGGCGGTCGGACCGCAAGCGGCCCTGGTGCGCCAGGAAGTGGCCGACGTCGACGAGGCCGTTCGCTACATCAACGAGAGGACGGTACTGAGCGGTCTCGATCTCGCCAGAGACGTCGGAGAGTACATTCTGAACACCTTCTTCGACGGCGACTACGCCCACTTCGCCAACCCCAGCCGCACCAAGCCGACGAGCTTCCGGGCGCTGGAGTTGCGTCAGGATCTGCTGATCGGGAAGGCGAGGCTTCATGACTTCGTCCGCATTAGCCACCAGCTCAAGATGCTGCCGTCCGAGGTCGTAACCCGCCTGACGCTGGCCCATCACCGGGCGCTGCTGCCAGTGCCCGATCCGGCGTCCAAGGCAGCGCTCGCCCGCAGGGCCCTGGACGAAGGCTGGCCATCGCGGGTGCTATGCCACGAAGTACGCAGGTTCGTGCCCAGGTCGCGGGCCGGCAGGAAGCCGTTGCCGCCGGTCGCCAAGGGAATTCGTGGGGTCGTGAAGTCCCTGGATTTGGCCTTGAAGCACGACCTGACCTCAGACGAGGTGCGCAGGCTGGGGCCGGAGCAGGCGTCGACATTGGCTGAGCAGGTGGAGGAGAGTCTGACCCGGCTCCGGGAGCTCCGCAGGTTACTTGCCGGTGCGCTCGGCAAATCCGGTCCTCGTGATGACTGTTGAAGCGTCCATCGAAAGCCGCGCCGACGACCTGCTCGCGAAGGTGCAGTAGTCCGGCATGATCTTGCCGATTCCGATTCCGTGGGAGCGGCAAGCCCGTGCCGGAGGAAAATGATTTCGATCTAAATAAGGAGCGTAACGATGAACAAGATGAAAGCGATTATCCCCTTGGTTGCGAGTCTGTGTCTTGCCGCGGCCGTCCGTGCCGATGAGATTTTGGTCAAGGCCAACCCCCACGAGTCCACCCTCCTGCGCTGGACCGCGGAGGACTTCGCTAGCGCCCGGCCCATGCCCCTGCCGATGGTGGAAGAGATCACCGATGCCACCCGTGAGGCTCCGGCTTCGGTTCTCGAGACGGAGCATTTCGCCTCCGAGGCTGCCGAGCCGACGCTGCCCGACCACGAGCGGTTCGCGTTTCACCAGACCCTCTTCGAATACCAGACACCGGCCGACGACCCCGAGGCCGAAGTGCCCGAAACCAGCGACCCACCGCCCAAGAATCGCGGATCTGCGGGATTCCATTACACCTCCTCGCGTCTGATTCCCGGCGATGCCGTGACCCGTTTCCCGTACTCCGCCGTGGGCAAGCTCTTCTTCTCGAAGACGGGGGAGGATCACTGGGTATGCTCCGGTGCGGTCATCGGCCGCCGGCTCGTGGTCACCGCCGGTCACTGCGTCCACGGCGGCCCCGGGGAGGGGTGGTATGAGGATTTTGTCTTCGTGCCTGCCTACTACTACGGCGACGCTCCCTTCGGTACCTGGGAGTACTCGTGGGTGGTCGTCAACACGCGCTGGTCCCACTCCGGCGAAGTCCCGAACGCGGCGGATTTTGCGCTTCTGGAGATGAGGGACCGGAATCACCGCCGAATCTCTGAAGTAACCGGCAAGCTCGGTTTCATCACCGACAACGCGGCGCCCAACCACCTGCACATTCTGGGTTATCCGTCAGCTTTCGACAGCGGACGCGAGATGCACCAGGTCACCACCGGCGACTATCGGTACTACAGAAACAGTACCGTGATCTACGGGAGCGATATGGGGGGAGGGTCGAGCGGCGGGCCGTGGGTTCAGAACTTCAACCGCAAGGCCCGGGGGCAGGGCGGCGGTAGAAACAAGGCCCGGGCCGCGGTGGTCGGCGTGACCAGTTTCGGCTGGCATCAATCGGCTCCCGGATACAGAGCCCAGGGAGCTTCGGAGCTGAATCAGTGTTTCAAGATCATCAGGCAGGCGGCTTGCTCGCACCAAGCGGGGAACTGCTGATCCCCGACCAGCGCCCGGATTCCCACGCGGGTATTGCGGTGGGAATCCGGGCGGGGGCGGCACGGCGTCGGCGTCTGGGAATCGTAGCCGGGTGGACAAGCCCGGGCGAGGTGGTTATAGGGGCGGCCCCCCCGTGCCCGCCCCTATAACGATTTCAACCATGGGCGGGATATTCACCCGGTCTCCGGTGCAGTGAGATCAGAGTGGATCCAGCCTTCTATACCGTCTACGGTCCGTATATTCAGCCAAATGCCCTCAGCGTCGATCACTTCGACCCGCGAGTTGCGCGGCAGGCCCACCAGGATTTTGTGGTCCGTTCCAGGTCCCTCGCGCAGCCGCGAGCCATCTGTCGTGACGTAGCGGTAGGGAGACTCCGTGTCCCCGTCATCGTCGGGACCCATCTCCGGTAGCATCGCGTGTTCCTCCCCATTTGATGATATCGGCTGGGGGTGCCGGAGGGCCGTCAACTTGCCGACCTTCCTCCAGGACATGTTCTCCAGCCTTTCCGGCGCCGGTCCGACCGCGTAATCGGAATGAACCTCCGAAATGCTCACGGTACCGATCCGGGTTTTCTCGCGGATAGTACTCTCTCCTACCTTGAAGGGTTTTCCGGACACGAAGAGATCGAACTTGTCACCCACCTGAACGCCGATCTTGGCGCCGGCCGCCAGATAGATCTGCGTTCCTCGGAGCCTGGCGGCGGTCTCAAAGACGGGACCGTCTACTCGTCCGCCGGCGTAGTGTTCAAGTATCGGAACCAACTGGTCGACGAACGCGTCGGCTGCTTGGCGGGCGGCTCTTCCGAGCAGGAGCTGTACGCCTGCGACATCGGCCTTGCCAATGCCAAGAATCTTCTTGGATTTGATGATGGCGAGTCCCTCGGTGGTCGTTCCCCAAAGGGCCTTTGTCGTCTTCACGTCGACGAGGCGGCTGTCAAGCACGACTTCTCCAAAAAGTTTCTTTCTCGCGAAGACGACGTATCCCCTACTATTTCTTGCTGAAGCCGCCTGGGTGATCGAGCCGGTGACGATCAAATCCGCGCCGACAAGCCGAGCCGCATTGGACAATTGATTTATCTCGGGCGTATCCCTATTCTTGAGCTTCTGTTCGTCGATCACATTCTCGAGGTCGACCCGCTCGACCACTTCATAGCGGCCAAGCTTTACCAGCTCAGTGATGATCGCATCGGCGATCTGGCCCTCCAGGTTTCCCTTGGTTCGGATATCTGTGCCCTCGGACTTGCTAGCCTTGGTAACGAACTTCGACTCCACTTGGCCACTGTGATCTTTAAATGAGCTCACGGCGATGCGCAGTTTCTTTCCGGCTAGCGACGGAGTGGCGATTGAAGTGAGAAGCAAAACAACAGCGACGAACGACAAAAGTTGTCTACGCATAGTCAATGTCCTCCTTCGTTTTCGATCAGAGTTTTCAGGATCTCCGGATGAGCGATGAATAACGATTTCACCGCATCTTGAAGGGCCGCCCTGCAGCCCACGTCAGCGTTCTGGATAGTGTTGGATCCGCTTAATGCGACTACGTGAACTGTACGACTTGATTTTGCATCGACGATGGCCAGTTGGACTCGGGCAGAATTGAAGATTCCGGTCGTATTGAAGAGACGTTCCTCTTTGGATTCCGTCTCGACCTCCCCATCGATTCGCCAGCGGCAGCTCCGTGAATCTCTTGCCATTGCCAGATTTCTTGCCTTGAGCTCTGCTACAAGTAACGCATGGGCCTCGCTGCTCGCGAAATCTCCGCTGGGAACGCGTACGCAAACCCCTTTCCGCTCTGCGACACGCGGCGGTTGCGGCGGGTCGGGCGGCGTTCGTGGGGGGCTGGTGGGCCGGTTCAGATTTCCGTTTCCCCGGACTCCGGCCCCCGGCGCCGCTGGCTGCGTTGCTTCTCCTGGAACCGGGCCACTACCAGGATCCTCTACTGAACCTGGGGCGTCCGATTCCCTGCCTGGGGAGTCGGGCTTCTCGATCTCTTCGGGTCGTAGAGTCAGAGCAAAATGCTCTCCCCAGCGATAGGTCAAGGGGCCGAGGATCGCAACGAGCGCCAGCAAGCTGGCGGCGAGGCCGCGGTGGAATGGGGGCCATGGCTTTCTGAGCGTCCGGCCACGACGGCGGCGCACCGGAGGTCTCTTTTTGGAATGATCCGGCGCCGGTCGGTCGTGGGGAGCAGATGGAGCCTCAGTTTCACGGTACGACGGGGCGCACGACGCCAGGGGATGGGCGAACACGGTGTAGGCCAGCCAGATCGGATCGCCGGGGAAGAGCTCTCGGATCTCCAACCGCGCCCGGCGAACGGCTTCGCCGATCGGCAGAACGTCCTCCAGGAAGCAGCTATAGAAGGCGCGCGCGAACTCGTACGCCGGCTCGTCGTAGAGCGCCCAGTGGCAGCCGACGTAGGCGCCGGCACCGGCGTTGAGGAAGGCCCGGGCGAGCCCGCCGGTGCGGGTAAGCCCCGGACCACCCCGTCCGCTGTGGCAGGCATTGGCGAAAACCAGCGGGCGGTTCGCACCGAGACCCGAGGCGGACCCGAGATCGTAGGAGGTGAGCGTGCGGTGATCGTCGAGCTGAAGGCCCCAGAGGCTGGAATTCTCGGTAAAGGTGACCCCGTGACCGGTGAAATGCCAGCCGTCGTGACGGCGCGAGTCGACGGCATCCATCACCACGACGTAACGCGCCTCCACCTCCTCCACGTGGTGGTCGTCGTCGCTCAGGGAGCTCACGAACCCGTGCTCGTCGCCCGCATACGGTAGCTCGGATTGGCGCGCCGTCACCAGGGCGATCTCGCGCAGGGGCAGCTCGGTGACCTGCTCATGACCGAGGAGCCAGCGGGTCAGGCCGAATGCCTCGGCGAGAAAGACGCCGGATCGGTCCGGCGTATTGCCCGGGATCCGCAGCAGCTCCCAGGGGATGAAGGTCTCGTCGGACCGGATCTGAAAGGTTGCCGCGGGAAACGTTCCCACGGCGACCAGCGTCCGTAACCGATCGCGGAGTTTCTCAGGCATGAGCTCCTGGAAGAGATCTTCCCCGATGCCCTCCAGACGACGCATGGCTGCGAGCCGTTCGTCATCGTGCTTCGTGTCGGCCTTATGGTTCGCTCGATTCAGGGGAGAAGGGGAACTCTCCTCGATGAGGTGGAAGAGCGCGTCAATGACCGACAAGGAATTTCCGGAGAGCTCCTGCTTCGGATAGCTCTCGGTAATCAAGCCGAGCTTCGGATTTTCGATGTTGAGATTGTAGCCGAGGGTGCCGGACTTCTCGTCGTAATGGGCGGTAATTACTACGTCGGTCATCGTGTGTCCACCATTTGTAATCGCCAACGTAAAGCTCTCCGAGCTCGGGAACGTCCTGGTGTTTCTCATGCAGGAGAGGCGTCGTGGCAAGGGCAAGTCTCCCGGAACTTTTCCTGGGCCACGGCGGATCCTTGACCGGCTCCTGGCGGAGCACAACCAACGTTCCCGGCTTGCCCTTGTGTCCCCG
>Ga0180431_10010691_pt1 | contig 10160 bp, 17 predicted proteins | sample SS_ome_11_FD_132459 | JGI IMG/M metagenome (GOLD analysis project Ga0180431, IMG submission 132459) | Hypersaline lake sediment archaeal communities from the Salton Sea, California, USA - SS_1_MS_1 metaG | ecosystem: Environmental > Aquatic > Non-marine Saline and Alkaline > Hypersaline >... | reverse complement strand
ATAAAATCTTAGCGGTTCTGATTTCTTTCTTGATATATCGCTTCACCGCCGGAAGATCTAAGGCCGCTTGTATGCCAAACGTCAGTAAAAATGTGACGATGAAAACCTTTAAAACTCTCATGTTTTACCTCCGAAGTATTAAAAAAGCATTAGGTAAAAAACTTCCCATCTAATACCAAAGCATTAGAAAATTATTTGCAAAAATTAATGCTTTTTTCATGCTTTCTTCGTATTGATTTTGCATATTTGGCATGGTAGTTAATCGGGGTCCATGTTGTGTGCCATTTGGTACACTAAAAAACAAAAAAAATATCCTAATAATAGGAATTGTTACCAATCGGTACTATAACATACTAAAAAAAATAGATTAAATATCTGGAAAATGAATCTCTAAAAACTTCTCAAAATCTATACCTTGCTGTCTGATTCTTGCAATCTTAGACAATAGTTTAAGGTTCTCAGCTTCCTTTGCTTGATCCCAAAACTCTTGCTCACGGTCTGACTCAATTTGACCATCTTTGATTTGGGCCACAGTTATAACTCCTTTCCTTATAAATTTTAATAGGTAATATGCACTTAGAGGTCGAGAAGGTGCTTTGTTGAGCATAGCATTAAGGTGACTGCGTTGCATACCAACCAAGTCGGCCAATTCTTGTTGAGTCATGTTGTGATCGGACATATATTTATTCACAAGCTGAACAAAAACTGTCCATAATCTCGTTAGTAATATTTTTTTCATGGTTGCAGAATATATGATAATGTACCCTTTGTCAATATATATTTTTAAATTATTTTTGCCTTAATGTACCATTTGGTTCTTTTTTCCTTGACAAGCTATTTTTTTTCATGTACCATTTGGCACAAGAGATAAAAACTTACCAAACCGCATAGGAGGCAATCATGTCAACCCGGAATCGTCATTTAATTGAGGCTCTAATATGCTGGCTCATAATGATTATATGCCTGTTTCTGATGGGCTGTGGTCGCTATCAAAAATGGGATACGCCCACCAAGGTTATGTTTACGGGTCTGGTCGCCGGTCAAGCCCTCGATGCTGCGATTACCTCGGAAATCCTTGTCGATGGCGGGGAAGAATACAATCCTGTTTTTGACGGTCACGAAGAAAGAACCATCCCCCTGAAAATAATCGGTCTAACAGCCTGTTATTTCATTACCGACTGGATTGAGCCAGAGTATCGCAAATGGTTTTTAATCCCTGCTAACATCCTAACGTGGGGCGTTGTAGTCCACAATTACGGAGAATTACAATGACCCTATTTAAGAGAATCCCCGGCAAACGGCGCACTTGTAAAGAAACACTTTACTACTGCCACCGGAGCCCGGATAAGCCGGAACCCGATTTACGCCACGCACACTCTCAGAGATCGTGGGACTGACATTCGGGAATGGCGAAAAATGGACGTGCCAAGTCTTATCAACCATTTAAACCAAGGAGGCTAAAAATGAAAAACAAAAAAATGATCCAACTCGTTGACAGAATCGAAGAGCTTGAGGACGAAAACCACCGTCTCATGATCGAACGAGACTTGTTAAAAAACCAGGTTAGCACGATCAGGGCCGAGACCGTTGACACGCTCTTGTATCAGGACATTATCAAATTGAACCACGAACACGCCATGTTGCAGGCTTCATTGTAATAAGCCCTGGCGGGAGTACAGTTGACAGCTCTTTGGCTCTTAATATGCCACCTACGGGAAAAGAGAGGAAGATAAGACACCCGCCAGTCATTCACGACTAAGGAGGTTTAACCATGTCCGAAGAACGAGAACATTTCTGTTCAAATTGCAAATACGCCGCTCGCCCGGCAAACGAGGCACCCTGCCGGACATGCTTCGAAGGCGGTTGTTATAAAAACTGGAGGAAACAAAATGGAAAGTAAATGGCGGACACATACGATTAACCATTTCTCTTAACCAAATAGGTTAAGGAAAACAAAACCAAGGAGGTAAAAACATGGAACCCGAAATCACACAGGAATTAATCGACGCCTGTGAATACATGATTGACATTACCGGCGGGTCTGAACACTGGCAGGGAGAAACGTACATCGCATTAAAAAAGATTGAGAAAGCTGTTTCCCGAGCAAACAAGATGATGAACGCCGCCAACAAGGAGGTAACAGTATGATAGCCGTATGCCCCATAGCATTTAAAATCGGCAAGAAACCCTATGCGTTCTTGGTCGGTGCCGTAATACCCATAGAGATCGGCTGTAATGTTCAGCCCTGCCCGGTATGTGGCGCGCCGATGAGTTTTGCTAACGATCATTACTTTTGTCGGGATTGCGGACATGACGACTCTTTATCGCTGTCCTAAAATCTGCGCGAACTGTCACCATTTCGGCTACAAACCCCGAAAGTCCGGCGGGTGGGCGCACTGTGGATTTTGGGGAAAACATTTCCCGGATCAGCGATCATGGACTAATGAAGAGGATCCGGGGACTAAGGTAGGGGAAAGATCCTGCGAACACTGGGAGGTGAACAATGCCCCATCCAATAGAATTCTGTGGTGAAGTCAAACATGAAACCGATGCTGCCTATTTGGTTTATGACGGTGCGAATGAAGTTTGGATTCCTAAAAGCCAAGTTCAGGAATGCCGACGACTCAGCGCAAAAAGCGATGATTATGAGTTTATCATTCCCGAGTGGTTGGCAATTGAAAAAGGTATCATCTGAAACTGGGAACTCAGAATCCATATTGATGAAATTGAGTATAGAATGGAGGAAAACTAAATGCCAACTACACATTTTATTTGTCCCGATGGAGAGCAAATAGAGATAGCTAAATGTCTTGAAAGCGGTGGTTGTCGCATGGGTAAAAGATGCGCCACACGGCCATATCTTCGGCTTATTAGCTATGATCGTGAATGGAGAGGGGTTAGCCCTTCGTCGGCAGGAAACGGCCCAAGATTGCTCTATCTGAAGGCCGTAAACGACTATTCAATTAATCCACAAGACAGGGTATGGGCTGCGTTTGGAACAAGCACACACAATAGCCTGGGAATGCACCGCTATATCAATGATGTGCTGTCTGAGGAACCATTATCCGATGAGAAAATGAGAGGTATTGCGGACACGCTTGATGTTGATGAGTCTGACCCTAATTCCTATGTCTTGACTGACTATAAGACGTGGGGGTCTTTCAAGGTTGCGAAAGCAATGGGGCTTATCATTGAGAAAAAAGATGTGCCTATTTTAGATGCTGAGGGTAATCCTGTTTTGTTGAAATCCGGCAAGAATAAAGGAAAACCCAAAACCAAAATTGAATCCACAAGAATCCTTGATCCTGCCAAAGCCGATTTAAAATCAGAGATCTTACAACTTAACCGATATCGTATCTTTTTTGAGAAAGCAGGGTTCCCTATATCTCGCATGGAAATACAAGCCATACCAAGAGATGGCGGCACTTACATTGCAAAAAGCAGGGGTATTGAAGACAACCTTTATATAATCCCGGTGCCTTTCATGCAAGATAATGAAGTCCATAATTTTTATGACTTTTTACAGTCTGAAGTTGATGAGGCTTTTAAGACTGGTTACGTCCGAAAATGCAACGATTGGGAATCATGGGAAGGCCGAAGATGTAACGGTTATTGTGAGGTATCCGAGCAATGCGAAGCAATGGAGGGATTATGTCAGAATGTCGTTTAATTTATTACTGTGAAAATTGTTGCATCGGATTTGAGGTAACATTTAACCCTTGCATTGGGTTAGAAGTAAAGCGGCATGTAGCTTGCCCCCATTGCGACAAGGAGTTTACATTCACTATTTTAGTAACGGCACAAATGGAGGATGAATGGAGGGTGACATAATGGAGATATGGAACAAATTAAAACAACCTCCCAAGTCTGCCTTGAAGCAAATCAACGGTGGACGATTAAAGGGCATGACCGATGTAAACCCGCAATGGCGTTATCAAGCCATGACCGAAACATTCGGGCCGTGCGGGCAAAACTGGAAATATGAAATTGTAAAACTTTGGCTTGAACCTGCGGGGGAACAAGTCTGCGCCTTTGCTCAAATAAATCTTTATGTCAAAGGTTCTGAATGGAGCGAGCCAATTCCCGGCATAGGCGGATCAATGATGGTCGCCAAAGAAAAGCACGGTCCATATGTTTCCGATGAAGCCTACAAAATGGCTGTCACTGATGCCTTGTCAGTTGCCATGAAGATGCTTGGCATGGCAGCAGATATCTATGCAGGAAGATGGGATGGTTCAAAGTATCGAGATGCACCCCCCCCAAATCAAGCACCGAACAAACCAAATACCGACCCTGTAACGATACCCAACAAACAAACCTCAAAACAAATCAGCCAGAAGCAATGGAATTACATGAAAAAGATTGCGACTGACAAAGAACTCACCGAAGCTGAATTGGTTGACATGGTCAAATGGGTTGCTGATAAAGAAAAAATAGAACCCCGACACTGGAAAATAGCAAAGTTGCTGTTACCTGAAGATAATTTTGAAAGCGTCTTTACTCGATACTGCGAGTATCAATCTGAACGAGACAAAAAAGACGGGAGGGACATTGCTTTTTAAAACTTGTTTTAAATATGGAGACTTGAGCATCCGGTGAAGGAGGGAAGTGCATATAATTCTAACCAAAACACTTAGCGGTTTTATTCCGGCAGATCCCAAGACAGATGAGTGGTATCGTAAAGTCAAATTAGGCTCAACCATTCACTCAGATTTCAAGCAAATGCGAAACGCTGCATTTCACCGGAAGCTGTTTGCCCTGTTTAACTTAGCTTTCGATTACTGGAATCCTGGTGAAGTTAATTCTAAATACGGAACCCCAGAGAAGAACTTTGACCGCTTCCGAAAAGACCTAACTATTTTAGCCGGTTATTATCATAACGTAATTAGGTTAGACGGTTCGGTAAGAGTAGAGGCTGATTCGTTGTCATTTGGTAGCATGGATCAGGAAACATTTAACGGGCTATACTCAAACATACTTGACGTTATTTTGAAGCGCATACCCATAATGGGAGAGTGGGGAGAAGACAAAGTGAATGAAATCGTTAATCAAGTTTTAGAGTTCGCATAGGGATAAAAGCATAGGAGGGGGTATGGTCGGAAGTCACTCAAGATTTAAGAATTTTAAAAGGTCAGCATATTTTAAACCAAACGGCATGAGAGTTAATTGTGACGGTACAACAGTGAAAGACCGCAAGCATAATTTGTTGTTACGTCCTAATCATTATCATGTGTTACCAAGAGTGCATAGGATATTTAACCCTAAATTACAGGGGCAGGCTATCAGTGACGGAGAAGGATGGTATAAATAAATGCACTCCTATACCACGCCAAAGCCAATGCCCAAAAAGAAGAGAATCAAGCTAACAGGTAGGGCTTACTCTAACCTTAGAAAAAAAGTCTGGAAAAAACAACATGGCCTATGCGCTGAGTGCGGTAGGTGGGTCAGATTAGACGGTGACACGGTATTCAATACGGCTCATTTAGCCCATATCAAGTCAAGGGGAAGTGGTGGCGATGATTCTGAGGAGAATACAAGAATTTTGTGTTACCGCTGTCATATTTTGGAGGAACATGGATTGAGGTGGATTAAATCAGAAAGACAGGCAAGAGTATATTCAAGACGCACTTGAGGATCACGCCGGATTGATCGGCATGTGCGATGTCAAAAAATATAAATTATTATTAGAGAGACAGTAAGAAATAAAAGGTGGGATAATGCCAACCAAAATAGAATGGTGCGACGAAACCATAAACCCGATTGTGGGGTGCTCAAAAATCAGTGACGGGTGTCAAAACTGCTATGCCGAAAAAATGGCATGGCGGTTGAAGTGTATGGGAGTTCCGAAATATCAGGATGTTGTTGATAAGAACGGATGGACCGGGAAAATCGGTGTGGATATGAGCGTGTTTGATAAGTTGCCAAAGACACCGAAGAAAATTTTTGTTAGTTCCATGGGGGATCTATTCCACGAAAATGTAACCGACAAACAACTTGATAGCATCTTTGCAAATATAGCTTACGATGCCTTTTATCCAATTTCTGCGCTGTTCAATAAACAACCACACACTTATTTATTGCTCACCAAGCGGCCCGAACGAATTGCAAATTCTCCGCACCCAGAACACTTTGCAAGATGGACAAATATATGGCTCGGCGTAACCGCAGAAAATCAAAAACGTGCCGATGAGCGCATACCTACCTTGCTTCAAATTCCAGCCGCTGTCCGGTTTGTAAGTATTGAACCGATGCTTGAACCTGTCGATCTTGATGATTTTTGGGGTGCTCCTGGCGTTGGCCTTGACTGGGTAATCGTCGGTCCCGAAACTGGACCCGGCAAACGAGAATGCAAGCCCGAATGGATAAGAGATTTATACGAGCAATGCCAAGAGTCGGGGGTGCCGTTTTTCGACAAAACCAAAACAAATTGGATAGCAAGAGAGTCTCCTAACACCAAGAGCCAGTAAGAAAGGACGATCATGGGAAAAGTCTATAATATGACAATCAACCAAGATGTGAAATGTAAGCAATGCGGGAAGCCGGGTGCTTGCAAGGCTAAGGGTGGAGAATATGGAATTTGCCTTGAATGTGCAAACAAAAATCTAAGGAGCATGTCAATGGATAAAACTAAAAACATGGTAGTAGCGGAAGTAAGCAACATTATTGAAACCGATTGGGAGAGAATTGTTCGGGCCTACGAAAACAGTGATTGCAAACTTGGGATATCGGTCAAGGTTAACCTAAGTGGAAATTTAGAGGTCGTCGGTGTCATAACCGAGTTATCATATTATCCGTTGCCACAAACGAAGGTTAAGACAGACCCGGTAATCGTTAATGAGAAGCAAATGGCATTATCGCTTTAATTTAACGGAACCGGGATAGAGGTAAATTAGTGAAAACATACTGGCAACAAGACGGAAATAAGATTTATCAAGGGCATGTTTTAGACGTGCTGAAGGAGATGGCCTCAGAGAGTGTGCATTGTGTAATCACAAGCCCACCCTACTGGGGCCTTTAGCTGAGAGATTATGGCCTACCGCCGACAATTTGGGATGGTGATTCAGATTGTCAGCATGTTTGGGGGGAATGTGATCCAAGGCGGCAACGGCACCCCGATGATGTAAAAAACAAAAATAGTAAGCAGGCAACAAACAAAGGAGTAAATTGCGAACTTGTTAAAACCCAATTCTGCCAACTCTGCGGAGCATGGCGTGGTTGTCTCGGACTCGAACCCACACCGGAATTATTTATTAAACACATGGTTGAAATCTTCCGAGAGGTCCGCAGGGTGTTGAGGGATGATGGAACGCTTTGGTTGAATATGGGCGATAGTTATGCAAGTCAAGCAGGGCCACAGGTTGAGAATACTGTTGATAAAAGCGGTAATTTTAGGAATAGGGGTCAGGCAAGCGGAAAATCAAGAAAGGCTCCAATGGGCCTCAAACCCAAAGACCTATGCGGAATCCCCTGGCGTGTAGCCCTTGCGCTTCAAGCCGATGGTTGGTATTTGCGGTCTGGAATTCCCTGGGTAAAAAAATCCGCCATGCCAGAAAGTTGCTCGGACCGTCCGGCGAGTGCCTTGGAGTATGTTTTTTTGCTTACGAAATCGGCCAAATATTATTTTGATATGGAGGCGATACGGGTAAAGCATAAAGATTTAAACAGGCCAAACGGTTTTAAGGGTAAAGATGGAATTGGACCGAGACAGAATAATCAAGGTTGGTCTGGTGGAAAAGTATCACTTGATAAACACCGTGAATACAATCCTTTGGGCCGCAACTTCCGCAACACCGACCTATTCTTTGAATCTCTTGAACCGCCATTCGGGGCGATCTTTGCCGATGATGAGCTTGTGGGGCTGGACATTAACCCGAAGGGATTTTCTGAAGCGCATTTTGCCACATTTCCGCCGAGGTTGCCAGAAGTAGCTATCCTTGCCGGATGTCCAAAAGGAAAGGTTGTACTTGACCCCTTCGGCGGGGCAATGACAACGGCAATCGTAGCGCATAAGTATAGTCGAAAATTTATCATGATTGAACTATCCAGGGTTTATATTGACGATATAGGAATACCGAGAATTGAAAAGGAAACACGTCAGTTAAAATTATTCAACTAAGGAGCAACATGACCCCCGATCAAATAGCAAAGCTCGAAACCTTAGAGAACGCCGTATTCGCACCCAGGCAAAAAGGCCGGATTGATACCATCCGGTCAAATTTCCATGCTTATAAAACAGCGATATTTGAGCAAAAAGAGCCTTGGTATAAACGATTTTTCAACCCGCACCTCCAACGGGCGCGCCGTCCGTGACCCTGCGAATTAACGGTATGGCCGGAGATACCGCTATCGCAAGCCGAGTTGATACCAAGCCCCCTCGAAAAGGCGGGCATCAACCTTCTTATCGCCTAACCCATAACAGGCCCGGGTTGATGATTTTACAGAAAGGGGAGCAAGACGGCACTGTAAGCCGGCTGACTGGGGAGGTTGGTCGGTTTGCAAATAAAAAGAAGAGGACTAAATTTGACACCACGCCCAAATACGATATATGATACCCTCTTAGACTCAAATCAAAGGGGGGATCTGTGTATGAAAGGACGAATATATCCAAATTACAGGGGTGGGTATCAGGTTCGGTTTGGTCGTAAATTAACCAAATCATTCAAGCACTTAATAGACGCTGAGAGGTTTCTTAATTACATTAGGGTTCAAACGGACAACGGCACGTTTGACCCAAGAGACTGGCAAAAAATCAATCCGCTTGGCTTTGACAATCTGGCCAAGAAGTGGCTTGAGGTTAAAGAAAAACAAGTAAGACCTCGATATTACAGCAACCTAAGAAATTACATGGCAAGGGCAGCTGGAAAATGGCAGGGGAAGAACGTCAAAGATATTAATTTTGGCACGATTGAAGACTTTCTTTATGGCATTGAAGGGATATCCGACAAGACCCGGCACAATATCAAAATATGCCTGTCAGAGTTTTTTAAGTGGGTATCGAAGCGTGAAAGAATCCCTATGCCGGATATACCGGAAGTGCCCTATACTTTGGGATGGAGGAATATAATTGATGTTGGAACACAACAGAGCATTATTAGTGAGGTGCGGAAAATATCGTATAGCATTAATCCCAAGATTTGGCTCGGGATTAAGTTTCTTTCAACATACGTTTCTGTGCGTCCAGGGGAGCTTATATCCATACGGGAAAAACAAATTAGTCTTGGGATGGGCGGTATTCTTATACCCGATCCAAAGGAAAAAACACCCAAAATTATTTACCTTTTACAAGAAGATATACAGCACCTCAATACTTTCCCTACGTCAATGCCCGATCTCTACTTTTTTCGGCATTGCCATAGTAAGGGAGTAAAGAACGGATCCAGATTCGGCCCAGGTTATCTCTATAAATTCTGGAAACGTGCCTGTCATAACCTCGGCATTGAAGGGGTTGATTTGTACGGTGGAACACGCCACAGCACCGTTACGGCTTTGGGTAGGATATGCACCCCCGAACAGGTTAAAGACGCAACAGGGCATGTCTCAGCAGCGTTTGAGAGGTATTTTCAGGGTAAGCAGGCAAGGGCTTTGAAGGTTACGGAGAAAATTAAAGAGTTGTCAGGGGAGGTTGTGGAATTAAACCGTATTGCAAAAAATGTGTAATTGTTAGTTCATCATTCGGCAAGGATTCAACAGCCATGATTCATTTAATGATCGAAAAAAATGAACCCATTTCCCATGTTATATATTTTGAAACCGGATGGGATTTTCCCCAAATGGAAGCGCATATTCAGAAGGTCGAAAAAAATACTGGCATAAAAACAATTCGGATTCGCAACTATCGACATTTTGGTGAATTGTTAGCTCGGTATGGTTGGCCTCACTCAAAAGGTGGATGGTGTGCTGCTTCAAAAAGAGATAATTGCAAAAAGATATTTAGGGCATTGAAAGGCACGATTGAATGTATCGGGTTTACAACCGATGAGACACACCGAACAAAACAACCATCTATAACTAATAGAAAATGGCCCGTTAGATTCCCGCTGATTGAATACGGGTTTAGTGAAAAAGACACTCTAAAATATTGCTATTCTCTTGGGTATGATTGGGATGGACTTTATAAAGTTTTTAGTCGAGTGTCATGTTTTTGTTGTCCCAAAGCAGGT
>Ga0180431_10010689_pt1 | contig 10162 bp, 9 predicted proteins | sample SS_ome_11_FD_132459 | JGI IMG/M metagenome (GOLD analysis project Ga0180431, IMG submission 132459) | Hypersaline lake sediment archaeal communities from the Salton Sea, California, USA - SS_1_MS_1 metaG | ecosystem: Environmental > Aquatic > Non-marine Saline and Alkaline > Hypersaline >... | reverse complement strand
TGAAATGGGTCTAAAGTTGGAGCAGCAGCTCCGGTTAAATACACATCCACTCGCAATCAAGATGCTTGAATCTCCTGATGATATACCCGAAGAAGCTGTCAGACCACTCAAAAACTTTGGGAAATGCCTATCTACGTGCCAAGCCTTCGCCTTATCTCGACGTTTCGGCGAGACTGTAGCACAGTTATTCGAGGATATGTGGTGCCCAGAGCCCGTGATAGGGTTCGGGTTAGCTGAGCCTCCTGAGTATTTCTTTGAGGGAAAGACCCGGTATCCCGTTGGAGTAAAGAGCCTTGAGGCTGGAGCCAACTGGGCGCGGGAGTTCCCAAGGTTTGAGGTAGGGAAATACGTTGGTGTGGTATCTGCGCCCCTAACTACAGCTAGCTTTGAGCCTGATGTGGCGATTGTTTACTGCGACTCTGCCCAGTTATTGAGGTTGTTACTCGGGTTAGCCTACGAGGATGGAAGGGATATCAATACAGTCCTTGGTGGGCACTCTGCCTGCGTCTACGCTGTAGTACCCTCCATGCAGAAAGGAAAATGCCAAGCATCAGTCCCATGCAGAGGCGACAGAGGATACGCAGGAACTCAAGACAATGAGATGATTTTTTCTATCCCACGAGACCAGATCGACCGACTAATCGAGGGAATGGATCAACCCGGCACAAGCTCTGCCCCTACACGCTTCAGCATGAACCCAGAGTACATGCTATCTGAGGGTTACGCTGAGATAGCCAAACTAATGGGACAGGTGGACTCCGAGGGACGGGCTATCAAGGGTTATGGTGGCAAGGATAGACGCTTGAATCTTCAGTATAGGTGATATTACCTAAAACGTTATTTCCCACATCCCATTCCTTTACTCGATAAATATGAGCCAGTTTACACATCTTGAATGCTCAGCATGTGGCGAGAAACACGAGGCAGATACAATACAGACCGTCTGCAAGAAATGTGGAAAGCCCCTATTCGCGAGATATGATCTTGAGGCGGTTAAAGAATCCCTAACTAAGCGGAAACTGGTAGGGCGAGAAGCCTCAATGTGGAGATACTTCGAATTATTACCGGTAAAAAACAGGAAAAACATCGTTTCACTGGGTGAAGGATGGACACCCCTAACCCCAACCCCAGTACTAGGAAAAGAGATCGGACTACCAGACCTCTGGATAAAAGAAGAGGGAATAATACCCACTGGCAGCTTCAAGGCTAGAGGCTTGGGAATGGCTATCAGCAAAGCCAAAGAACTAGGAATCACAAGCGTCGCATTACCCAGCGCTGGAAACGCAGCAGGCTCAATGGCAGCATACGGTGCACGAGCAGGAATGAAAGTCTACGTATTCATGCCCAAGGACGCACCAAAGGTAAACATGGTAGAATGCCAGATTACAGGAGCAAAGGTGGTTCTCGTTGACGGTCTCATCACCGATGCAGGGAAAATTGTCAAAGAAGGCATGGATGAGATGCAATGGTTCAATATGGGGACCCTAGGTGAGCCATACAGGGTTGAGGGCAAGAAGACCATGGGTTTGGAGGTAGCCGAGCAGATGGACTGGAAGCTACCTGATGTGATAGTGTACCCGACAGGCGGCGGTACAGGCATCATTGGTATGTGGAAGGTCTTTGATGAGCTTGAGGAGATGGGCTGGATAGGAAGCGAGCGCCCAAGAATGGTCTCAGTCCAAGCTGAGGGCTGCGCCCCAATAGTAAAAGCATATGATGAAGGCAAGAAAGAGTCCGTATTCTTCCAGAATGCCGAGACAAAAGCCTCAGGACTTCGAGTACCCAAAGCCTTGGGCGACTTTTTAGTGCTAAACGCTGCCCGTGATAGCGGTGGAAAATGTATCGCAGTGAGCGACAAGGAGCTTATGGCTGGTGTCTCTGATATCGGTAAGCATGAGGGTATTTTTGCCTGTCCTGAAGGCGCTGCAACTTATGCTGCACTCAAGAAGATGCTGGCAGAAGGCTCAGTCGATAAGGATGAGCGTGTCGTGCTCTTCAACACAGGAAGCGGTCTCAAATACACTGCATTATTCGACGTAGATGCACCAATCGTAGACCCTAAGAAGCCATTCGACTATAATAGCCTCAAATAAACCCTCATTTTTTCACAACATTTTTCCCCTTATCCAACTATCCCTATCAGATTCCATGAGGGAAGCCAAGGCATTCGCACCAGGACACCTGACAGGACTATTCCAGATATGCACAGAGGGAAATGATCCCCTTAGATGGGGAGCAAGGGGTTCAGGTGTAAGCATAACCCGCGGCGTCTTTACCCATGTCATAGTCGAGTCCTCGGATAGACCCATGCACGACATCTACATCAACGATGAGCAAATGATAGACGCCCATGTTAGCGAGAATGTACTATCAAAATATCAGGTGCTCCTGCCTGAGCCGATGAATATCATAATTCATCACACCATCAATACGCCCCTTACCGCTGGGTTCGGGAGCAGTGGAGGAGGTGCCCTGAGCCTGAGCCTAGCGTTAAACAAGGTATTTGAGACCGGGTTGACCCGGATAGAAGCGGCTCAATTAGCCCATGTTGCTGAGATCGAGTGCAAGACAGGTCTCGGTAGTGTTTTCGCAGCAGACAATGGGGGCTTTGGAGTGCTTTTTGAGCCGGGTGCCCCGGGGATAGGTAAGGGGGTGCTCATGGAGGATACCAGCGACCTCGCTGTGGTCTATGTCTATTATGGACCTATCCACACCAAAGAGGCGCTTTCAAACCCTAATTTAATAAAAAAAATCAACCAGCTGGGCAGAACCTACGTGGATGAACTCCAAAGAGAGCTTACCCCTGAGCGGTTCATGCATTATAGCAGAAAATTCACTGAACACATCGGATTAGCCACCAAGCGAATCAGACGCCTCCTCAAAAAAATGGACAAACACGAGATAACATTCACCATGGCAAACTTCGGAGAAGTCGCATTCACAGTCCAACACAAGGAAAAGGCCAACGAGGCAGCCATGATACTCCGAGAACTGGGTGAAGAACCCGTCTTATGCTCAGTAGATGAGCATGGAGCCGTCCTTCTATAACCTAATATAACTTCAATAACAAATCAATAAACCTAGTATATTGTTTAGAGTCTTGCTGGGATCAGTAGCTCAGTGATATAGTGGGTCATGTTGACTGGCCTAGGGACCTTTCTACTCATCTCTAGGAAGTGATCAAAACTATTTGGGCCAAAGACCCAAACATAGTTCCATTTAGCGTTCATACTCCCATAGAGACCCATATGTTCAACGCCTGTCTCGATGCAACTCTTCTGCATCTTCTTATCGTGCTCTTTAAGCTCCTTGCGTGTACCAATCCAGTCAAAGTATAGTAGGATTTTCATCTATGGTCCCCCCTACGTACCCAAGGCACCATATATCCTTATCGCTCTACTATTGGGTAGTTTCTGGTTGGTTTGAGTTTTTATTCAAGATCACAAGTGATATTAACAAAATAAACCTCCCATACTAGCTGTAAGTGATAATATGACTAGCCCTTTTGATAAACCGACAATCGAGAGCAGGCTCAGTGTAAGAGGTACCAAATGGCATCGAGACGCAGAGGATATTATCCCCCTCTGGCTCGCAGACCAAGATTACCCCATATGTCCTGAGCTCAAACAGGTTCTCCGAGACGCTGTAGAGGAAGAATTCACAGTATATTCCCAAGATTTACCTGCACGTGAGGCCATGAAGGCGAAGATCAAGCGGTACAACAACATCGATGTACCCGTAGATCAGATAATGCTCACCCAGGGAGTTATCCCGGGTATGTGGCTCGCCTCCAAACATGCATGTAGACCGGGAGACGAGATGATCGTAACCGATCCAATGTATTTCCCTTTCTTTACCGCTGCAGAAGTAACTCAGGTAAGAAAGGTCTACTGGAAGCTCAAACTGGATGAAGGATACAAGTTCGACACCGATAGACTTAACGAGCTTATAACACCCAAGACCAAGCTGATCAATGTCTGTAACCCCCACAACCCCGCTGGGCGAGTCATGACCAAGGAGGAGCTCAAGGGAATCGCGGACATCGCGGTAGACAACAAGCTCTATGTTATGGTTGATGAACTCTGGGAAGACGTACTTAATGATGGTAGAAAGCATGTCAGTCTAGCTTCCTTGAATCCCGAGATAGCTGATCTCACATTGACCAGCTGGGGGTTCAGCAAGACATGGAGCTTACCGGGACTCCAAGCAGGATATCTGGCGTGTACCAATAAGACCATGTTTGAGAGCATAAAGGGGATCGGAACAGGAATACTAAGAGGAACCAACAACTTCAGTAAGGCTATCTCTCCGTTGATCTGTAGCGGCAAGATCGATTACTGGGTACGTGATTTAAACAAGTATCTTGGTGAGGTCAGGGACCTTGTGGTCAAGCGACTCTACGAGATGGGAAACTTCACAATACCCCACCTTGAAGGAACATATCTGATGTTCCCCAAGTTCAACTATGGTCTCACAAGCGACGAGTTGGATAAGATTCTCATGAAGACCGCCAAGCTGAGCTTTAATAAGGGAAGTGTCTTCGGTCCTGGTGGACAGGGTCATATGAGGATATTGACCGCTACGAGCAAGACCATAATGAATGAGGCTCTCGATAGGCTAGAGAAAGCCATCCCAACCATTGAGAGGATGGGCTCCGCTATCTCCTCCTAATTCCTTTTTTCAATAAATAAATCAGAAAAATTAGTTATCTGGCTCTTCCTCGGTCTCGTATTTGAACTGCATCTCATAGAGCTGTTTGTAGAGGCCGTCCTGTTGGATGAGTTCAGAGTGACTGCCCTTCTCTGCTATTTTCCCCTCGTGGAGGACCACTATTATGTCTGCGTTACGAACGGTGCTCAGTCTGTGTGCGATGATGATACTTGTCCTGTTCTTGAATATCCTGTCAAGAGCCTGTTGTATTATCAACTCTGTGTAGGCGTCAATGCTGCTAGTTGCCTCATCCATGATCAATATCCTTGGATCAGCCAGCAAGGCTCTTGATAGACTGATTAATTGTCTCTGTCCTACACTGAGTCTGCTTCCTCGTTCCCTGACATCTGTCTGATAACCCTCTGGGAGTTTCATGATGAACTCATGGGCTCCTACGGTCTGGGCTACCTCGATTATCTCGTCGTCTGTTGCTTCTAGGTTGCCGTACCTTATGTTCTCCATGACGGTTCCACTGAATAGGAAGTTATCTTGGAGTACTACCGCCATCTGTTTTCTCAGTGAGGCTAACTTGACGTCTCGTAGATCGTAGCCATCCACCTTGACTGAGCCCTTCTTGGGGTCATAGAACCTGTAGAGGAGATTTATCATGGTGGTCTTGCCGACGCCTGTAGGTCCTACCAGAGCTATCGTTGTATTGGGCATGATCTCAAGGTTGATGTCTGTGAGTACCGGGGTATTATCCTCGTATCTGAAACTCATATCCGTGTAGCTGATATGCCCCTCTATATTGGGGAGTTCAACCGCGTCATCTTTGTCTGATATGGTCTCGGGTGTATCCATGATATCGAATACCCGCTCCGCAGCCGCTAGGGCGCTCTGGACGCTGTTCCAGAAACTACTGAGGTCCTGTATTGGCCAGAAGAACCTGCTGAGGTAGCTCATGAACCCGAAGAGTAATCCGACGCTGATGGTTCCATTCATCACAGCGTTTCCCCCATACCATAATACTAGGAAGTTTCCTATGGCTGTGAATACGCTGACTGCTGGCCAGAACGCTGACATTACTTGTCCTGCTTGCACGTTTGCCTGCATGTTGCTCCTGTTGATTTGCCTGAATTCTTGTCGGGTCTCGCCTTCCCTGCTGTAGCTCTGTATTTCCTTCATGCCGCTGACGCTTTCCTCCATCTTGGCTGAGACGCTGGCTATTGTTTTGCGGGTCTCTCTGTATACTTTTCTTACTCTTCTTCCCCAGATGTAGAGGAATATTACCATTATGGGTATGACGCTGAATGTGATGAGGCTAAGCCACCAGTTCATCCACAACATGATACCGATGATGCCCACCAATGTCAATATATCAGCGACCACGTTGGCTACACCACTTGTTATCAACTCTGTTATCTTATCTACGTCGTTGGTTCCCCGGCTTACTATGCTGCCTACTTCTCGTTTGGCGTAGAAATCTAGACTGAGTCGTTGTAGGTGTTTGAACATGTCCATTCTCATGTTGAGTCCGAGACTTGAGCCCAACCAGTTGATAAGATAATTCTGGGCATACTGGGTCACAAAACTCAAGAGATAGACGGCTACGACGCCTACACCTAGCAGATAGAGCCCTCTAGTGTCCATTTGTTTAATGTATCTGTCTATTGCCAGTGAGTACATGTATGGAGGTAGCAGATTGATGATTGTGGAGCCGAATATTGCCGACACTAATAGTATTGTTTCTCTTCTTTGGCTGGTGATGTAATCTATCATCCGCCTGAAAAGTACCCTATCTGGGACAGTGCGTTCATAATCGTCTTCCTGCCCGTATCGCTGCATCCTGTGTCCCATTAGAATGCACCTCCTCTTGCCCCACTTATCTGGGTATCATAGAGCTTCCTGTAGATACCATCAAGTTCCATGAGCTGGGTGTGGCTTCCTTCTTCCCTTATCTCGCCGTCTTCCAAGACGATGATATAATCGGCTTTCTTTATGCTGCTAAGCCGCTGGGTGATGATGAATGTGGTCCGGTTTTCCAGTAACTCGTCTAAGGCTTGCTGTATCTCATACTCTGTCTGGGTATCGACGCTGCTGGTGCTATCATCCAGTATCAGTATCTTGGGGTTCTTGAGAAGCGCCCTCGCTATGGCTACCCGCTGCTTCTGCCCTCCGCTGAGGGTTACTCCACGTTCCCCTACTTTGGTCTCGTATTTCTCGGGTAATCCTTCTATGAATTCATGTATCTTGGCTTGTTGGGCTGCCTCTCGCACCTGTTCATTGCTGGCTTTTTCTACCCCATATGCGATGTTTTCCCTGAGGGTTGTGCTGAATATGAATGGGTCTTGCCTGACTATACCAATGTGACCTCGTAGGCTCTTGATAGTGAGGTCCCTGATATCCACGTCATCCAGTTTGATGCCTCCACGGGTGACATCATAGAACCGGGGAATCAGATTGATTATACTGCTTTTTCCACTGCCTGTAGCACCCAGTATGGCTACTGTCTGCCCAGGTCTCACGTCCAGATCAATGTCCTTGAGTACCATGTTCTCTCCATCGTAGCTGAACCAGACATCATCAAAGACCAGATGCCCCAAGACAGACTCCTGAGCCACTGCATCCTCTTTATCATGCACGTCTATCTCGGCATCAATTATCTCGAATACTCTCTCGGATGCTGCCTGTGCACGAACAAACATACCCGTCATGAACCCCAGCATCCTAACTGGACCCATCAATCGAACCAAGTAGAAGTAGAATGCTATCATGCTCCCGAGACTCAGGGCTTCCTCGATGACTAGAGTGCCCCCATACATGATTATTATGACTACCCCGATGCCGCTGATCAATGATGTCAGGGGTCTGAAGAATGCCCTTAGCTTGGCCATCTCTATGTTGATATTAAAAAACTTCATCAGTTCTGCCCAGAACTTTTCTTGCTCAAATTCTTCCCGACTGAATCCTCTTACTACTCTGAGTCCGCTGAGGTTTTCCTGCATAACCGATGTGATAACTCCGTTTTGTTCTCTGACTGCTTGCCACATGGGGCGTACTCTTCTGCTAAAGTTTAGAGTAGTTACAAGTAGGAAGGGCAGTATGATGATTGATACCAGTGTTAACTGTGTATTGATGGTTGTCATGCTGTAGATTACCAATACGAGTAGCAGGAAGTTGCTGAATGCGAGCCTAAACCCGAAGTTGAAGAACCTGCCCAGCATATTGATGTCTCCTGTGGCTCTTGCCATCAGTTGCCCGGTTCGCTGCTGGTCGTAGAAGCTGAAGCTCTGTTCCAGTAGGCTGTTGTACATGTCGTCTCGCATGTCGAAGCCTGCGCGTTGGCTGATGATCGCTAATGTGTATCTTTGGATGTAGCTGAGCGCCCCTTCAAGAACCGCTATCACCACTAGGCTGCTGCTGAAAACCATCAATAAAGTCCGATCATAGCCCATCGTATCCCGGTTCAACGCCTCAGCCACTGGGATCAGAATCCGGTTGGCGACACTCTCGATACCAGTAGCCTCTGGAACTGCTTCCCCAGCCGCAACATAACCCACTGTATCAATGATATTACCAACAATAGCCGGGGAGAGCACCGAGAACAACGTAGTTACGATTATGACTATTACGACTGCCTTTAGCTCCCAGTAAGGCGTTATGTACCCAAATAGCCGCTTGAATGTACTCCATGCGCCCTTTTTCAGACTACTCGACATTCCATGTGCTCCGACTGTACTTGTTCATGATCGCCCTGAGCTCCTCGATGTTTTTCTCGTAATCTGAATTATCCATGAGCTGTACATGTGATATGATGTGGGCGATGATTCGTTGAGCGTAGCGCCCGATGTCTTTGTCATTTGTTTTTCTTAGTATGCGTTCCTCATACGCCTTCTTGTTTAATATGTGGCATCTTAGGAGCAGCTGTTTTACTCTGGGCTTCATCTCCTCCGGGATCTCTACCTCGTACATGTGGAGACCATCAACGAGCCTATCCAGATAGGACTCTGTATACGCCGAGTAGTCCGGATCTTCTTCTAATGCTTCGGTGACCCTGTAGCTTACATGGAACTCTGGGCTTACAGCCTTGTAATAGGGCTGGATCATGTTCCTGACCTGTTCTTCCCTTGTTACCTCGATTAATCCAGCCTCTAAAAGGGTGTTCAGGTGGTGGACGATACTGCTATGGTTCTTATCCAGTTTCTTGGCGAGATCGGTTGCACTCATCTCCTCGTGGCTCATAATTTTTAGCATCATTCTCCTTGTCTCGTCTGCTAGGAGTTTTCCCACCGCTGGGTCTGTGATGATCTGCACATTTCGCCTCAAGTGTATCGCTACACATATCTGTAGTGTAGTAGATAAGGCTTTCAATAAAAGAAATAGATAAAAATCCGCTACTTTTTACGGCTCAGGTAGCGCATCCTCTGACCTGCGCTGGTCTTGCCCCTGAAGGCACGTCCACGGATGGGCTTGTTCACAAACTTGGGCTTCTCAACCTTGATATCAAGGTCCTTTGCCTCTTTGATGAACTCTTTGAGCGTCTCGATGTTCTCATCGTGACTGGATTTACGCTTGGTATCTACTGGGATCCCCATCTTCTTTGCGTTACCGGCACTTAGCTCGACTGCCTCAAGCTCCCCGAGACTGAATCCTTTTCCTTCGCGAACACGATCCCCGGTTTCAACAATAGGTGTGATATAACGAACCATATAATCACCTGTAGCTCTTCTGCTTTCTGCGGCGTGCGCCTGGTCCACCGAATTTCTTTGCCTCTTTACGGCGTGCGTCGCCGGCTAGCATGGTCCTATCGTACTCAATGTATTTGGTGCGTAGGCGCTTGCTCTTTGTGAACTTTACAAGGCCTTGTGCGATGCCCATTCTGGCTGCCTCTGCCTGGCTCATGACGCCTCCGCCCTGCGTTTTAATACTGATATCTACCCTGTCCTTGTAGTCTGTCGCTATCATGAATGGTTCAAGGATTTTTTCCCGGGCCATGAATGGCTCAATTAGGTGGATTGGTATGCTGTTGATTCTGATCCTGCCCTTGCCTTCGGAGACGACGACCCTCGCCTTACTGGTCTTGCGTTTTCCAGTAGCCATAACGCTCTTCTTCTTACTTGACAATCTATATTCACTTCTTCCAGCCGATATTCTCGGCGATCTCTCCAACGGTAACGAACCTGCGGTTCAGTTTGCTTGAATGGTATTTCTCCATCTTTTCCAAATCGGACCCCTCGAACTCGTCGGGTACTCCGATGTGGGCTTTGAGTCTACTGTATGCGTCTCTGCCGTGAGCCTTGCGGTGGGGCAGCATGCCTCTGATGACTCTTCTGACTATCCTATGTGGCTGACGGTAATGGATGGGTCCCTTACCGTGTCCTCCAACTTCTAGGAACTCTTTCTCGGTGTTGATTACCATCTTTTTCTTGCCTGATACGACGATTTTCTCGGCGTTTACTATGTCAATGGTTTCACCTGCGAGAAGCCTCTTGGCAATAATGCTTGCCATCCT
>Ga0180431_10010686_pt1 | contig 10164 bp, 7 predicted proteins | sample SS_ome_11_FD_132459 | JGI IMG/M metagenome (GOLD analysis project Ga0180431, IMG submission 132459) | Hypersaline lake sediment archaeal communities from the Salton Sea, California, USA - SS_1_MS_1 metaG | ecosystem: Environmental > Aquatic > Non-marine Saline and Alkaline > Hypersaline >... | reverse complement strand
GCCGCCCGCCTTCGAGCACGCCAGCCGACACGGTCCCGTACACATTTCGCGAGCGGATGGCCCCACGCATCGCATCGCGGACCTCGGCATCGGCGGCCAGCGCGTGGACGGCGAAGCTGCCCTGCTTGGCCATGGCCATCGCCAGGTCGGCATTGCGGGCGCCCACCACCGTGCAGAGGCCGCCGGGCGCGCCACTGAATTCGACGATCTGCGCCGCCGTTTCCATCGCCCCGGTGTTGGCGGCAACTGCACTTTGGGCCGAAACGCTCGCCCGCCCGGCACACGCCACGGCGGCCACGACGAGCACGCCGACGCAGTGATGGTTCGATAGGATTCGATACATGGTTCCTCCATCCCCGCTAGAGTCCCGAACGGCACTGCTCCGCGATCTCCGCCTCGCTGAGCGCCGCGTGGTAAGCCTTCAGTTCGTCGATGATTCCCTCGAAGGGATCGGTGATTTCCGCCGGGCTGTTGGCCGTGTCGAAGCCGATCTCCATGCCCTGGCCGCAGTTGCCGGGGATGTAGCCGGGCGTCTTCTCCGTGGCTGCGAGCTTCCCGTTCACGTACAGCTCGACGCGATCCACCTTAACGACTCCTGCCAAGTGGACCCAATCGCCCACCACGTTCTCCTTACCCGCGGCAATGTGGGCCGGGCCGTCCTGCTCCCGGTGGATGCCGAACTTGGCCACGCCGTCCATGAGGTAGAGCGAGAAGCCGCAGAACGCGCCGCCCCGGGCGACGACCACGCCGTTGGGCGCGTCCGACTTGACCCAGGCCATGAACGTCAGCGGCCGCATGGCGATCGGCAGCCCCGCCGGCTGGCCCAGCTCGATGTACTTGCCGGGTCCGAAGCGCAGCGCGGGACCGACTTTCCCTTCCACGGGCGTGCAGCCTCGTATCTCGCCGTCGTTGCCGTGGCCGGTGGTGTCCTTGGCCACGTCCGTATTCTGGTCATCGAAGCTCCAGTAGGCCACGAGGTCCTTTTCCGCCGACATCTGAAACAGGGCCTCTTCGGCGGCCTCGCGCACCGAGGCGTCCTGCTCCCGAGCCGCGAGGTCTTCGAGCGGCTTCTTGGCCCGGTCGTCTTCGAGATCGAGCAAGGCCCCGATCGCCGCGCGGCGGACGCCGGGGTCGTGGTCCTTCAAGGCCGTAAGCAGCGGATCGACGGCCGCCGCGTGGCGCAGCTCGGCCAGGGCGTGCACGGCACGCATGCGGACGGTTACGGTCGGATCGTCGAGCAAGGCGGCCAGCGGACCGGCGGCTCGCGAGGCTCCCACGTGACGCAACAGCCACACGACGTGCGCGGCGTCGGCGCTGGGGTCCTTGAGCGACGTGGCCAACGGCCCGGCGATCCTCGGGTCGCCGATCTCGCGCAGCGCCCAGGCGGCCTGATCGCGCACGCACCATGCCGAGTCGCGCAGGGCGCCGAGCAACGGGCCGGTCGCCTTCGCGTCCTTGATCTCTCCCAGCGCATACGCGGCGTAAAGCCGGACGTTCACCTCGCGGTCGCCCAATGCCTCGGCCAGCGGCCCGACCGCTCGGGCGTCCTTGAGGAAACCCAGGGCCTTGGCCGTCTCGAGTCGTACGTCCGACTCCGGGTCGTCGAGCGCCTCGATCAGAGCGGGCACGGCCGACGGGTCGCCGACACGGCCCAGCCAGACGGCCGCGTTTCGGCGGACCGAGGGGGCCCCCGATCGCAAGTCCCGAACGTACTCCCCCGTGCCCGGATCGGCCGCACACACGCTGACGAGCCAAGCCCAAGCCAACGCGGAAACGCAACCTGCAATTCGCATCCCAGACCCCCACAAACCAGTGACGCCGCGGACCATCGCGTACCCGGGACCGGCCACCGGCCGGCAACGGTGATCGGCGAGCCGCTCTTCGCAACGGCTCGTCACCTGGGCCTCCGAGCACGCCGCCAACCAGCTTACACGGTGCGAAGGGGGGCCGTCGACCCGCTTCTGCAATTCGGCAGCGTCTGGAAAGCGATCACGGGTGCCCCGGCTTTCCGCGGATGATAGGCGAGCCATGCCCTCGTCATTGATTGACGGTAGCCGATCAGGGGGGACTGTCCCAGTTCATGCGGCGCAAAAGCCCGTTGGGCTTGTAGACGGCGTTCTCGCCACACAGATGGGACTGTCCCCCTCGCGCCGCCCAAGGGGACAGGTCCATGTTTTCGACTCGCGCGTCCAAGGTGACGGAGCATCAACCGGCCGAAAAACGGACCAGTCCCCCACGAACGGTTACGATTGACCACACCTGCGGCGGAGCGCCGAAGGAAACGTCCGTCGACCGGAGCGGCCGAGAGCCACTAAAGGCTTTTATAGTAATCACTTAGAGGTCCTGGCAGAACGTACTCCACACGCTCCGCGTGAGGCGTCGGAGGACTGCATTGCCCTCACGGGGAGCGTAAGGAGTGCGTTTCGTCTGGGCACTCAAGCGGCCCGACAGGCCCCTGCCGCCCTGATCCCGGGTCCCTCTCCCGCGAGCGGCAGAAGCGAGCCGCATTCGGGCGTCTTGCACGGCGGGCCGGGCAATCGTTCACCCAAGGCGCGGTGGGGGTCGGCCGAAGGGCGGTTTCTGCATTTGGTGAATCGTAGCCGTGTGCCGTAGCCGGCACACGGCACGCCGCGTGTGTCCGCCACGCAAGACGGAGGAGCCGGGTGTTGTACGCCGCCGTTGGGGAGGTTATGCTGAGACCCAGTGTGTCCAAGGCAGGCCGCGTTCACGCCCGGCGAAGCGCGGCCCAACACGGCCGTCCCACCCGCACGGCCCCAAGCGGCGCCCAACCGCTGACCAGCACGAGTTCTCCCCTTTCGACTAGACACCAATCATCACGAGGAGGCTTTTCATGAGCGAAACCACGAAGGGCGGCACGTCGCGTCGCGCGTTTCTCAAGAACACGGGCCGGGTCGCCGCGGTCTCGGCCTTGGCGGGGGCGGTGCCGCGCGTCCATGCCGCCGAGAACAACACGATCCAGGTGGCCCTGATCGGCTGCGGCGGGCGTGGCACGGGTGCGGCGGGCCAGGCGATGTCGGTCAAAAACGGCCCCGTCAAGCTGGTGGCCATGGCCGACGCGTTTGAGAAACGGCTCACCGGCAGCCAGAAGCGGTTGCAGAAAGCGTTCGCCGACAAGATGGACGTGCCCGAGGATCGCATGTTCGTCGGCCTGGGGGCCTACAAGCAGGCCATGGATTGCCTCAACCCGGGCGACGTGGCGATCCTGGGCACGCCGCCGGCCTTCCGCTGGGTCCACTTCACCTACGCCATCGCCAAGGGCCTCAACGTCTTCATGGAGAAGCCGGTCACGGTCGACGGCCCCACGACGCGCAGGATGTTGAAGCTGGCCGAAGAGGCCACCGCGAAGAACCTCAAGGTGGGCGTGGGCCTCATGGTCCGCCACTGCCACGGCCGCCAACAGCTCAAAGAGCGGGTCGACTCCGGCGAGATCGGCGACATCATCGCGATGCGGGCCTACCGGATGGCCGGCCCGATGGTCGGCTTCGCCGGCCCCAACCCGGGCGAGTTGAGCGACCTGTTCTACCAGATCCAGAAGTTCCACAGCTTCCTCTGGGCCTCCGGCGGCACGTTCAACGACTTCTACATCCACCAGATCGACGAGTGCTCCTGGATGAAGGGCGCCTTCCCCGTCGAGGCGAAGGCCTCCGGCGGCCGCCACTACCGCGGCGAGGCGATCGACCAGAACTTCGACAACTACTCCGTCGAATTCACCTACCCCGACGGGACCAAGCTGTTCTACTACGGCCGCAACATCGCCAACTGCCACAACGAGTTCGCCAGCTACCTGCACGGCACCAAGGGCGGCGGCATCGTGTCCACGTCGGCCCACACGCCGGGCAAGGTCCGCACGTTCAAGGGTCAGAAGTTCGACAAGGACGACCTCATCTGGGCGTATCCCCAGCCCGAGGAGAACCCCTACCAGCTCGAATGGGACGACCTGATCGACGCCATCCGCACGGACAAGCCCTACAACGAGGTCCCGCGGGGCGCCCAGGCCAGCCTCGTCTCGTCGATGGGCCGGATGGCCGCCCACACGGGCCGGATCGTCACCTACGAGCAGATCCTCAACGGCGAGCACGAGTTCGCGCCCGGGCTGGACAAGCTGACCGACGATTCCGACCCGCCGCTCAAGAAGGGCGCCGACGGCAAGTATCCCATCCCCATGCCCGGGATCATCACCGATCGCGAGTATATGGGCTAGGCCCAACGCGAATCCCCCCACCCCCCCGGCACCGGCCTCGCCCCGGTGCCGCGGGCGGGGCGGCGTGGTGGCGTGACGCGGTTCCGTTCGCGAACGCTGTCGCCATGTAGCGGTCAGGACGAGGGGCGGCCGCCGCCGCCTTTGGATTCGTGTGCGCTCTTGACTTGCGCGCGGTTCCCCGGCTACAAGGGACGCTATCGTAGGTGGCGGCGTCCCCTCCGGGAGCACACACAATGCTAAGTCAAGAACGTGCGAACCAACTGATGGACATGGCCAAATGTTGTGCGGACATGTCTCCAATCCAATTCCCCATCCCGGGGGATGCGATCCAGATGGAACTCAGATCATTGGACGATATTGAGTCATTCCTTGTAGATGTGAATCGCAAGGGAAGAATCAGGCTGTCGAAATGTACTTACCAGGAGCGATATGAAGTTGTAGAGATCTTGCTTCGGCTGGATGTGGGCGGACCGACTCACGTTAACCCAGATGGCGAAGAAGTGCCGTGCCCGCATTTGCATGTTTACAGGGAGGGGTTCGCGACTAAGTGGGCGCGGCCCGCGCCACCGGATTTCTCAAGCACCAGCGATCTGACGATCACGCTTGAGCACTTCCTGAAGTACTGCAAAGTCCACGAGATCCCTTTGATTCAGCGCGGGGTACAGTAATGGCAACCGATTGTCAGACCCTGGTGGAGTCATACGTCGCTTGGTTGCGAGAGACAATAGCGACGGACGATATCGACGACGCGTGCGAGATCACTACACCCTTTCTCGACCGACACAACGATCGGCTTCAGATATACGTTGTACGCCACGGCGAACGACTTCGCCTTACCGACGACGGTTATGTGATCGGTGACCTCGAAAGCTCCGGTTGCGCGTTGGATACGCCGCATCGGCGGGAGATTCTGCAGACGGTTCTGGCCGGTTTTGGGGTGCGCGAGGAGGATGGGGAACTTGTTGTTGAGAGTTCGGAGAGGGACTTCCCGAAGAAGAAGCACTCGCTGCTCCAGGCCATGCTCACCGTCAACGACATGTTCATGACGGCGAGGCACAGAGTGACGCGTCTCTTCCTCGACGACGTGGCGCGTTTTCTAGAGGAGCGCGAAGTGCGATTCACGCCGAACATTGAGTTCACGGGGCGCAGCGGCTTCGTCCACAAGTATGACTTCGTGATCCCTAGTTCGAAGAAGATGCCGGAGCGCATCCTGCGCGCAATCAACAATCCGGCTCGCGATGCCGCCACCTCCATGATTTTCTCATGGACCGACACGAGAGACACACGACCTCGCAATTCGAGAGCCTATGCCATTCTGAACGATTCTGAGCGTGAGCCAACGTCTGACGTCCTAAGTGCTTTCTCTCAGTATGAAATTACAACTGTGCGATGGAGCCAGCGCGAAGCGCATCTCACGGACCTGAGTGCGTGACTGGATTCCAGCCCCAAAAGCTTCTGACCTCCTCTCCATGTATCGCTTCATAGCTTCCCTGGCCCGCTCTTGCCCGGCAGCGGAGTAAGGGTATGGGCGGCGGCTTTCTCAAGGTTCACTGCTGGGCGCAACGAGGAATCCCGCAGAACAAGGCCCAGGCGATGTTCTACAAGCTCGACAGCACACGGCTGAAGTTGAGGGAGTATTGGTGGGGCTCGCCCAATCCGCTGGTCCTCTTCGGCTGGCTGGCCAAGTGGCTGCGGATCCGGCTGCCGGGATCGGTCGACGATCCGAACGTCGAGTCGCTCGAGCCGTTTCGCGTCGAGCCGGCCGATCTGCCGGAAGAGGCCCGGGCGAAATTCCACGACGTGCACGAGGAGCTGGCGGCCTGCGGCTTCCGGTCGCCCGTCTGCTACTGGATCCACGACGCCGTGCATCAGACCGACATCTACCAGGCGGTCTACCTGCACGAGACGGGCGACGCGATCGCCCGGGTGCACTACCGCGTGTGGACGGTGCCGAAGCCGCGCCGCGAGTACTTCTTCACCACGTTCATCTCCGGCTTCCGCGACGGCGGCTACCTGCTCACCACGGCCGGCAAGCCGGACATGCTGGCGCCGCCGACGTGCCGGGTGGTGCGCGAGGTGGGTGCGTCGGCCGGCCAACTGTGGGAGCGTCACCAGCGCGAGCTGGGCGAGCCGGCGCGCGCCGCCTCGGTCGTCCCGGTTCGCACTCCGGACGAGCTGGTCGAGGCCGTCGAGGCGCATCACCGGGTGATCCGCGACTTCCACGTCGAGCGCGGCGTGTTCGTGCCGATGACCGCCGAGGAGGAAGCGCCCGCGATGGCCGCGGCCCAGCCGACCGAAGAGGTCCCGCCCGAGCTGTCGCGCAACGCCGCCGTGCTCGCCGAGATGGAGCGGTCGCAGAAGAAGAGCCGCGGATGGCTTCAGGCCGTGCTCATCCTCGCCGTCTCCGTGGCCCTGTTCTTCGGGATCGGCTCGACCTGGTGGTCGTGGGAGTTCGTGCTGCTTCTGATCGGCCTCCTGTTCGTGCACGAGATGGGGCACTATCTGGCGATGCGCCTGTTTCGCTACCGCAACGTGCGGATGTTCTTCATCCCGCTGTTGGGCGCGGCCGTCTCCGGGCAGCATTACAACGTGCCCGGCTGGAAGAAGACGATCGTCTCGCTGATGGGGCCCCTGCCGGGGATCTTCCTGGGCGCGGTGGCGGGGGTGGTCGGCCTCGTGGTCGGCTGGGAGCCGCTCGTGCACGCCGCGCTATTGGCGTTAATCCTCAACGGGTTCAACCTGCTGCCGATCCTCCCGCTCGACGGGGGCTGGATCATGCACTCGCTCTTCTTCTCGCGCCACTACATGCTCGACGCCGGCTTCCGCGTGCTGGCCGTGGCCGGGTTGATGCTCGGCGCCCTGGCGATCGGCGACCGCATTCTGTTCTTCCTCGGCCTGTTCATGCTGATGGGCCTTCCCACGGCGTTTCGCATGGTTCGGGTGGTCGAGACGCTGCGGAAGCGGGGCCTGGCGGCGGCCTCGGCCGACGCGCAGACGATCCCGCCCGAGACGGCCAGCACGATCGTCGACGAGGTGCGGCGGTCGTTCCCCCAGTCGCTGACGAACAAGACGACGGCGCAACTGGCGATCCAGGCGTTCGAGGCGCTCAATGCCCGCCCGCCCGGCTGGCTCGCCACCATCGCCCTGGCCGGCGTCCATTTCGGGAGCTTCCTTTTCGCGTTGGTGTTTGCGGTCGGGTTGGTGATTGCCCAGCAGGCCAACCTGGGCGATTTCTTCCAGGCGGCCGTTGGGGCCCCGCGCTATCCGCTGGACCGGGAGAGCATCGAGGTGCGCCTGGGGTCGGAAGCGCCCGAGGTCCCCGTGCCGGAGAAGACGATCGTGGCCAACTGCCGCAGGGCCTCTCAGGCGGAAGGGGCGTTCGATCGAATGGGCAGGCAAATCCCGCCGCAAGCCACGTTCCTGCGGTTCGGCAAGACGCTCCTGTTGGCGATACCGGCGGACGACGACGCGACCCGGGAGGAGTGGTTCGCCCGGCTCGAGCGCGAGGCGGCCGACGTGCACGTCGCGTCCGACGCCGGCGCGACCCTGGTCCGGCTGGTGGCCGTCGCCCCCGACGACGAAACCGCCACCCGAATCGAGCAGGCGCTTGAGTCCTACCTCATGGCCGACCCGGCCGGGCTCATGGATCTCGTTCCCCCGTGGCACCCGGAGCTTCCTCTCACGCCCGACCAGGAGCGGGCGCGCGCGATGTACCTCAAGCTCGTCCATGGCGGCGCGCGGTACGATGATCCGAGCATCGAGCCCATCCAGGAGCAAATTGGGGAAGCCCACCGCCGGGGCGACGACGCGCGGGCGGCCGAGTTGCAGGAGCAAGTCGAGGCCGCGTTCGAGCGTGCCCAGAAGGCGCATCTCGAGAAGCTGCTGCGCGAGGCGAGCGATCCGGTCGAGACCGACGTGATCGAGCTGTACCGGCAGCGGCCCACGATCGATTACGAGGCCGATTCACTCGCAGAGGAAGAAGGGGAAGAGGAGGGGGAAGAAGAAGGGGAGGAAGAAGTCGCTGAGGAAGCGGCGACCGACGCGCCAAACGCCGCGACGGACTCGCGCACGGGTGACGCGAAACCGCATCTCGAAGAGTTCGCCAGGGCGCAAAACGAAGTGGTGGAGGAGTACGGCCGTGCCTACGCCGACTGGACCCGTCGCCTGGGCAAGCGCCTGGGCCAATTACCGCGCGAAGGCGACGACGTGAAGCCGGGCGAGCGGCGGTTCTCGACGTCGACGGGCGCCGTCACCCGAACGGGACCCATCCTGCAGCTCGAATACCTCACGTTCGATCGGCTCGTCGACGGTCCCCCCGCGCTGGTCCGATGGTTGTGCGACCAGGGCTGCACCGGGCTGAAGTACGAGATCACTGCGGGGTATTAGCCGCGAAGCAAGCGAGGCTGCCTGGAAATGCGGCGAGTTTTCCGTACTCGTCACGCTCCGCGTGACGCCTCCCTCACGCGGAGCGTGAGGAGTACAGAGAAGTTGCTTCTCGGCCGGTTCTTGGGCCTCCCGTACAACCGGCGATCGATACGAGACTCCGCCTGAAACCCGGCTCGCCCACTCGACCCGGGCTGCCCGTGGCCGGCTGGCGGCGCATGACAAGACCCACGCCGCTTGACGCAGGCGCGGGTCTTGCCGGGGAGGGGGTCGGGAATTGAGGTCCGGCGTCAGACTTTGTCGGGCTTGTTCTTCGACTCGTCCTTCGGCTCGTCCGGCCGAGGGGCAGTCTTGGCGCCCGACTTGGGCGCGTCCTTCCGCCGCGGGCGTCGTTCGCGCATCTGGTCGAGCGACTTGCGAAGCTCGTCGATACGGCGGTTCATCTCTTCCATCCGCTGTTCCAGCCGCCCTTCGGGCCGAAATTGCCATCGCAGGCCGGGCCAATCGGGGACGAACTCGAAGTCGCCCGACCAGCCCTCCGGAGCCTCCGGAGGCGGCGTCCGCCCGAGCATCCGCTCGACGTGCGGGCGCACGTCGTCGGGCAGCTTGCCCAGCTCGCCCTCGGTCACTTCCCACTTCTCGTCGCCCCGCTTGACGACGATCTTAACCGGATCGTCGCCCGAGCGCGTCATGGTCACCTGCAGGTTCCCCGGCATCGGGCGACCGGGCTTGGCATCGGGCGGGAGAATCGTGCCCGGACCCCAAAATCGGAATCGCCACGGCTTGCCCTCTTCGCCCGGAACGAACTGATCGAAATACCTGTGCATCCACTCGTGGGGGAGCTCCTCGACCTTTCCCGGGCCGGGCAACGGGAGCTGGGATTCGGGCCGCTTGGCCGGCTTGGCCTCGATCTTGGTGCTCTTTCCGCCGCGGATGAACTCCAGGGCAAGATCCTTGTCCTTGGACGCGTCGACCGCGTCGATCAGGTCTTGGAGCTTGCGAAGCGGCTTCCCGTCGGCCTTCACGAGCACGTCGTACTGCTCGATGCCGGCCGCGGCGGCGGGGCTCTCGGGCATGATCTGCTGGACCACCAGCCCTTGATCCTCCGGCAGCTTCAACTGCGCCCGAAGCACCGGCGGGACCGGACGGCAATCCAGTCCGAGCCAGTAATCGCTCAGCTTGATCGGCTCCGCTTGGCCGTACAGAAAGGGCAACTGGCCGACATTGCCCCAGTCCACCACCGGGGGCTGGGCAGCGGCGCTGGGAGGGCCGTCGGCCAGGGCCGCGCCCAACGGCATCAACACGGCGGCGACGCCAAGCAGCAGCCCGGCGCGTCGTCTCCAGGAGTCTCGGGCCATGGTGATCTCCTTTTCCAGAACAGTCGGGGGTGAGAGGGGCGATTTTACCGGCGTGTGGCGTAAAAATGCTAATGGTATACGGGATTGCCCACGGGCTGCAGTTCCACTTGGTCCAACGGCACCACGAGTTGCTGCCCATCCTCCATCCGAAACGGGACCAGTTGCCGCGACCACCGCAACCGGCTGCCCTCCCGTTTAAGG
>Ga0180431_10010685_pt1 | contig 10165 bp, 6 predicted proteins | sample SS_ome_11_FD_132459 | JGI IMG/M metagenome (GOLD analysis project Ga0180431, IMG submission 132459) | Hypersaline lake sediment archaeal communities from the Salton Sea, California, USA - SS_1_MS_1 metaG | ecosystem: Environmental > Aquatic > Non-marine Saline and Alkaline > Hypersaline >... | reverse complement strand
GGCCAAGGGCAAGTAACCCAACGGCGACCTGCACGCGCATGTGCCCCGGCAGCGCCACATTCGCCCCAACGCCCCCGGGTTCCACCCGAGGGGTATCTTCGGATGGACATCACTCCCGTTGTCGGGGGAATCCGAAATCATAACCGCCCTCGTCCGAAGGGTCCCCCCCCGGCGTAGAACCTGTGGGCGCTGGGCGCCGAATCAGTCGGCCTTCATGATCTCGTCGAGGGCGATGGTGGCGTAGGATCCGGACGGGGCGGTGAAGGTCACTTCGAGGAACTGCCCGCGGTCATCGGTTCCGGCGGACACGGCCGCCTGGGCGATCCGGAACCTGAGGGCCCGGCGGGTGCCCTTGGACTTCAGCGGCCCCATGCAGCGGAAGTCCTCCGGGCAAATCTGCCACTCGCCCAGGACGTCGCGTTCGATCCGGCCCATTCGCCCCTGGGCAAGCAGGCTGCGGTAGCCGACGACCGCGGCGGTGGCGCTTATCTCGAACGCCTCGGCGCGGGGCTGCTCGGCCTGGGCATCCTCGACGCTGAACAGCCCCTTGCCGTCGGTCTTCCTGGCCAGATCGCCAGGCCAGACGCGGTCGATCGCGTCGATCCGCCGGGCCAGCATCGCATTGAACATCGCGCTTTGCAGCGCCGAAACGTACAGCCGCTTCAGCCGCTTGTCGATCGCGCCTACCGCCGGGCCCGGGCGGCACTTGCGCCTGTAGGCCGACAGGGCCCGACGCTCGTCGCGGTAGTGCCTGGGCCAGTGCTTCAGCGCCGCGTCGAAGTCCTCGGCGTCGAAGGCCTCTCTCGCGGCTCGGCAGTCGGACGGGTCATCGTCCCGGGGCCGGCCCAGGTACAAGGCCACGAATCGCTCCAGGTCGCCTCGGACCAGGGCCTCGCCGAGTTCGGCCGTGTCGCCCCGGGCGCCGAAACGCTGCGAGCCGAAATAGTTGGGCACGCCTCGACCGGTCAGCACCGCCACGACCGCCCGAGCCTGGTCGAGCTGACCGGCCCCGATGCCGCGGATCCGGATCGCGAACCGGTTGCCCGCCAGGTGACCCGGCCGCAGCTTGTTGCCGTGCAGCCACGTGCCCGTCACGCGCACCTGCGAATCGCGATAGGCCGACAGCTTGCCCGCGTCGGCGTGCTCGAGACTCATCATCTGCGTGGTGACGGCCCGGGCGTCCTTCAGACCGGCGAAGCCTATCTCCGCGGGCCGGACGCCCATGTACCTCGCGATCCGCCCGACGGCCACCGGGGTCGCCACGCCGGTCTTCTCGACGCGGAAGTACACGTGCGTGCCGCTGCCGCACGGCTCGTAGAGAGGCAGTTCCTCGACCTTGAAGTCGGCCGCGGCCTGCTTGATGCGCCCCCCCACCCCGGGCATATCGCCGGTCAGTCGGGGCAGGTCAGCCATCGGCGCCCTCCGGCGGCAGCTCCTGGCCGGGGGACCAGACGACCTCTTCGACGCCGGCGGCGTGGTTGGCCAGACGTGCCAGGACGAACAGCGCGTCGCCCAGGCGATTGAGGTAGGCCCGGACCGTCGGCGGCACGGCCCGGCCTTCGGTCGCCCAGGCCGCCACCGCGCGCTCGGCCCGCCGACACACCGTCCGGGCCACGTGAAGCCGGCAAGCCAACTCGCATCCGCCCGGCAGGATGAATGTGTTCAGCCGGCCCAGTTCGCCCTCGGCTGAATCGATGAGCCGTTCGAGCCGTTCCGTGGCGGGCCCGACAAACGCCGATCGCGCCGCCTCGTCACCCTCCGCGGCGGACAGAACCCCAACGATCGCCATCCCCTGCCCCTGGATTCGCGCCAGGTCGCTCCTGATCCGTCCGTGGGACGGGTCGTTACAGGCCGCCAGACACAGTCCCACGTGCGAGGTCAATTCGTCCAGATCCCCCGTCACCCGCACACCCGGGTCGCTCTTGGCCACCCGCCGCCCGCCCGGGCCACTCGTCGAGCCGTCATCGCCGCCTCTGGTGTAGACTGTCATGCCTGTTCCTCTGCCTCGCCGGGGCACCACCGGTGGCTTACGATAACCCCACGGCCAAGGGCGCAGCAAGAGGTCATCCGGCCCGAAACACGGTCCCGGCGGCAACGAACCGTTTTTTCTTCGTAGAATAAGGACTTACGGCGTGAAAAATCGCCGGTTCGGGGCGGTTTGTGGTGGCGTTCGGAGACGGATACGGGGATAATGGACGCGTTGGATTCTGTATTGCTTTCCGACGGGTTTCAAGGGATCGCGGCAGAGGGACTTGCCGCTGGATTGGTGAAGGAAGAGCGTGGCGAAAGAGACTTCCGACAGCGCGGACAAGACGGCGGCCCAGCGGTACGACGAAAGCATGATCAAGGTGTTGCGCGGCATGCAGGCCGTCCGCAAGCGCCCGGGCATGTACATCGGCGACACGACCACTCGGGGGTTGCACCACCTGGTCTGGGAGATTGTGGACAACGCCATCGACGAGGCGATGGCCGGGCGGTGCAAGAACATCTCTGTGACGGTCCATCCTGACGATTCGGTCACCATCACCGATGACGGCGTCGGCATTCCGGTGGGCATCCACCCGACCGAGGGCATCTCGACGCTCGAGGTGGTCTTCTGCCAACTCCACGCCGGCGGGAAGTTTGACCACACGGCGTACAAGGTATCCGGCGGGCTGCACGGGGTGGGCGCGTCGGTGGTAAACGCACTGAGCGAGAAGCTCGCCGTCGAGGTCAGCCGAGACGGCGACGTCTGGCGAATGGAGTTCGAGCGCGGGCACAGGACGTGCGAGCTGAAGAAGATCGGGCAGCGCAAGCGGAGCGGCACGCGCGTGGTATTCCGAGCGGACCCCGAGATCTTCCCGGACATCGCGTTCCGCTACGAAGTGCTCGTCAATCGCCTGCGCGAGTTGGCCTACCTGAACGAGGGCGTGACCATCAAGCTCAAGGACGAGCGAAAGGACAGGGAAGAGGTCTTCCAGTACAGGAAGGGCCTCCGGGAGTTCGTGCGGCACCTGAACGAGGCCCGCACGACCCTGCACCGCCCGATCGTGATCCACAAGGAAGACCCCGAGTCGCTGCTGATGGTCGACATCGTCATCCAGTACACCGACGCGTACAACGAGACGATCTTCTCGTTCGCCAACAACATCAACACGGTCGAAGGCGGCGCGCACCTGTCGGGCTTCAAGAGCGCTGTGACGCGCACGCTGAACGCATACGGCCGGACCTCGCTCAAGTCCTCGGGCAAGAACGGCGCGAAGGGCAAGGGCAAGAACGGCGGCACCCCCAGCGGGGACGACGTGCGCGAGGGGCTGACAGCCATTGTCTCCGTCAAGGTCCCCGAGCCGCAGTTCGAAGGACAGACCAAGACCAAGCTGGGCAACAGCGAGGTCGAGGGCTTCGTCACGCAGGCGGTCAACGAGCAGCTATCGGCGTGGCTGGAGGAGCACCCCTCGGACGCCAAGCGGATCGTGAACAAGGGCATCCAGGCGATGCGGGCGCGTGAGGCGGCCAAACGGGCCAGGGACCTGACGCGGCGCAAGGGCGCGCTGTCCAGCGGGTCGCTTCCGGGCAAGTTGGCCGACTGCCGATCGAAGGACGTGGCCTCGACGGAGCTGTTCCTGGTCGAGGGCGATTCGGCCGGGGGACCCGCCAAGCAGGGCCGCGCCTCCGAAACGCAGGCCATCCTGCCCCTGCGAGGCAAGATCCTCAACGTCGAGAAGGCCCGCCTGGACAAGATCCTCAACTTCAACGAGATCCGGACGATCATCTCGGCGCTCGGGTGCGGGATCGGGGCCGACGAGTTCGACCTGGCTAGACTGCGGTACGGCAAGATCATCATCATGACCGACGCCGACGTGGACGGCAGCCACATCCGCACGCTCCTGTTGACGTTCTTCTTCCGTCACATGAAGCCGCTGGTCGCCCACGGGCATGTCTTCATCGCCCAGCCGCCGCTTTATCTCGTCGCGCGAAAGCGCCACAAGGAATACGTCCTGAACGAGGGCAAGATGCGCCAGACGCTGACGAACCTGGGCCTGGACGGCACGACGCTCGAGGTCCGCGACACCTCGCGCAAGAAGCCCAAGGTCGTCGCATCGTTCAGCGGGGCCAAGCTGCGGGACCTCGTGGCCCTGCTGGACAACCTGGACGAGAAGATCAACGTCGTGGGGCGTCGCGGATTGAGCTTCGAGGCCCTGCTGGCGCATCGGCGTGACGGGAAGCTTCCGGTTTACTGGATCATCGTCAACGGGCGGGACGTCTTCTGCCACACGGCCGAGGAGTACGAGAAGGTTCTGGCCGAGAACGGCGCGGACCTGTCTGACAGCGACGAGGCAGACAACGGGTCCAACGGTCCGGCCCGCCGAGTGCAGAAGCGGGCCGAACTGCACGAGGTCCGCGAGATCGACACGTGCTTCGCCAAGCTCGAAACGCTGGGCCTGCCGGTCGAGGACTACTTCGTCAAGCGCGGCGAACTCGTCACCGGGCAGAAGCAGGCGGCCAAGTACGTCCTGACAACGGACGACGAGCCGGCCGAACTCGACAACATCTCGCAGATCGCCCAGGGCGTCCGCGACATCGGGTCTCGCGGGATCGAGATCAAGCGGTTCAAGGGCCTCGGGGAGATGAACGCCGTACAGTTGTGGGAGACCACGATGGACCCGTCTCGACGGACGCTGCTTCGCGTGCGACTGGAGGATGCCGAGGAGGCCGAGCGGTTGTTCGCCCTGCTGATGGGCGGCGACGTCGAACGGCGGCGGCACTTCATCGAGCAAAACGCCCTGGAGGTAAAGAACCTCGACGTCTGAGATGTGAGATCTGAGATGTCACATCTGAGACCCGAGCTTCGGATGTGCCGTTCTCACTGTTCCCACTCGCAGATGAATCCGCCGACGCGCGTGCCCGGGCTGGGGGTGTCGGCCAGACCGCCGGCCATCACCGAAGCGTAGTTGCACCGTCTGCCTTCGTTGGGCTCGCCACCCGGGGCCCACAGCCTGAACTCGCGGGACATGCGCTTGCCGTTGACCCAGACCCACCTGCCCTCGGCGGCTTCGTCCGTGGCGCCGACCCACAGTCGGCTGCGCCCGGCCAGCCTCCTCAGGAACGCCATTTCCCTGGCCGACTCGATCGTCACCAGATGCCCGCCGAGCGTGGTGCACTGCTTGGCCGCCGCGTGCCACGCCACGCTCCGGTCGAAGATGACCTTGTAATGGTGCCCTCCGAAGGCGATGGCGTCTTTGGGCGCTCTTGTTGTCGGTGTCTTCTCGGGCGTCTTCGGCCCGAGGCGCGCGAGTTCGGCCTGGACCTTCTTCAGGGCGCTGTCGGCCTGCAGGCGGGGTACGTCGCGCAGCTCGTGCTGGGCGAGGTATCGTTCATAGTAGAGTTGTGCCCGCTCGAGAACGATCCGTCTGCCCCGACCTGAAGCTTTGAGCAGCAGCGTCTTGTGGTACCATTCGGCCAGGCGCAGGCAGTCGTCCTCGGACTGCTTTCGCGGGTTCCGTGACGCCAGCCAGACGTGCGTGCGCAGCTTCGCGTTGACGCCGTCGGCCATGATCTCCCGGGCCTTGTCCGGCGCGTCCTGCTGCACGACGTAGAGCACGATCAGATCCTCTCGCGCCCGCAGGTCTTTCGGGTCGGCCTGCAGCCTCGACCGCAGGGCCTTGATCTTCCCGGCGATGAGCGCCTCGTTACCGGCCTGGGTGATCTTCCGCTGAATATCCGACACGATCTCCTTGCGGTAGTAGCTCGCCATGCTCCGCGCCGATCTGTAGTGGGACAGTGCCTGGGCGGGTTGTCCGGCGTCCAGCAGGGCATCGGCAGCGGCCAGCAGGGCCTCGAGGTACGTTTGGGCGGCGGCCTTCTTCGCCTCGCCGCGGGCACGGGTGTACTGGCTTCGCAGCAGCCCCAGCCGACGGGCCTGCCAGTCGGCCTTGCGGGCCGGAAACTCCCGTTCGAGGACCTCCAGCACCTGCATGGCAATCGGCAGTCCTTCGGAACTCGTGGCGGCGAACAGGAAGGCCTTCTCGCACAACAGGACCTGGAGCTTGGGCGAGTCGGGCACGGACGCCGCCGATTCGAGGAGCTTCTTGGCGAAGGCCACGTCATCGGCCTTGGTCAGGCTGGACGACACGCGGGCGGCCTCCTTGCCGAAGATCGCCGTGTAGTCGCTGTGGGCGTCACCGAATGCGACGGACGCGGCGGCACACAGAACCATTCCGGCAAGCGCAAGAACACGCAGTTCTCTCATATCACACCCATCCCTTCGGGCCCGTGGGCCGGTCCGTGCCGGCGGCCGGTCCGGCCCTCTCGATTATCTGCCGCCCGCCCGAAGGATTCAACCCGCCCCCGACCGCATCGGATTGCTCGCTGCCGAGCCCCGAGCCGCTGTCTTCCCTGAAACGTGCGTGGTAGAATCCCCCATCAACACGTTTCTCTTCACCGGAGTATGCAATGAGACTCCAATGCACAAGTCACTTGGCTGTCTGCGCGGCCGCAGCGATCGTCCTGGCCGCGGCGCCGGCACCGGCGGCCGAGGCGATCGCCATCGGGTCACGGCGGGAACTCCTGGTCGACGAGTTCCTCCTGGCCGAACGGGCCGGGACCCGCCTGGTCCTTCACCGCCCGGTTGCCCGCGAGCTGGCTCTCGTTCACGACAGGCCGTGGGAGGGCTGCACCAGCGCCTACCACACCGTCTTCCGGGACGGGCAGCGCTACCGCATGTACTACCGCGGCAGCCACTACGATCACACGCTTCGCAAGAGCACGCACGCCGAGGTCGTCTGCACGGCCGAAAGCACGGATGGGATTCGCTGGACCCGGCCGGAACTGGGCATCGTCGCGTTTGCCGGATCGAAGAAGAACAACATCGTCTGGTCCGGTATCGGGTGTCACGACTTCGCCCCGTTCAAGGACACCAGCCCGAAGTGCAGGCCCGACGAGAAGTACAAAGCGCTAGGCCGCGGCAAGGGTGGACTGTATGCCTTCAAGTCGCCCGACGGGTTGCACTGGTCTCTCATCAGCAGTAAGCCGGTCATCACGAAGGGCGCGTTCGACTCGCAGAACCTGGCGTTCTACGACGCGCTTCGCGGGAGATACGTGGAGTTTCACAGGAACTTCCGCAACGGGTGTCGGGACATCATGACGTGCACGTCGGTGGATTTCCGCACGTGGACGGACCCGGTGTGGCTGTCGTATCCCGGCTCGCCGCGAGAGCATCTCTACACGAACCAGATCAGACCGTACTTCCGCGCCGCGCACATCTACATGGGCTTTCCCAAGCGCTTCATGCCGCGGCGCAAGGGCAAGGTCCGGGGTCGGGCGGGCGTCTCGGACGGCATCTTCATGACCAGCCGCGACGGGCGAACGTTCAAGCGGTGGACGGAGGCCTTCATCCGCCCGGGTCCCCAGAAGCAGCGCTGGGTCAACCGGAACAACATGACCGCCTGGGGCATCGTCGTCACGAAGTCCGCCATCCCGGACACTCCGGACGAGCTGTCGATCTACTCGACGGAGCACTACTACCAGGCCCCGGCCTGCAAGATCCGCCGCTACACGCTCCGGATGGACGGCTTCGTGTCCCTGCAGGCGCCGCTGTCCGGCGGGACGGCCGTCACCAAACCGATGACGTTCCGGGGCAAGAGGCTGGAGCTGAACTACGCCACGTCGGCCGCCGGGTCCGTGCAGGTCGAAATCCAGGACGCCGCCGGCAGGCCGATAGGCGGATACGCCCTGGCCGATTGCCCGGCAACGTACGGCGACGCGATCGAGGGTGTCGTTTCCTGGAAGGGCGGCCCTGACGTGAGCAAGCTCGCCGGCAAACCCGTCCGCCTGCGGTTCGTCCTCAAGGACGCCGACCTGTACGCCTTTCGCTTCCGGTGAGAACGACCGCACGCGGCGGGCAGGTCACCTCTCTCGCCCAAACAGGCGCAGCAGGAGCAGGAACAGGTTGATGAAGTCCAGGTACAGCGCCAGGGCGCCCAGGATGGCGGCCTTGTGTGCCGTGGACGGGTCCAACGCGCCGGAGACGGCCCCGGTCATCTTGATCTTCTGGGCGTCGTAGGCCGTCAGACCCACGAACACCGCGATGCCGATGTAGGTGATGGCCCAGTGCAGGGTGTTGCTGGCGAAGAAGAGATTGCCGATGCTGGCCAGGATGATCCCGATCAGGCCCATGACGCACAGGCTGCCCAGGGCGGTCAGGTCCCTCTTGGTGACGTACCCGTAGACGAACATCGCACCGAACGTGCCGGCCGTCACGAAGAACGTCGTGCCGATCGACGCGGTGGTATACAAGAGAAAGATCACTGAGAACGTCAAACCGTTGACCGCCGAGTACAACAGAAACAGCGCGCTGGCCACGCCGGCCGACAGCTTCATGACGGTGGCCGACAGCACGATCACCAGGCCCAGCTCAACCAGGACCAGGATGAGGAACGTATGCCCGCTAAAGATGCGTTCCACGAGCGACGGCGTTGACGCCACGTAGACAGCCACCACGGCCGTCAGGAGCAGGCCCACGGTCATCCACCCGAAGACCTTGGTCACGAAGGCGGAAATCGCCTGCTGGACCTCCAAGTCGGACATCCGGGTATCCGCGTATGCGTTGGCTTGCGGGGTGTTCATCGAGTCGCCCTTTCCTTTGTGTCCGTTCCAGACCCCTTGCCCGGCGGCGGGGCCTTATACATTATCCCCGGCCCGCCGAGGACGTTCAACGTTCATCCGCTCCCGTTTCCGACTGGCGGCTTCAGCGGACCAGTAAGGCCCGCGGCGCGTGCCTCACGGAAACATGGGAACTGAAGGGACTTCGAAGCGTCTGAAGGGACGTGGTAACTGTGTGCGCAGAGCGTGCCGACGGTGGGTGCGTCATACCTGTGGTTTGCATTCGGAGAGGTGCAATGATGAGATCACGATACGAAAACTACAGCCTGTTGAACGTGGCGATGGTGATGGTGCTGTTTTGGCCGCTGGCGGCCGCTGGCGCGCCGGGTGATGCGCAGGACCCCAAGCCCACCCCGCTGGCGCAGGCCAAACGCGCCATGCGGGCCAGGCAGTACGATCGGGCGGTCGGGCTGTTGGGCAAGGTGGCCGGGGCCGACGCGGCCGAGGCCGCCTACCTCAAGGCCCTGGCGCTGTACTACGCCAAGAAGGACCCGGCGGCAGTCAGGGCGGCCGACATCGTCATCACAAAGCACGCCAAGAGTCCCTGGCATCGCAAGGCGCGGTTCCTCAAGGCCCGGGCGTTGGTTCGCCAGCGGAAGTTCGCCCCGGCCGAGGCCATCTACGCCGACGAGGCCAACCGTCTGCTGTCCGAGGCCCGCAAGCAGGAGATCGCCTCGGTCATCATCCGGTTTGCCGACGCCCTGGCCAAGACGCCCGATCCCGACGACGTCGGCGCCGCGCCGCCGAACTTCACTAAGGCCTACAAACTCTACACCAAGGCCCTGGCGATGGAGATCGGACGGTCCGTTCGTGACGATGTGATGTACAAGCGGGCCCGAGCCATGCACCAGGCCGCCGACAGCGCCCGAGCCAGACAAACACGGACGAACAGCCGACGGTCCGCCCGGTCGAGCAGCACCAACCAGGCCATCGCCGACTACCGCGCGTACCTGGCCGAGTTCGACCCGGAGTGGACGGGCAACGTGGACAGCGTGACGAGGCTGTCCGGACAGAAGCGCGACAAGCCCAAGCCGGCCGGCAGGCACTTCCTCCGCGCGCGGTACTACTTGGGCGTGGCGCAGTTGGCCGCGGGCGACAACCGCTCGGCGCGGGTGAATCTCGAAGACCTCCAGACGCTCATCGTCAGCAAGACCCCGCGCGGGCGGGTCGGAGAGAAGCTGCAGGCGCTTCTGGCCGGGACGGAGGACACGGCCTGGCAACTGCTGCGGACGTATCGCCTGCCCAACCCGGCGGGCAACGAACTGGAGCGGGCGATCAAGGAGGCTCGCGACTTCCTGAAGACCTCGCCGGGCGACCGGCACGCGGTGGTCGCCGCATGGTGGATTGCCGAGGCCTACCGCGCCCACGGGCGGGCGGACCAGGCGATATCGGCTTACGAGGACGTCATCGCGGCCAAAGGGTTCAAGCTTCCGCCCGGAGAGGCGGCAACGACGAAGCTCGAGGAGTTCAAGAAGTCACCCGCCGAGTTGAAGGACCAGTGGTCCAAGCTGGCGCTGTACCAGAT
>Ga0180431_10010682_pt1 | contig 10166 bp, 6 predicted proteins | sample SS_ome_11_FD_132459 | JGI IMG/M metagenome (GOLD analysis project Ga0180431, IMG submission 132459) | Hypersaline lake sediment archaeal communities from the Salton Sea, California, USA - SS_1_MS_1 metaG | ecosystem: Environmental > Aquatic > Non-marine Saline and Alkaline > Hypersaline >... | reverse complement strand
TGCCGTAGACGTGGCTGTGGCACTGGCGGTGGACGTAGGCGTCGCCGACGCAGTCGACGTAGCTGTAGCGCTGGCGGTGGATGTAGCAGTAGCCGACGCTGTCGATGTAGGTGTGGCGCTGGCGGTTGACGTAGCGGTGGCCGATGCCGTAGACGTAGGTGTAGCGCTAGCGGTTGAGGTAGCGGTTGCCGACGCAGTTGATGTGGCAGTAGCAGATGCTATCGATGTAGGTGTAGCGGTGGGTGTAGCAGAAGCAGTTGCTGTTGAAGATGCAGACACGGTGGGTGTTGCCGATGGTGTGGGTATCGGAGTTAATGTTGGTTTTGGTATTGGACCACCACCTCCACCTCCACCACCACCTCCACCGACCGGTGGCCGTGGTGGCGCTGTCGTGGGACACCAATCTGGCCACAGGCCAAGTATCAGCCTCTCAATGACGGTTACATCCAACGAATTAATTTTATCATCCTCATTGGCATCGGCGCCGTATGTAGGAGGTCTCTGTCCCAGGATAATGTATTCGGCTCTCATCACATCGAACATGGTGAGAAATCCATCTTCATTGGCGTCACCCGGGCGTTTTGGCGTCTCCGTCGGGGTCGATGAAGGTGTTGGGCCTGGTCCTGCGTCTGCAACATCTGTCATATCTTTGAACTGTGAATGCACCTGACTGCTGATGCGGATACCAGGGGCGATCAGGACGATACTTCTTTTAGCATCAAAGGCATTAGACTGCGGCCGGAGGATTACTTTCACAGAGTCGTTTATCCACGTGGCCGTTATCTCAATTTCGCCTGGCTTGCCCAGAAGAAGGACACCCGGAGGGGCACCCCAGTCCTCTACGAAGTTGAGGTGGCTGCTGTTATCATGTGGTCCCAATACATGGAACTGGATCTTTGACAGATAGCCCTCTCCGCTTATTCCAGTTACACCGGCCGCATTATTCAGGACTCTGATGCAACCGGCACAGCACCTAGGCTGATAGCCCCACATATCAACCGGCATAGCGTCCCCACCTATCATCCCATCGGTGATATCTAGGACTTTCAATGTATAAGGGTTGTAGCAGATGTCGTATTGTGCAATATCAATATCCCATACTTCACTAATGTTGACTGTAACGTTGAAATCGGAGCCCGAGTATACCTCTGGAGGGGCGTTAATCCAGACAGTAACCGGAGGTGGAGTAGCTGTTGGTGTAGGCGTGGGCGGGATTATTATGACTTCTTCTACAGGTCGACAGAGTAGGAGAAGGAGGATTATTATGAGGATTATGATAAAGAATATGAAACCTATGATGCCGTAGCGCCGCTTGCGATCGCTCTTAAGCTCTTCCCATTGCTCGGCAATTTTATCCCGGATATTGTTAAAAAATTCTGTTACACTATCCCAAATATCAGATAAGCCCATTAAACCGCTCTTGCCAACTCACAGTCCTCATATGCTATCCATGCTAGTGAGAACAAACGCGTGATAATACACCGCACCTACGCAGATTTGAAAAAATGCTTACTAGCCATATCTTACATGAGATATTTCTCAATGTCAATAATTAAACTGAATTTCGTATAAATTAAACTAATGTCGCTATAGATATATTCCGACGGCATGGTTGGGCGTCAAGCGATGATGATACTTAGTATCAAGTTTATTAAGGGCATTGAACACAATGGGCTTTGGTTCAACGCTTAACAGAACGCCATATTGCTCGGAAGGGGAGGGAAGGGAAGGGCAGCCGCTGATCCGTGGGGAGGAGCATCCGGATTGAACGCTCTAACGTCCGTGCATTTAAGCCCCTAAGTGACGCATGTTCGAATGAAGCGATAGCTGTTGACACAAAGGTATATTGTTTAGTTTGCTGTGATTACGAAATGCTCTAACTGATCGCTTTGTTAATTATTGAAAAATCACCAACTGTAGGCATAACGAAGAGGCATACCCCGTCACTTCGTGAAGCCCAGACTGCACCTATGGAGCGTTTTCCCTCAGCATCGGCTAAGTTTTGATATGGCCTCCTCGACCTGCAGCATCAGCGTCATGTCGCCATCTATCTTCAGCTTGCCACCGGTCCAAGCATTGAAACGATCCAATTCTCCTTTCTGGATAGCTGCCCAGTCTGCAGCTGATACTGTGAGCGTGCAGTCGGGGTTCGGCACGATGCCCTCGTGGCGGGCGGCCACGCCCTTCTCACAGACGGCGTACCAATCACAGCCACCAGCGCCCGTCAGGTGGAACTGCACTATAACGGCGACCTTATCCACCCTAGTGGTCTGTCTCGCGGGAGCACCCGGCGCAGGCAGACCCAGCAGACTGGCTATCCGCTGTGTGCATGGATTGTTTGATTCGGCATTCTCTTGGGGCAAGGCCACACCGAGCTTCTTGAAGTTTTTCAGCACCTTGAGCATTACTATCCCAGCCCTAAAGACAGCGAACACTTCGTTATAGAAAAGTTGATCTACCTTCCAACCCGTCAGTTCTTGGTAACGCTCCACTGTCTCGTCTCTGTCCGGAGCGCCATCTAATCGGGGAATGCCGTAGCCTTCGCTATCCACCCAGTCTAGCAGCAGGAAGAACGCTAGATCAGCTTGTGGGTCACCCAGGAAGGCCATCTCCCAATCAAACAACGCCACCACATCGCCATCCTGATTGAACAGGGTGTTGGGCATGCGGGCATCCCCCCAGCACAGAATAACACGCTCGGGAGTATATCGATTCCCCCTCAGCCACTTCAGGGCTGCTTCCAGAATAGGCTGCTTCTCCTCCGGCGAATCCTTTGCCCAATTGAGATATCTCTCGAAGTAGTCGAGTTGCCGGTCCAGCGGATCGGTGCCGTCCTTGGGGACGCCAAGGAAAGACAGGCCCAGCGACTTCCAGTCTGTCTTGTGTACCCGGCTCATGGCCTCAATTGCCGACCACCACATCTTGGCCCTTTTCTCCGGTGTGGCCTCGAAGTAAACGCCGAATGCATGATAAGGCGGGAACTCCGGCGGAACTACCCCTTCGAGCTTCCGCATGACGTAGAAGGCAGTACCCAGAACATTCTCATCCTGTTCCAACCAGTGGACCTTGGAGACAGGGAGTTTCGCGCCGTGCAATGCCTTCATGACGCGGAACTGGATGCTCAAGTCGTAGTCGGGATAGACCGGGAATGATCGGGGCGCGCAGCGCAGTATCATCCCCTCCGATTGCGGCTTTCCTTGTTCTTGCCAGGTTAGATTGAAGAGAAAAGTCTCATTGGAGATACCTGCTCCCGCCTTCTCCAGGTTCGAGATAGCCAGGTTCTTGGACTTGGGCATCTTCGTCTGAATCCAATCCAGAAGCTTGGGCTGCAATTGGGCTGACTCAACCTGACGTGAAAGCATATCGCACCTCCTGCCTAATAGCTCTGGTATCCATACTTGGGATACTTGCCCACTACCATCAGCTCAACGGTTCCATAGCCGACCTCGTTGCCGCACCTGAACTCGGACCCGTAGTCGCAGTATCCCCATATCTCGCGCATAACCTGCGGATCATTCAGATCAAACCTGTGGCCATCTATCCACTTTTTGCCCATCCACTTCCCATGGATGAAGTCCTTATAGAACCCGCCGTAACCAACCGGCGACTGGTAGCAGATGGTGACTGGGCGGATTGAAACCTCTTTCTTGGTACCATCGATCGCAGTGAAATTGACGCTGCCCCCCGCAAACCGCCGCGCCTGCTCTGGAATGTCATCCCGCAATTTATAGTTGTGCTCCACCTGCACCAGCTTCAGCGGCTCTTTGTTGCTACCAAGAGGATAGAATATCCCGCCGCTGAAGTGCCACGGATTCACGTAACCGCGCTGATCATCCCATATCTCCCTGATGTGGAAGGTAGCGCCCCATTTCTCGAACTGCATCAGAACGAAGTTGAACAACATCCCAGCCGGCAGTTCCGGAGCCTGCACACCGGTCTCGATGAAGTCTGCGCCGGCCAGCCTGATGCCCCATGACCGATCCCTTTCACCGAACCAGCCGGACTTGTCCAGCTTGAACTTCTTGCCGTCGGCCTTAATCCAGCCGGTCGGCCGTACTGCCTGCACCATGCGCTTGATGTGCTCCTTCAACCGGCCGCGGCTTACCTGATACTGGGCCGGGTCTTCCTCAACCAGCGGACTGTAGGCCTCAACCGTGATGTCATAAGTCAATCCGTATTGGTTGTCGTCCAGTTTGTACCGCACTGCCCTCAGAGGCTCCACCACTTCGTAGGAGAAAGGTCCAACCTTGAAGACATCTATCTCGGGCCGAAGTTCGCGAGAGGCTCGCACCACGTATTCGGTCTGTCCCTGAACAGCAAAGGACACAAAGGCGTCCATCACGTTACGGTTGGGATAGTATCCAAAACCCGTTGCCAGGTGCGCTGTGCCAGCAATGTCATGTACCTGCATCCAAGCCCTCTCTGTCCATTCCCGCGCGCTGGTTCCGGGCTGGTCAAAGGTAGATACAACCTGGTGGCAAAACATCTCGTCATATCTGGTAATCATGGTCTTTACCTCCAATTCAAACATAAGCTATGCTAGAAGGCCCCTCTGGTGGAGGTCCTGCACCACATCCGGGAGGCCGACCTTCTCCAGAGTCTCCCTGGTTTGGAGTCCCGTGGCTACATCCCATCCCCTAAAGCCGTAGTACTCGTCCTTCGCCTTCTCGAACTCGTCTCGGTTAACGATCGCACCTTTGCGTGAGACGACCTCCCCGCCTTTGCCGGGCACCACGCAATCGGCATTGGCCTGATCATATTGCAGGGGCAGGTTGAAGAAGAGGTCGGGAAGAGTGTCGAACCGCCGCCCGCGGTGCCCTTCCCTGACCAGGATGGCTCTCTGTAGGTTGAAGTTCCTCTCGCCGATGCCGTACAGATCACGTTCTCCGGTGTCGTTCCCGAGAACGGCAGCTAGTATCCGGCTCTCCAGACCCGGATCACCCACCTTATCAGGGGAGGGGTCGCAGTCCGTTATGGGCCACAGGAAATTGCACAGGATCAAGCTAGCCTCCACGAATTCCCGGTCCTGGATCATCTTAGCGGCCAGTGCCTTTCCCTCCCACGTGGTGAAATCGGCAGCCAGTTCCCCACCCCAGAACTTCTTAGCCACGGCCCTGATCACGTCCGAATTGATGGGCGTCAATCCCCTGGTGCCGGCCGACCATTTGGCCATGACCAGGCCGATCTCATGGACCTGCTGTATCGGCATCCTAGGCTCCATAGCATACAAAAGGGCGTTGGTATTGTAGAGCCTAGGCCCATAGGGATGATACCCTGGCTCGGCCAGATGGCCGGCAAATCCCACCTGTTCCATCGCCGCCGGACCGAGCACCTCGGCTGCCCGGTGGATCCCCTGGGCCAGCAGATCGCCGAAGCCCTCCCGGAAGGCGATCTTCCTAGTAAGCGTCTTTATGAATTCTCCACTTCCCAGCTTCGATATCGGGATGTCAGTACTCTCGTCAGTCAGTATGCCAGCCTGGTGGGACAGTTTGAGCCAGCTAATCATCAAGTCAATAGCCACCACATCCAGGCCGTAGTTGTCGCAGAGCTGGGTGGCCTCAAAGGCTACGTCATTCCAATCGCCGTAGTACTTGTCCACCCACGGCTGGTAGAAGAAGGCGGAATGGCACAGGAATTTCCCCTTTGTGCCGTCGTTGGAGACATAGATTTTCCGCGCGCAACGTCCCGAGCACCCGTAGCATGGATCCTTCCTCATATCCGGTCCCGGCATCAGCCTCGGATCCATCGTGGGGTCCCGGGACCACCGGCTCAGGTACTCCCACCCATCAATGGGGAAGCCTCGTCTTAGACTGCGATAGTGCTCAGTCACCTCGCGCAGCCTGTCGGGCTGAGCGATCCGCACTCCGTTCTGGCCTTCCTTGACCACGATGGCTTTCAGCTTCTTGGAACCCATCACCGAACCCAGCCCGCCCGAACCGCTGGCGTTGTTGTCTGCCAGCAGGTTAGCCATGACCACCATGTTCTCGCCCGCCGGGCCGATGGCCACCACTCTGGCCGAGTTTCCCAACTCTCTCTTCAGAGCTTCCCTGACCTCAATGGCTCCCTGACCCCACAGGCCGGAGGCATCTCTGAACTCGACGGAGTCGTCGTGAATGAAGAGGTACATCGGCTGCTCCGACTTGCCGTGTATGATGATGCCATCATAGCCGGCGAATTTGAGAGCAGCTCCCCACCGCCCACCCAGGTTGCCGTAGGAGAAATGCGGAGGGCTAAAAGGCGCCTTGCCACAGACCTCCCATCGCGAACCGCTGATAGCGGGGACTCCACAGAGCGGCCCCGTGATGAATATCAGCCGATTATCGGCGTCAAAGGGACCGGCCTCGGGCGATACTTCATCCCAGTAGACCTTGGCAGCTATCCCCCGTCCGCCAAGGAACCGGTCAGCATATTCCTCCGTGGAGACGGTCGATGCCCGACGCGACGACAGGTCGGCCCGCAGGATCTTCCCGGCGTATCCATATGTGGCCATTGTCCCTCCTCAAGATTGATCAGGCAGTCTCTTGCGCTCTCTACTCCGGGGGCACCATCTTCATGATCTCTCCGGGGTTTTTGGCCCAGCCCTCGTCATAGGGAGTGACGTATTTCCACTTGGTCCCAATATAGGAGAACTTCCACTCGCCGTTCTCCCTGACGTACTCTTCAAAGTACGTGCCCGCCATCCACTGCGCCTTGCCTGATGTGGCATCGGTAGTAGGCGCTTCGTAGTACCACCTACCAGTCGCCTTGTCACCTTTGATCTCGATGATAGGGTTGTGCACCATGTGCATGCAGAACGAGACGCCCATGGCCACGACGGTGCCGAAGAAGGTGTGCATCCCCTCCGTTCCCTGGAATTGCGAGGCCGGCCCCAGGCCAAAGTCGACCCTGGCGTCCTTGGTGAAGTGCGATACCAGTTCCTCCCTGTTCTTGTCTATGGTCAACCCGGCATCGCACAGGTAGCAGTACGTGGCCTTCAACTTCTTGATTTCTTCGATGTCCTCCAGAACCCTGATCCTGGCCTCTAGTTGTTTAATATTCATAGGTAATTGAAGCTCCTTTCACCAAATGCGTTGAACCTGCCTTAGATTTGTCTCCCGATGCGTGCGCCAGAAACGATGGCCTCAAGCGCTTTCCCCGGTTTCTCGGCATCGCCGATGACATACACTTCAGAAACTAGGTTCTTGATTAAAGCTGCTAGTTCGTTCACGGACTCAACTCCCAGGGCGATGACGATCGTATCCATGCCTGAGATCGTTTCCCGATTTCCTCTCTGCTCGATGATCGCCCCATCCTTAATAATCTCAACGATCCTGGCCGAAGTGACAACTGAAATATCTGTTTCACTGAGTTTCCGCAGCAGGGTCTCTCTAGGCACCATAATCTGATCGGAAGCCAGTTCTCCGAGTTGCTCCACAATCGTGACGTTTTTGCCCAGTTCATCCAGAAACAGCGCCGTCTCGCAACCCACCAGCCCCCCTCCAGCCACCAGAATATTTTGCCCGGTTACCTTTATTCCCGTCAGAACTTCCGATGCGTTGACCACGTTGGAACCGTCGATTCCGGGGATTCCCGGGATGAGGGGCTTGCCTCCAGTAGCTACGACAACGGTGTCCGGTTTTTCTTGAGCTATGTCCTCGATCATTAGTTCGTGATTGAGCTCAAGGCTAACGCCATCGCTCTCTAACCGGTTCCGCACATACTTTATATAGCCAGCGAATCCCTGCTTTAATGGGGGCAACGATGCAATACTAAATTGGCCTCCAATAGATACACTCTTCTCATACAATGTGACTTTGTGTCCCCGCGAGGCCGCTGTTCGCGCAACCTCCATCCCCGCCGGTCCGCCGCCGGCTACCAGAACCCGTTTGGGTTGCAGGGCCGGTTTGATCACCATTTCCTGCTCGTGACCCGCCTCCGGATTCACCATACAGCAAAACGGGGAGCCAGAAAACATACCCCCGATACACCCCTGGTTACAGGCAAGGCACGGTCGAACCTCATCCCAACGATCTTGCTGTAATTTATTAGGCAGTTCAGGATCGGCGATGAGTCCTCGCCCAATGGCAATCAAGTCGGCTTTGCCCCGGGTCAGCACCGATTCAGCCAAGATGGGATCATTCATCCGGCCCGCAACCATAACCGGCACATCGACCGCCGCTTTCAGCGCCGCCGCGGCATCGACGTTCAAACCTTTAGGCAAAACCATCATCGGTACAGTGTAGTAGAGTGTAAAGTGCATGCCTGTGGTAACGCTCAGACAGTCAGCGCCGGCCTCAACCAAATACGGCGCAATGACCGCCGACTCGTTCACATCGCGTCCTCCGGGCACTCTTTCGTCGGCGCTGAAACGAAAGATGATCGGGAAATCATCACCCACTTTTTTGCGAACCGCGCGCAACACATCCATCGGAAACCGTAGCCGGCCCAGCAGATCACCACCATAGCGATCGATTCGCCGATTCGAATAAGCCGACATGAATTGAGCGATAAGATACCCGTGTCCGCCATGGACGTCCACCGCATCGAATCCGGCATCCCGTGCTCGGCGCGCTCCCTCGGCGTAGGCTTCTACCAGTCCTTCTATTTCACCGATGGTCAATTCGCGCGGCACTGAGCCTCCCGGGTGGGGAATCGGCGAAGGTGCGAGAGGAGGGTATTTCGGGTCGAGCATTATCATCGCCCGCCCGGTGTGGTGCAACTGAACCGAACACTTCGCGCCGGCCGAGTGGATGCTTTCAGTAAACCGCTTCAATCCGGAAATGAACCTGTCATCGTAAATAGCGGTGAATCCCCTCTCGCCAAGGGCAAGGTTATGAGTATAGGGGTGAACCTCAACGGTCTCCACCGTGATGAGCGCAGCGCCTCCCCGGGCTCGCGTTGTGTAGTATTCAATGAAGGCATCGCCGACCGTACCGTCGGCATTTGCCATGATCGTCGTCATGGGCGGCATGACAATTCTGTTTCTCAGCTCCATGGACTTTATTTTCAGTGGACTAAACAGATGTTTGAGTTCCGGTCGCATTTTTTGTTCTATCATAATGCAAAACTCCTAACTTGAAATATCGAAACCAACAACCTGTGCTTCCTCCCGGGCAAACCGCAGGGCGCGAGCATCTCTAGTATCTGAAGCGGCGCCGGTTATGAGCACGACTTTATCATTAATACGAGATAAGTTCAATCTTCAAGCGAAGTATTACTATTCTGGACGAACAAGTCGAGAACCGAAAGCAACTGTCTCGGTATATGCCGTATCGGGGAATTCGAATACCTCAAAGCTCTTATCGTCCTTAAAACGAAAGAAGAATATGTAAAGGTTATTGTAATCATTCCCCGCTTTAGTCTTCGCTTCCCCTCGTGCCCGAACCACAACCGTATTCCCTTCAGCAACGAGTTCTTCCGGATGTATCTTTATGGACTCAAGTTTTTCAAAGAAACCAAGCCACAAGTTCAAGATTTATTCTTTACCATTAAACGTACCAGAAACCGGCATATCACCCGGCACCACGTATTTGACGTCATCGGCAAATATTTCCATTAGATTCGGGTCAAAGGCATTAAGCCTTTCAAAGTAACGAACGATCGATTCTTTATTCTGATTACTCATCGAGCTGTTTCTCCTTACTGATCATTTATCGAGCCATTCCCCTCCAGGGCTTCCTGCAATGTGCCTCGATTCTTTGCCCATCCCTCATCACAGGGACTGATGCATTTCCGCTCAATGCCAATGAAAGAGAATCGTCATTGCCCGTTCTCTCCTATGTATTCCTCGTTGTATATTCCCAAACTGTACTAGAGGAAAGGCAGCGTTCGCTTGCCTCCTTTGTGGGGACAGTCTAGCACTAGGGGTTACTACCGTCAAGGTAGTTTTTGAGGGTGATTAAAGATAAATCAAACACATTGGGCAATTGTTTAACGATTAACGGAGGGCAGATTGCTCAGCACTCAACCGAACGGAAGTGTGTTCAAGAATTGATAAAAAGTGAAACAGCAAGGCAGTAGTGTCATGGCGCATTCGATAAAGAAATCAACGCATCTCATACATCTCGTTGAAGTGCCTCTGGGCGTCGCTCACGGCTCCGCGCATCAAATCCTCGGCCTTGGCCGTCTCCCGTTGTGAGAGCAGCGCCGTCAACCTCCCGATATCGAGGTCTGCCGCCGCTTTGGCG
>Ga0180431_10010680_pt1 | contig 10168 bp, 16 predicted proteins | sample SS_ome_11_FD_132459 | JGI IMG/M metagenome (GOLD analysis project Ga0180431, IMG submission 132459) | Hypersaline lake sediment archaeal communities from the Salton Sea, California, USA - SS_1_MS_1 metaG | ecosystem: Environmental > Aquatic > Non-marine Saline and Alkaline > Hypersaline >... | reverse complement strand
TACGGCGCTGGGCCGTGAGTATGCGTATCTGTATGGCGTGAATGCGGAGCGCGAAGTCTACGCGCGCGGCTGGAGCTTCGGCTGGACGACGACGGATCTGGAGTGGTGGGACCTGGACGTGGCGCGGGCATGGCTGGGCCGGGACTGGGACGAGGCGAGCGTGCCGCCGTGGGTGATGCGCGATGGGCAGGTGTGGGTGGCGAAGCGCGCGATCCTCAACGAGTACAGCGCCGTTCCGCTGGGCGCGGACAAAGCGGCGCTCTCGCGGGCCTACATGGACAAGGGCGTGCCGCTCGCCGGGCGGATGGTGGCGGCAATGGATCTGGCGGAAGCAAGGGACCTGCTGGGACAGGTCCGGGATGTGGTCGGCCGCGTGGACCGGCTGGAAGAGCAGCTCAAGGCCCTGTCGCGCGATGACGCGCCGGCAGCACGACAGGGCGACTCCGGCGCACTGCTCGCGGAGATCCGCGCGGTGGTCCGAGAATGGAAAGGACAGGACTGATGAGCGATACGATTGACCCGGAAATCAAAACCGCGCTGGACGAACTGCGCGAGATGGCGACGAAGCAGCCGGAGGTGCAGACCCGGCTGGACGCGATCGAGGAGTCGGCGGCAAAGCGGGAGCAGGCAATCGTGGAGGTCCGCGGGACGCTGGACGAGCTGAAGCAGCAGATGGAAGAGCGCGAGGCGCTGATCAAGAAGCTGCAACAGGAAGCCCGGCAGACGCGGCTGGAGCAGGACCCGAAGCTGGAACGCCGGCGGGGGTTCGAGCTGCTGGGCATGATGTGCCGGGAGCATCTGTGCATGCGCACGGCGCAGGAGCTGCCGACGCGGTTCCGCAAGGAGGCGGACGCGCTGAAGGAGTTCCGCGAGCAGCGCGCGACGCTGGAGGCGGGCGCGGTGACGGGTAGCTACCTGGTGCCGACGATCCTGGAGGCGGGCGAGTTCTGGGAAGCGGTTGAGGAACTGAGCGATCTGTTGAGCTCGGTGGACTTCATCCCGGATCTGCCGGGCCAGGTGAACCTGCCGTACCTGGCGAGCCGGCCGACGGCGCAGAAGAAGCGGACGACGGTGGACACGACAATGACGCAGAGCGATCCCACCTTCGGCCTGCTGGAGATCCGGCCCGACGAGATGTACGTGTACTTCCCGCTCGATAACCGGCTGATGCAGATGAGCGCGCTGCCGCTGGGGCAACTCGCGTTCAATCTGTGCCGCGACGCGCTGATCTACAAGATGTGCTCGTGGCTGCTGATCGCCGACGGGTCGGCCACGTACAACAGCCTCACCGGGATTCTGAATGAGGCGACGTATGTGCTGAACATGTCGGGCGGCAAGACGGCGTTCGGCAACATCGACAACACGGAGCTGAACCGGGCGCTGGCGAAGCTGTGGAAGCGGGGCCGGTCGCGCGGCTCGTTCCTGATGAGCCTGTACGTGCTGGGGTTCCTGGAGAACCTGAACCGCTCGGGCAAGATGCCGGTGCTGACGGCGGACCAGGGCCGCGGGAGCTACCGCTGCAAGATGCGGCCGGTCATCATCGAAGAAGAGATGCCGGACGAGGCGGACGATGCGGCGGACACGGGCTTCATGGGCGTGGGCGATCTGGCCACGTACATGGTGGGCCTGGTGGGCGGCATCCAGCTCGCGAGCTCGGCGGACTACAAGTTCGGCGAGAATCAGACGGCGTTCCGCGGGGTGATCAACGTGGACATCAAGCGCAAGCCGCAGTGGACGCACATGACGCTGAAGACGGCGGCTAGCTGACCCGAGTAGGCCGGGCTTCTTTGAAGCCCAGGTCCGACGCAAGAGAGAAGGAGATGCAGACATGAACAAGCGCAGCATCATCATCATGGCCGTCCTGACGGCGGCCCTTTTCGGCATCCCGGCGCGGGCCGAGATGTACACGGAGTTCGAGGACGGGGTGGCGAATGCCTCGAACGTCTACGCGGCGGCGCGCGGGAAGATCATCGTGCGCTCGGTGGAGGCGCAGACGGATAAGCTGGGCGCAACGGTGAAGTTCTACGCGCGGCCGACGACGCTGTCGAAGATCGCGCCGGGACGGAACCACGCGAGCGGCTCGACAAACATCCTGCTCACGAATACGGGCACGATTATGACGGGCAGCGACATCGTGGTGTATCAGCACGCGGACGGGGTCTGCGATGTGCGGACGCTGGTGGGCACGTGCACGACCACGAATATCTTCCTGGATGGCGGGGGGATCAGCGCGACGGGCACGAACGGCGACTACATCTATGAGGTGTCGCTGCAAGGGCAGATCCTGGCCGGCGAGTACGGCACGGGGAGCGGCACGAACAATACGATCAGCCGGCAGGATTGCTTCGCGACGCCGGGCGACTCGCCGCTGTATATCCTGCTGGACGGCACGGCGGATTGCGTGCTGATGAGTACGGTGGAGAAGTAGGGCCGCCGGGGCGGCCCGGTAACGAACAATGAACGAAGCCCCAGTCCTCCTCCCCTGGGCACACGGGACAGGCCGGCGCCGGGTGCAAACCCCGGCGCCGGCGGTCCTGCGCCGGCGCAGAGGGCCTGCCGTTCGGAGAACGGCGGCCTACTCGCGGACCCTGCCATGGGAAGAGGACCGGGAATTGAAAGAGGAGATGACACGATGAAGCGCAAAGGCATCTGGATTTTGGCCGCGATCCTGTTCAGCGGGATCGTGGCGTGCATGGCCGCGCACGGCGGGGATTTCTCGCCGGCCTGGAAGGCGCGGCTGATCAAGGCGGAACGCGGGGTGCTGCCGTCGGGCTCGATCGGGTCGAGCGAGATCGCGGACGGCACGATCGTGAACGCGGACCTGGCGAGCTCGGCAACGTCGAACGCGCTGATGAAGGTGTATTGCTCGAACCTGGTGGTGAAGACCGGCGGCACGGTGCTGATCGATGCGAAGGAAGCCGTGGTCGCGCCGTCAACGACGCGGCTGCAACTGGATCGCGGGACGGCGACGAATGGGCAGCCGATCGTGCACTTCACGGCGGCGTTTGCCGTGGCGCCTTCAGTGGTTTTCGGCTGGCATGGGGACGTGAGCGCATACAGCACACTCACGAACACGCACATCTCCGCGGCGAGCGTAAGCACGACGAGCTGCGTGCCGAAGACGGCGGTCGCTGTGGGTGGGCTGCTGACGAATATGTACTGGATCGCGGTTAGCACGGAGTAGGCCGGCGTTCTCCGAACGCCTGGCCCGCGCAGGGCCTGGGCTTTGGAAAAGCCCGGCCTACTGGAGACGGCATGAGCCTCTACATATTGACGCTGGCCGAGATGAAGGCGGAGCTGGGCATCGACGATACGGACGACGATGCCGTGCTGACGGAGTGGATGGAAGGACTCCAGAAGCGCTTCGACGCATACTGCGAGCGGACGCTGCTCTACTCGGCCAGCGTGACGGAATATCACGACGGGGGCGAACGCTGGCTGCTGCTGGACCGCTATCCGGTGGAGTCGATCAGCTCCATCATCATTGACCAGGATCGGGAATGGGACAGCGAGGACGCGCTGACGGAAGACGAGGACTATGTGCTGAACGCGGACCGCGGCCGGATCGCATACGGGACAGGCGAGTATCTGTGGACGGCGGGCTTCCAGAATATCCGCGTGGTCTATGCGGGCGGATATGTGGCGTGCGACGGCTCGCCGACGGGCAGCCAAGTGGCGATGCCTTACGACCTGCGCCTGGCGATGCGGTTGCAGGTGGGGTTCCTCTGGCGCAACCGCCGCAACCTGGGCGCGCAGGCGGTGAGCGGCCAGGGCGTCACCGTGAACCTGGCGCCGGTGCGCCTGCTGCCGGAGGTCCGCGAGATCCTGACGCTCTACCGGCGCGTGTGAACGGCAGAATCATTGACAGCAGAATCATTATGCTCGGGACGCGCAGCAAACAACACCCCAACACTCGGGGCATGAGAGAAATGATTCTGCCACAAATGATTCTGCCAACTCTGGTGCGGGGCTAATGCAGGAAGATCCGGCATATATCGAGGTGGCGATCAGCCTGGTGAGCCGCGGCCCGCTGAAGGAGCGGGACTTGCAGGCGATGCTGCGGATCTATCCGGCAAACCAGAACCGCCCGGACGCACCGACAGGGGATTACTCGGTAATGCTCTCGCGCTGGGGGCATCCGCGCGAATGCGATGTGAGCGCGACCGTGCAGGGCTTCGACCGGCAGCAGGGGCCGTGGACGCTGATCCGGCAAGCACTGGAGGCTGTTCAGAAGTAGGCCAGGCTTCTCCGAAGCCCAGGCCCGCTGAAAGGAGACGAGACGATGAAACGATGGATAGCATTCTGGCTGGTGATGCTGGTGGTGACGATTGCCATGCACGCTTGCATCGCGCTGGCGCAAGGGGACCGCGTGGAGGTGGCGACGGCGTCGATCACGAACTGCCGTGGCGATTCGTCGGGCGCCTACATCAACGGCACCTACTACTATGAGGGCACGTCGCTGTTGTTCACCAACTGCGTCTTGCACTCGGGCAGCACGACGAACTCCGACGTGCAGGAGCTCAGCAACGTGACGGTGCAGGTGATGATCGGCACCACGTCGAGCTCGACCACGAACACGGCGACGATCCAGAGCACGAACAACGGGACGTGGCAGTGCACGGTGACGGTGCCAACGGACCAGAGCAGCCCCAACGTGCAGATCAAGATCACGGACTACTGGACGAACTCGTACATTTATCCGTGGAAGGCGATGAAGTGTAAGGAGGCGCTGTAAGACAGAACCATTGACAGCAGAATCATTATGCTCGGGCCACGCAACCAGAAGACAGAATGATTCTGCCAGAAATGATTCTGCGAAACGCTGAGACGTGACAATGGCGGACACGTTCACAATCGGCAGCAATGCGGCGCAGCTCCTGCGGCGTTACAACCGGCTCCCAGGCGACGTTCAACGGGGCATCGCGCGGGGTATGAAGCGGGGCCTGCTGCTGGCTGAGGACCACGTGCGGCGCAACACGAAGATCCGCGCGCGGCACGGGATGGCGGGCCTGATGGGCCGGCTCACGAGCGATGTGGAGATCGGCGGCCCGCTCGGGATCGACGGCGTGATCGGGTTCCGCAAGACGCGCGGCTTCCCCTATGAGCTGGCGCAGGAGTACGGCGCTCGCGCGCGGCCGGGCGGCGCCATGACGATGCCGCTGACGGCTGAGGCGCGCCGGGCGGGCAGCCCCCGCGCGATGGCGGGGTTGTTCGTGCTGAAGGGGCAGCCCTATCTGGCGGAGAAGACGGGGCCGCGCACGATCACGCGGCACTGGCGGTTTTTGAAGAAGATCGAGCCGCGCCTGTTCTTCCGCCAGAGCGTGCGGGAGAGCCTGCCGCGGATCGGGCAGGAGATCGTGAAGGACGCAGAGAAGGCAACGCGATGACGCAGCAGCGGACAGACATCGTGGACGAGCTGCGCAGACTGCTCGACACGCTCTATGGCCCCAGCGGCACGACGGAGGAACTGTTCCGCGAGGTGAGGCGCGGGCCGCTGCGGCGCGTGGATATGTGGCCGACGCTGACGGTATGCGATGCGGGCCAGCGCCGGCTCTCGCCCTGGGGTGACGAGCAGATGGAGCTGGAGCTGGACGTGCTGCTGTGGCTGCACCTGGCAGAGACGTGGGACCGGATCGCGGATCAGCAAACCTGGACGGACCACGTGGCGAACCTGATCGTGCTGCTGCAGAACCAGCTCCCGGACGCGACGGGCGGGCTCAATATGCTGTATGTGGACGATGAGCCGACGCTCGCCGTCTGGGCGGACGGGGCCAGCGAAGCGGTCTGGGAGATCCGCTTCGCCTACCGCTATTTCACGGAGGTCAACGTCAGGCAGGACAACTCCTGACGATCGCAGGATAAGCACACAAGGACAGGAGCAGAGCAGATGGCAAAGAGAATCAGGCGGTTCACGATGACGGTCGAAGGGGCTACCGTTGCCGGCGCCCGAGACTTCCGCTATGACGACAATAGCGAATACGACCGGAGCCGGGCGGATGACGAAGTGGTGGGGGACCAGGTGCGGATGAGCACGGGGCCGTATGCGATTAGCTTCGAGCTGCTCGCCCCGGACTCCAACGTGGAGAGCGGGCTGGTGGATGCGCTGGTGGTGACCGCGAAACAGATCGAGCGCAGCGGAGCGAGCGAGAGCTCGACGGACATCACCTACACGTTCGCCCAGGGCAACCTCAACGTCGGCGGAGATGTGCCGACCGAGAACGCGGGCCGCATCCCGGTGACAGGCGAGTTCAAGACGTTGGCGATCTCGTAGCGGCGAGCTGGTCGGCCGGGACGACCGACCTACTGAAAGGCACAGGACAATGGCAGACGCGATCAAGTGCGATCTCACGGGCAAGCTGGTGGAAGGCACCGGCACGCCCTATGTGGAGGTGGACGTGGGCGAGGGGGTGCGGATCCGCGCAATGGTGATGGTGCGGCTGCGCGCCAAGCCCAACGAGAGCTGGACGCAAGGGCGTATGGCGCCGGCCGGGGCGAAGCTGGTGCAGGACGCGCTCGCAACGCTGAAGATGCCGGCGAAGAAGTAGGCCGGGCTTCTCCGAAGCCCAGGCCCCGCAATGGAGGACACAGCCGATGCTCGGTATCCCATTCCGGCTGCTGGCCGAGACCGACGACGGCCCGGTGGACAAGACGATCCTGCTGCGCTCTCGCCGGATCGGCGAGGCAGGCAAGCGCATGCAGCAAGCGATCCGCGAATATCACCGGGCCGAGTTCGCGATGGTCAAGGCGACGAGCCGGTGGCAAGCGCTGGACGACCGGATCGCGGCCCTGGGCGCGGCACACGAGGATGTGCCGCAACTGGAGGACAAACGCGACGCACTGGTCGACGAGGTGAGCGAGCTGGATGAGGCCAGCCTGGAGGCGGCCGTGGCAGTGGTGCGCGGCGCGCTGGTGGACAACTACGGCGCCAAGGGCGCGGACGAGCTCCTGGACCAGCTCAACAACAAGCAGGTCCGCAGCATGGTGATGTTGATCGAGACGGGACAGCTCCCCGCGGATTTTTCGCCTGGCCCCGAACCGCAGCCGAAATCGACCACTACGGAGCGGTCTGGAGGTTCGCCCGCAAGATCCTCCTCGAAGCGGGGCACTCGACGCAGCAAATCGAAGAAGGGTTGATCGGATTGGACGAGGCGTATCTGATGGCCGAGCCGTGGGATCGCGTGTGCCGGCGCATTGAGAGCACGCTCGCCCGGCTCCAGGAGGAAACGCCCGAGGCGGCCGGCCACGGCTATCTGGCCGAGGCCGAAGATTGGGATTGAGTAGGCCGGCGTTCTCCGAACGCCAGGCCCCACGCGAGGACGCGAGCATGCCGGATGACATGACACTGCGGATGCGGATCCGCGCGCGCGGCCAGCAAGCGCTCGCCGTGCTGCGCAGTGTGAACGATCGCGTGCGCCGCATCACGACATCTATAGGGCGCATGGGCCGCACGGGCGCGGCCACGTTCCGCGGGCTCGGCCGTGCCGGCGGGCTGATGCTGCGCCCGATCAAGCTGCTCAGCGGGTTGGCGCTGGGGCTGGGGCTGACGTTCGGGGCGCTGAGCGGCAAGGCGCTGGGCGCGCAGGGCGACCTGGAGGCCCTCCAGATCCGGCTGGAGTCGGTGAGCAAGAGCGCGGCTGACGCGCGCCGGATCTTTGCGGAGACGCGGGACCTCTCGATTGCGAGCCCGTTCACACCGGACCAGCTCGTGGACGCGCGGATCGCGTTGCTGAACCTGGGGCAGACGGGCAAGGATGCGATCACTTCTCTGGGGGATGCGGCGGCGATCACACAGCGGCCGCTCGGCGATTTGGCGAGCGTGGTGGCGAGCCTGGAAACCGAGCCCCTGCGCCGGATCGGCATCCAGCTCAAGCGCGAGGCCGGCACGTTCAGCTTCGAGTTCCGCGACCGGATGCAGGAGGTGCGGACGATTGTCGCGGACGGCGTTGACGATGCGCGGCGTGCGCTGCTCTCGATCTTTGACATCAAGTATGGGGGCGGCATGGGCCGGTTCGCCGCGGCCTGGCGCGGGCTGATGAGCACGATCCGCGGCAACATCAAGCTCGCGCTCGGCCAGTTCGGCGAAGGGCTGATGCCCGCGGCGAAGGGATTCGCTGCGGCGCTCAATTCCCGCATCACCGATCTCATGGAGCGCGGCACGCTCAAGGACTGGGGCGAGCGCGTCGGCACCGCCCTCACCCGCGCGTTCGACTACGGCGCCTCGGTAGTCGAGCGCGCCAAGGAGATCGTAACCGCTGTTCGGGACGACCCGGAAAAGATGTTGCAGGGCGTCAGCATTGTCATGCGCACGGGCGCGGACATTCTCGCCACCAGCCTCGTCAATTATCTGCGCGCGATGGGCGGGGTCTTCGCCGGGATCGGGCGCATGATCGCCGGTGCCTTTATGGAAGACCTCTTGTTGTTGCCGCTGCCGGGCATGGCCAATGTGCGTCAGCGCAAGGCCGCCGAGGCTTTCGATGCAATGAGCTTGTCGCAATTTCGGAAGCTGAAGACCGAGGGTATTGACCAAGTCGATATTTGGAATGCGGTGTTTGCCGGTAGCGACAACCGGCTCCAAGCTCGCATCGCCGCGATGCAAGGTCCTGCCGCATTTCAGCGAGGGTTAGACCAGGCCATCGGTGCTTTTCCCGGCGCAGCCAAGGAGACTGCCGGGGCAACGGCTCAACTCCTGGCCGCGGCTGGTGCCCAACTCCGCGCCCTGGCGCCTCCCGGCAAGACCGTCAACGAGCTCTATGCCGAGCGCCAGGCCGCGCGTGAGGCGGCGACTGCGCCCTTTGTCGGGCCGCCTGCGCCGAACATGGACCTGGTGACGACGCTGGAGAACCGCACGCGGGCCGGCGCCGCGTGGGCGCGGCAGCGCCGGTTCCAGGCCCCGCTCGGCGAGTACAGCGTGGGGCAGGAGGCACCGGGCGGCGGCACGGTCATTCGGATCGAGCAGTTGGTCGTGGAGGCGAACAACGTGGCCGAGATGGTCGAGGGCGTCAAAACGGCCGGGGCCAACCCGGCGTTGGCGCCCGCGGCGACGTAGTGGCGGAGGAATGATGTGGCTCTCAGCGCCGAAAGGTACACGGTCAGGACCGATCGATTCGGCCTCAAGCTGGTTACCATGCGCGGCTGGTGCCAGGAGGACGACATCGACACCGTCGAGGCGCATCTCTGCCGGCGCTATGTCATGGTGCCCCTGCCGCAGAGCACCGGAGCGGTGCTCAAGAGCCTGGACGGCAGCGCGCCCTATACGCAGTACCTTGAGCCGCCGACGTGGGGCGGGGAGAAGATCCTCGTCGTCAAGGTGGTGGGCCACATCGTCGGCACCGTCGCCCCGCTCCAGAGCGGCGGCGCCTATGACGGGCACTACGTCCTCGCGTTCGAGATCGTCTACCAGGAGGTCAACGGGGTTAGTTGACAACGTCGAGCATGAGGCTTCGACATGAGCGCAGCGAATGGCGATAGGCTCCATGCTTTGGTTCGGCGTCACCTTCAGGACCGCCGACCAAGCATTGAGAGAATCAGAACGCTCTGCTATGAGTGCCTCGACCACGACAGCTCGTGGTGGGAGTTTGAGAAACGCTGTAAAGAGTTGCTCGCGCAGGAAACCAAGACGCTGCGGCTCCTCGGCAACAGAACGCCGAACGTGGCGGTGAGGCGCGAGATGCCCGCCGCCGAGAAGGAGGCTGAGAATGTGTGACAACGATAAATCGGCGGCGGGTATCTCGTCGCCTCGACCGGCCTTGTTGGGCTCGGTTATGCGGATCACGTACAACGGGCTGGATGGCTGGGGCGTCGTGGTCCGCTACAACGGTATCGACGCAGACACGCCCTTCGAGATCACGGTCAAGACCAAGACCGGCCACGAAGTCACGGTACCGGCCAGCCAGGCCAAACCGGAAACGTCGCCAGCCAGGCTGATGCGAGCTGAGCAGCTGAAGCGCGAGTGGTGGGGCGTGCCCAACGCAGATTTGAGGGGCGAGCGCTGAAGACGTGCAAGATGGACCAAACTGCGACACGCACGTTGTCGAACAGACATCCGTCCGCTTGCGGCGCGCCTATCGCTCGTCCGTCTCTCAATCATTGTTCGGCCCGTCCCGCCATTTGTCACGTTGACGGGTTGGCGTGCCGACCGGGAGCTTTCCATTTCTGCAAGGGTTGCGAG
>Ga0180431_10010677_pt1 | contig 10170 bp, 15 predicted proteins | sample SS_ome_11_FD_132459 | JGI IMG/M metagenome (GOLD analysis project Ga0180431, IMG submission 132459) | Hypersaline lake sediment archaeal communities from the Salton Sea, California, USA - SS_1_MS_1 metaG | ecosystem: Environmental > Aquatic > Non-marine Saline and Alkaline > Hypersaline >... | reverse complement strand
GGGTCGATCTGGATCAGAACAGTCTGACCAGGGCCTATGGTGCCAATATCTATAGAGTCCCCATTGCCAATTTCAGCTTCAAATGGAGTTAGAAGTGAAATGGAAAAGGATAATGAAGCGAGAAGAACTAATGCCAGAGCCGTTCGGATCATGGCAGTATATCAGGATTAAGGATTAAAAAGTCTGCCGATTTGGAAAACTACAGGAATGCTTCTGCGCCGCGCTCCTTTTTCTCCTGCTTTTGCTCAAACTCGATTGCCTGGGTGTGGAGCGGGGCTCCTTTTTCGCGCTTCTCTGATTTGCGGTCCCGGACGCTGATAAAGACGGGATAGTTGACTGCCTCTCCGACAACAATTGCTTCTCCGACTTTCAGCCCTGTTATGCTCTTTGCAGTCCGCGAGTCAATTCCTTCTGAGCTCATCTGTATGTGGTCAAGGTCATTTGGATTTGTTACCCTGAGGATGATATGGGTGTTGCACTGCGAGAGCGCTGTTGTGCTGAGATTGACAGGCCTCTGGCTGACAAGGCAGATTGATGCTCCGAATTTCCTTCCTTCTCTTGCAATTGTTTCTATGATGCTTCTTGATACTGCCTCGCGCTCTTCTGCATTCTGCCTTGCAAAATTATGCGCTTCTTCGATTAAAAGCAGAAATGGGGGAATCTTTCCCTTTTTGCGAAGTGCAAAGAGGCGCCTTGCAACAAGTGATACAAGAATCTGCTTTTTGCGAAGGGAATCAATGTCGCTGAAATCCATGACCATGAGGTGTCCTGCCTTGACATCTTTGGAGAGAACAGGATTTTCCTTGGTTTTGGAGAGGAATCGGTATCTCCTCAGTTCCCGAAGGCTTCTATTGAGGGCGCGCTTGACTTCATCCCTTGAAACTTCTGAAGCATCAATTGTTTCGATCAGCTGCTTGAAGCTGAATGGCTCTGCCCTGAGCTCGCCCATGGCATGGCGAAGGACATCCCTCTGCGGAACTGAAAGATTTGGAAGCCACTGTCCTATTGTTTCCGGCCCTGTTTTCTTTAGGGGAATTGAGATATCATTTCCTTCAATGACAGTGGTCTGGTTACCGTATTTTGCATCATGCTTGAAGCCTGCATATTCCCCATGGATGTCTATGATAATGACTGCCACCCTCCCTTCCTCGCGTTTTCGGTCAAGAAGCTCTTCGACAAGAACGCTGGAGAGGTGGGATTTTCCTGCTCCGCTCATAGCAAGAATTGCAAAATGCTTTTGCAAGAGCCTGGTTAGGGACAATTTTGCAGGAACATCATGGTGCTCGATTGAGCCCAGAAGAAGCCCTTCATCAGTAAACCCGAGAAAAGAGCGAAGGATATCAGGATCTGCATTTGAAACAGCAGTGCCAGGAGAAGGAGGGCGAAATGCGCGCTGGAATCTGCCTGATGAGTATACTCCAAGCACTTTCACGTTTGCAATTACATACTCCCATGAAGAGGTTGGGAAATGCGATCCAATGCTCGAGTGCTTTTCAAATTCCGCAACGCTCTCTGCACGCTCAAAATACCTGTTTGACTTGTATATTTCAGATATATAGCCAAAAAGGAGGCCCTGGGAATGCTTGATCTGGACATACTGGCCTTTGTTTGCCTGGCTGTTTAGGACAAATGAGAATTCTGAGGTTGACGGGGATCCGTCTGTGGCTATGATAGTTCCGAGCATAAGGAGTATTTGCAGGGAAAATTTAATAATTAATCAAAATTCATCCTGGCGAATTTAAGGAAAAACGGCTTTTCCTGATCAAGGTCAACTACTGCCATGGTAAGCTCCTTTCGAAGCTTTCCTGCAGTAACAAGATGAGGCATCAGGATATCTGTTGTTGCGCTCCAGTCTTTTGGAACCACATGGATCAGATAGTATGTCTTGTCCTCGCCAGGACGGTATCCCTTCCTGTGAAGACGGAGATATGGAGATCCGTCGAGGCTCGGGCGGACTATGTAGCCGCGGTCACGAAGATACTTGATTACAAAAAAGCGCTCCTTGTAGAGAGGATCTGTCTTTGCAGCCTCAAGGAAGATTTTTTCCGGATCCATTGGAAGAACGCCGCGGTCTGCAAAATATGCAGCCTCAAGAAGGGTGATTTTTGTTTCTTCTGCTTCTTCCACCCCAGCGCCCAGGCTCCGGAGCTTGAGTATCAGCGGCCTGTCTGTAATAACAAGGTAATTGTCTTTGAAAATCATTGCTTGTGTCCCTTTCCTGATTTTTTATTGACGTCTGCTATGATCATGTCGATATCACGTTTTTTGATATTCATAACATGGATTGCCACCATTGAACCGCCGGCACTGTCAAGGTGAAGTGTTCCAACTCCAAAAAGCCTTTGCATGAGTGACTGGGTATAGGTTGCTTCTGTGATCTTCACATATGGAAGCACTACATTTCTCTTTGCAAGAACTCCCTTTGTATGAGTAACTGAAGTCTCGCTAAGGGTAATTACTTCGAACTTTGCCGCGGCATAAACAAGAGCCACATAGATTATTGCAACAAGCCAGACAAGACCGACAAGAGGAATGAATATCCTCTCCATGTAAGGCTGCAGGAAAAATGCTGCAACAGTAAGTATGACTGAAAGAATAATTATCCTGGATCCGCCAATTATTGGATTTGGATTAAAGGAATATGCCATGAACATAGCAGAGCCAAAGATTATAAAAAGCGTGAGCCAAGGATTAGTACATGCTTACTATTTATACTGATGGAGCCTCGCTTGGAAATCCAGGGCCAATGGGCATTGGAATTGTGATATACAAAGAGGGGGTCCGGGCAGAAGAGCTGAGCGAATATCTTGGAGAAGGGACAAACAATATCGCAGAATACACAGCAGTGCTTCGTGCGCTTGAGACTGCATTTCGCATGGGAGAGCGCGAAGTTCATCTCAAAAGCGACAGCCAGCTTGTTGTGCGGCAGCTCAACAATGAATACAAGGTAAAGGATGAGAAGCTCAAAGAGATAAAAAAGAAGATAGATGCTATAAGGTCAGATATGGATGTCACTTTCGAGCACATACCAAGGGAGAAGAATGAAGAGGCAGATGCACTATCAAAATCAGCAGCAACAAGAGGGCGTGGAAACCAGACCTGTTTGTGAGAACTATGAAAATTTCAGAGAATCTGGATCTTGGAAAGCTGATGACCTTTGAACTTCCAAAGCATGATCCTGTCCATGGATGGTTCTGGTACAAGGAAGGATTTGCACCTGGAATTTTTGACTATTCTGCGGAGGGAAAAAAACCGAAGGTAGTTCTTGATCCGTTTTGCGGTGTTGGAACAACTCTTCTAGCCGCAAAAGAAAAGAAGATCGATTCTGTAGGAGTTGATGCTTCTCCGCTTGCAGTATTCATTTCAAAAACAAAGACAGAGGATTATAGCCAAGCTGACATTGACGAGGCAAAGGCATTCCTTCACAGGTCAAAAGGGATGAAGGCAGATGAGAATCTTGCCTGGGAGTTTGAGCTTTTTGATCCACGTGCAGCCTTCCCAAAGAGAAACCTGAATCAGATCCTTGCTCTTAGAAGCTCAATTGAAGAGGAGAGCCCAAGGGTCAGGAATCTCCTTTTGCTTGCGCTGCTTTCTGTGATCCCGCAGGCAAGCATAATGGTCAAGGATGGAGGGGTTCTGAAGATCAAAAAGAACAAGCGCGCACTCCCTGCAAAGGAAATATTCAAGAGAAAAGTAAAGAAAATCATAAGGGAGCTTGAAGCGCGCGAATCATATGGCCATGTTCCCAAGATTTTTCTTGGGGATGCGCGGGCACTCGATATTCCAAAGAACAGTGTTGATCTTATTCTGACTTCGCCGCCATACCTGAACAATATCGATTACTCCAAAGTCTATGGACTCGAGCTTAGCCTGCTTCAGATGAGCAAGGCACTTGCCTCAGAAGTCCGGATGAGGGCAATCAGGTCATTTATCGGAAAGCAGATGGATGTTGCGCAAATGCCTCCTGAGGTCGGTGAGATTGGAGAGAAAATTCCAATTGTCGGAACATATTTCAAGGACATGGAACTTGCCATTGAAGAGATGTTTCGGACACTGAAGAGCGGAGGGCATGCAGATATTGTTGTTGCCAATTCAGTGATACATGAGAATCACATAATGGTTGATGAGGTTTTTGGGGAGATGGCAGAGCGAATAGGATTTTCTGAGGCTGAGATTATTGTTGGATCATACAGGATTGCAGATGTTAAACCGCAGAAGGTAAAGACCAGAGAGAGCATCGTTAGGTTAAGAAAATGAGTCAATCTAAGGTAATGTATGGTATTAAATACCAAAGCATATAATTATAGTTTAGGGGTAGTAGTGGGTGTATAAAATGGAAAGAATGCAGAAGTTTAAAGAGAGGTCTAAGCTTGCAGATCATACACATTTGACTGTCAGGGCACAAGACTTCAAGGATCACTGTTGGAAAACCTTCAGGGCATTTGGTGCTTTCAGGGAAGCCATTCTCTTAGATAGAATAAAGGATGGAAAACTAAATCCTGACATAGAAGGAAAGATGGCAAGAGGATTTGCGGACAATGTTGTCACGAATCTTGAGAAGGGCATTGAAAGGATAGGGTGCCAGGGCATTGCACTGATGCCAGGTGTTATTAACGGACTTCCAGGGGGAGGTCTACGTGTCAGTTTTGACATTACAATTCCAGGAGAAGAAGATAGCGGACCAAAGAAGTCGGTAGTAGATACTGTTATGCCGGTTAATTCAATGGTTATCGGTCTCATTAGAGAGGACGGTCTTGCGACACCTCTTGCACTCTCGCCAGGACTAATGCTTCTTCAGCATGGCAGCGGCCATATATGCAATGGATATGATCATAGGACAGACTTTGCAAAAGATTTCGAACGATTGCTGACTCCAATGAGCTATATCTGACCAGTAGTCATTGATTATAATTCTTCTTCTTTACATTATTCTTTGATTTTCATGCTTATTGGAATAGTTGGAAAACCTTCAGTTGGAAAAAGTACTTTTTTCATGGCAGCAACTTCAGTCACAGTAGAGCGGTCAGAGCGGCCGTTTACAACAATAAAGCCAAATCGCGCAGTAGCCTATGTTGAAGTAGAGTGCGTTGACAAGGAATTTGAGAAGCAGTGCAATCCAAGAACAGGGTATTGTATCGACGGGAGAAGATTTGTTCCTGTGGAGCTTCTTGATGTCGCTGGACTTGTGCCTGGAGCGCATGAGGGAAAAGGGCTTGGAAACAAATTCCTTGATGATCTTCGCCAGGCAGATATACTTGTGCATGTAGTTGATGCCAGCGGATCAACTAATGAAAACGGGGAGAAGGTTGCTCCCGGAAGCTATGACCCCTGCAATGACGTGAGATTTCTTGAGGAGGAGCTTGATTACTGGATTGCGGGAATTCTGGACCGGAACTGGAAGAAATTAATAAGGGAAGCAAGGCTCCATAAGAATGAGGATGTTATTGGTGATCAATTTACAGGACTTGGAGTCAAGAAAGAGGTCGTAACCAAAATATTGAAGGAGCTTTCACTTGAGGAAAAGCCACTTGGAGAGTGGAGCCCTGATGAGAAGAAAACCCTGGGCAAGAAAATCCGCGAGCTTGGAAAGCCTATAATAATTGCAGCAAACAAGTGCGATCTGTCTGCAGGGTGGGAGAATTACCAGAAGATGAAAAACGAATTCCCGGAATACCTTGTAGTTCCATGCTCAAGCGAAGCAGAAATCACACTGAAAAATGCAGCAAAGAACAAGTTCATCAAGTATCTGCCTGGAGATGAGGACTTTGAGATAACCGGCAATTTGAATGATGCTCAAAAAGGCGCAATGGACATCCTGAAAAAAATACTTGAAAAGTACAAGGGAACAGGAGTCCAGAAATGCCTGAATACGGCAGTATTTGACTACCTCAAATACATTGCGATATTCCCTGGCGGGATGAACAAGCTTGAAGACAAAGATGGAAATGTTTTGCCAGACTGTTTCCTCATGCCACCCGGAACAACTGCAATTGATTTTGCGTTTAGTTTGCACAGCGACATTGGAAATGGGTTTATCAAGGCAATTGATGTGAAAAAGAGAAAGCCTGTTGGAAAGGAACATCCACTCAATCACAGGGATGTAATTGAGATTGTCTTCAAGAAGTAAGTTTTAAGAAGAAGGCTTGAGAGGAGAGAACATGATACTTGTACTCTCGACATATCCGACAAGAAAAAGTGCAGACAATGCTGCAAAAAAGATAATTGAAAAAGAGCTTGCAGCATGCGTGAACATCATCAAGATTGATGAGTCTCTCTATAAGTGGAAGGGAAAAATAGAGAGGCATCCTGAGTACCAGCTACTTATTAAGACAAGAAAAAAGGCATACCTCCAGCTTGAGGCATTCATCAAGCAGACGCATCCGCATGAAGTGCCCGAGATTATCTATATTGAAATAAAAGGAGGATCAAAGGATTATTTGAGCTGGATGGACTCCACAGTGCTTCCAAGGCCCTTGAGAGTGCCGCTTGACTTGACAGCCCTCAAACGGGCATCAGACCCATCCAAGGAGCTCAAGAGCGCCAAGAACCCAAGCACCTTGTCAAGATAATCGCGCTCGCATCTGATAATTCCAGACTTTCCATCAAAGCTGATCAGCTTGAGCGCAGCATATGAGAGACCAAGCTCCCCAAAGAACTTCAATGCTTCGGCATAGAGCAAAGGCTTGAGAGTACTCTCATCAATAGGTTTGCCTAGATATTCGAATAGGACATACCTTTTGTGAAGTGCTCCTGCCTTTGTCATGCATTCACTCTTTTTCAACAATAACAGCAGTTCCTGTTGATGAGAATAGCAGTGTTGCCGTGAAAACCTCGCTGGTTTCAAAATCAGTCTTCAGAACAGCATTTGCCCCCATTTTCTTTGCATTTTCCTTGAGTCTGTTGAGGGATTCTTTCCTTGATTTTTCAATCTCTGAAGTAAATGCAGTCACTTCTCCGCCGAACATTGATTCTATGCCGGCAACAAACTTTCCCCCCATGCCTCTGGTCCTTGCAGTAAGACCTGATACCAAACCAACTACCTTCTTTACCCTGTAGCCAGGAATGGTGTCCATTGTTACAACCATTACATCGTTTTCCATATTGTTCACCTTATCCAACTCTTCCAAGAAGTGCAGCCTGGACTTTTCCGAATTTTTTGGCGCATCCAGGGCAAAGTGCATAGAATGAGATTATTTCCTTTGCATCCTTCACATCAGCCTTGAATTTCTTGACCCAGGATCCTGCTTCTGAATAGGATTTTCCTTCATAATAGCGGGTTTTGAATGTTCCTGAGATTGTCTCATTATCATAGTCAGGATCTTTTTTCTTGACTGCGACATAGACATCACCGCCGAACATTCCCTCATTCCTCCAGACCATGATCGGAGCTTCCTTTGCAAGATTGTCCTTTTTGTTAAGGTCTTCCATAAGGTTTCCAAGTGCCTTGTCAAGGCCAAGAGGCATGTAGAAAAATGCTAAGTAATGCTTTTTCACAAAGAGCTTGTTCTTCCATTTTATTGTTTTCTTGTCCCAGTCCTTCTTGCTGATCAGATCACAGCATTTTTCCTCATCCATAAAATCCACCTGAATCGATATATTCGCAATACTTTAAACAGTTTCTTTGGATTCTATTTCCATGGAAAAAGTACTAATTATATCCGGATCGAAAAGTGATGAGGAGATTGTGAATAAGGCAATCGGAGTGCTCAAGGCATTTGATGTCGAGCATAGATATGAGGTTGCCTCAGCCCACAGAAACCCTGATAAGGTCGAATCCCTTGTCAAGGAGAGCAGTGCAGATGTGTTCATTGCAGTTGCAGGCCTCAGTGCAGCCCTTCCAGGAGTAGTAGCTTCAAGAACAACAAAGCCGGTAATCGGAGTTCCCGTAGATGCTGCTCTCGATGGCTTAGACGCTCTTCTTTCAATTGCACAGATGCCTCCGAATGTTCCTGTTGCAGCAGTTGGAATCAACAATGGGAAGAATGCAGCAATGCTTGCAATCCAGATCCTCGCAACAAAGGACGAGCCGCTTGCACAGAAACTCCTCGAATTCAAGGAGAAAATGAAACAGTGAAGAAATATGAAAAAAGGATCGTTTTCTAAAAAACCAGACTTCCATTTTCCGCCTCTTCTTCGAAAATTGAAGAGAGGAGGGCCTGCAGTGACTCAGCCAAAGGATGCAGGACACATAATCTCATATACAGGAATCGGAAGAAATTCGAGGGTAATTGAACTTGGCTCCGGCTCTGGATTTATGACAGTCCAGTTTGCGAACATTGTCTCTGAAGTTGTAAGCTATGAAAAGAGAGAGGAATTTCTCGACCTTGCAAAGTCAAATGTAGCGAGGGCAAAGCTGGATAATGTCGAATTCAAATTAAGGGATGTGCTCGATGGAATTGATGAGCAGGATGAGAGCTTTGACCTTGTGTTCTGCGATATTGCAGAAGCAGACAAGATTGTAGAATCTGCAAACATGGCACTGAAAAAAGACGGATACCTGGCAGCGCACTGCCTCCAGTCAGAGCAGGCAAAGGCACTTCATCTGGCACTTGAGGGTGTTTTTAGTGAGGTATTCACAATTGAGAGTATTCTTCGCGAATATGAGGTCCGAGAATTTGGATTTAGGCCAAAGCATTTCGGACTGACCCATACAGCTTATTTAGTATTTGCAAAAAAGTAGGTGAAAGGATGTATGTACCGATAATTCTTGGAACTGCAAGGAAGGGAAGACAGTCAGAGAAGGTAGCAAATTTTGTCCTGGGCGAAGCAAAAAAGGCAGAGCTCGATAGCGAGATTGTTGATGTGAGGGATTACAGGATTGATGCAACAGACAATTCTGGAGAAAGTCCCCAGGCAGTAAAATTGGCTGAAAAGATCAAGAAGGCAAATGCCCTGGTTGTAGTTGCCCCTGAATATAACTTCAATATCCCAGGAGAGCTCAAGATGATGCTTGATATGCTCTATAGGGAGTATTCGGGACTTCCTGTTGGGATTGTGGCTGTTTCTGCAGGAGACTTTGGAGGAGTTCGCGCTGCACAGGAGATGAAACTCATATGTGTTAATTTCTGCATGAAGCCCAGCTGCGAAACACTATTCTTCCCAAAGGTCCAGGAGCAGTTTGATGAAAATGGGAAGATGAAAAACGAGAAATATTACAAAAGAGCATCCAGGTTTTTGGAGCGCTTGATGGAAAATTCAAGAAAATAAAGATTTATAACTTGTTTACAGTGATATGAAAAGGTGAGAATATGGCAGAAGTAGAAGTAAAGAACGATGGAAAGACAATTGAAGTAGCAGACAACTCACTGCTCGCTGAATTAGACGGAAAGTGTTCTGTTTTATTTGCATGCAAAGCAGGAAGCTGCGGCTCATGCAAGGTGAAGGTATTAGAGGGGATGGAAAACCTTGAAGAACCAAGCGAAGAGGAAAAAGCAGGCCTTGCAACATTTGGTACCGGAGACAATGAAAGACTTTTGTGCCTCTGCAAGATCAAATCCGGCAAAGTCGTAGTTGAATACTAACTTTTATTTCTTATTCTTTATACTTAGTTTTCCTTTTGGAGAGTTTTGATGAAACTTTTCCAAAAGTTTCATGCAGGAGTAGCGAAGCGGTCAAACGTGACAGACTCAAGAGGCTTTTTGACTTATGCCCTTCCAAGGCCAAAAACCCTGGAAAAAGGCATGAGGCAAACATAGTCATTTTAGTCGCGTTATTTCCTTTGCCAAACGCGGTTTGGGAAATCTGTTGGCTCAGCGCCTTCGAAGGTTCGAATCCTTCCTCCTGCATATAGTACTTAGTACAGTTCCTACCCGAAAAATTAGGCACTGTGGTGCTTTTTTTCACACAGATGCTAAAATAGTAGTTCCGCAGGAGTCTGAGGCTATGTCGGAAGTGGATCTGTATGACTATGGGCGAAGGTATCGCCGGAATCTGGAACTGGTAGAAAAAGAGAAGCTAATCTGCAAGGAAAACAAGAAGGATGTATCGTCTTTTGCCAAGATGAGGCTCGCAAGAGGCTCTGGCTATGGAAGAGTTGCAAAGGTGCTATATTGCCTGAGAAATATGGCTATCTGGATAAAGAAGCCCTTCAGAAAGGCCACAAAGGACGATCTGGTTGCCCTGATAGGGGATCTGGAGACCAAGGACTTTTCAGATCATACGAAATACGAT
>Ga0180431_10010676_pt1 | contig 10170 bp, 9 predicted proteins | sample SS_ome_11_FD_132459 | JGI IMG/M metagenome (GOLD analysis project Ga0180431, IMG submission 132459) | Hypersaline lake sediment archaeal communities from the Salton Sea, California, USA - SS_1_MS_1 metaG | ecosystem: Environmental > Aquatic > Non-marine Saline and Alkaline > Hypersaline >... | reverse complement strand
AATGCAGCTTCTTTCGCTTTCTCTTCCCGGAGCATTCCGTCGACGTGGGATTGTGCGCTTTGCACAATCTGCTGCGCCTCATCCTTAGCTTCAGAGAGAAGCGATTCTTTCAGCTTCTCTATTCCCATTTAGACACCTTAGTGTGCACCAAGCTGAAGCCACAATAGAACTGCTACAAGGAAACCGAACACAGCAAGAACTTCTGGAAGTACGATGTAAATCAAGATGTTCTTTTCGAACTCTGGTCTCTCTGCAACAACTCCCATAGCTGCTGAACCAAGTGTACCCTGAGACCATGCTGCTGCAAGTGCGCTAACACCCATTGCTAAACCTGCACCAAGAGCTATTCCAGCTTCTGATGTTAAAGCCGCTAGTTGTTCTTCTGCCATTTATATTTCACCTCATTTTAAACGGACTAAATATCTCTCCACCACCGTGGAGGAATTTAGACCTAAACTCTACTATGTTTAGACGACCTCCTTGTACCAGTGACTCAAACATTGCGATGAATGCATTAATCACATGAAATACAAGGAATATCGGTAGTAGTATGATTGCCAGAATACCTTGCTCTGGCAGCGGAATAATGAAATCATTCAATAATTCCGCAATAATAATTCCAACAATACCAATTGCTGCAATCCTGGTATATGATAGTATATTTCCAACAAGTCCGGGCAATTCTATTATTCCCATGATTCCTTCGGTTATTGCAAGGGTTATTATGGAAATTATAAGTACTACGAGTCCTGCCATTGTGAATGCCGACTCAACCATTCCGATTGCTCCAAGAAGCGCAAGCAGCATCCCGACCTCGACGCCTATCCATGCAATTTTTGCAATTGCATGTTTCTTGTTGTGTTTCCATTCATTGATCGCTCCAAGTGCAAAACCAAATCCAAGATGTACCATTCCGACAAGTACTGTCAGTGCAAGAAGACCAAGTACATTGTGTATCCTGGAAAATCCGACATAGAGCGGAGCAGAAATAATATCTGAACCCAGCCATTTGCTCAGGTATGAAAGCACGCCGAAATGTGACATTCCTCCATATTCGTCAAACAGAATACCGAATATCATGGTCGGGAATCCGGAGTAGAACCAGATCTTTGAAATGTTGGACATGACATAGCTCTTCTTGAATTTCTGCATCAGGAGATATCCAAGGACTACTGATGCGATTCCATAGAAGAAGTCTCCCACAATCATACCATATATGATTGGCAGGAAAACGAAATATGTCATTGTCGGATCAATTTCATAGTAATTAGGAAGCGAATAGCTGTTTGTCAGGTATTCGAACGGAGATGCTATCTTCTTGTTGTTCAATACTGTCGGAGGCATCTCATCATGAGAGTATTTTACATCCTCAAGAACTGCTTCTTTGCTGTATTTTGCAATGATGTTTTTGATATTGTCAAAGTTTTCTGCTGTGATCCAGCCCTCGACAATATATGTCTTCTTTGAAGATGAGAAGTTGTTTGTGACCGATGCCCTGTCAGAAACGATCTCCAGTGATGCGATTAGTGAAACTATCTCCTGTACATTTGCCTTTGAAATAGAGACTATCTCGGCATTGATCTTCTCAAGCTCGAGCTTCTTTCGCTCATATTCCTCTTTTACCTTGTCGATGCTGTCTACTGGCTTTGTCACTCCCTCTGGAATCTCAATGTCTATGAATCCAAGTTCGGAGAGAATAGTATCTGATTCCTCATCCTTTTCTTTTTCATAAAATACTAATGTAGTATCTGAAGATGGGTCCCGGACTACTGAGTTCTCTCCCTTTGCTACTTCAAGTTCCCTGTTTAGTTTTGCCATTTTGGAAATCGGAATTGTTCCAACCCTGCATTTGAGGGTTTTTGTCTCAAGCTTGCTGAAATCAACTTCCTTGAAGTGAAGGAGTTTTTCAATAACCGATGCCTTTGATTCAAGTGCACTGATCTCTTCAGATAATCTGATTGCATCTGCATTAAGTGTCTTTAGCGTTTCTCCAATGTCAAGCTGGTGTGCCTTTTCAAGCGCAAGGTCTCCATCAATGATCTTTGGTTCGACTTCTGTCTTTCCAAGATTTGATTCTATAACTGAAATCAATGATCTTAATTTCAGAAGCTGGGCAGAAACATCATCAAAAGAAGAGAGAGGCCTTCCATCTTCCATGCCCTTGTGGGATGTATTTCTGATATCCACAACCCCTGCTTCATGGAGGTCTTTGATCAGTTTTTCGATTACTGACTTGAGTACGATTATCCTGATCTTTTTCATTGGCTTTGGTTTTAACATAAAATATCTCTCAGAGATCTTTTAGAAAATCTTTCACAAGTTTTGAAACAGCAGGTTTTCCAAGGCTTTTTTTGCTGATCTTGGAACTATCGTCTTTTGCTTTTTTTACCAGAGTCTGGACTTTGGACTCAATTGCTTTGTTTCCTTCCCGAAGCCTTTCATTCTTGAGCTGCACAATCTTTTCCGAAGTGCTTGCTTTTTCATCTGCAATCTTTTCTTTTGCTTCGCGAAGAATCCTGTCAGCCTTTTCTTTGGCTTCCATAATGAGACGGTCGTGCTCCTCTTCAGCCCCCCTGATTTCCCCAATTGTCTTAATAAATTCTGGCTCTTTAGAAGTCTGATTCATTGCGACACCAATTAGTGAACATACTTCAAAAGGAAGTGTTTAAAAATATGAGCTAACGAACTTTGTTTAACGTATTCTATAGACAAAAAAAGTGATTAGAATGGGCGCTTACAAGTATATAAAACAAACTCTGCAAAAGCAGTATAAGGAGAGAAATGCAGCATTTAGGTCCAAGGTTATTGCCTGGAGAAAGGAAGGTTCAATGGTAGTTATTGAAAGGCCTTCTAATGTTGCAAGGGCAAGAACACTTGGATACAAAGCCAAGCAGGGCTACATTCTTGTTCGAACCCGTGTTGACAAGGGAAGAAGGACAAGAAGAAGAACTGACGGCGGCAGAAAACAAAAGAACTATTATCTATTTGTACAGCCAGGCATGTCACACCAGGCAATTGCAGAGCAGAGAGTAAACAGGAAATTCAAGAACCTCGAGGTTCTCAACTCATACTGGGTTGGCGAAGATGGTAATTATAAGTTCTACGAAGTGATCCTAGCTGATCCAAGCAAACCAACTGTAAATGTCAGCTCTGCAGTAAGGCAGGGAAAGGCATTTAGGGGACTTACTTCTGCTGGAAACTCAAGAGGCTCTGGCAGAAAGAAGGGAGTTAACAAGAAACTTCGAAGAAAAGCCAAAGTTGGTAAGGTTCATCCAACTTCCGTAAAAAGAAAAGTAAAGGCAAAACCTAAAGTTGCTCCTAAAGCAGCAAAGAAGGTGAAGCCAAAGAAAGGAACCAAGTCAAGAAAGACTGTTAAGAAAAAAACAGCAAAGAAAGCTCCTTCTAAGAAGAAGGAGTAATTTACATTTCTTTCATTTTTCTATCCATTTCTTTCATCATCTTCTTTATGAAAATCTCCATGATGATTGATGTCATATCTCCTGAATATTCTGTATTTTGAATCCCAATTATTCCTCTATCCCATGACACGAGGAAGTATGCCAGCTCGTCTTTTGTTGAACATTCATCTATCATCTCTTTGAGGGCTTTTGTAACCATGCTTCTTGTCTCCTTGTCATTCTGTACAAATGCTTTTAGGTAAAATGGAACAGCTACAAGAGCATCCATGTTCCTTATAGCATCAATTGCCGCACCTCTTACAATCCCTTTCTTGTTATCCACTAGTTCAAACAGCGCATCTCTTGCCTGCTCACTTTCAATATTCCCCAGTGCAGTTACTATTGCTACAGATGTTTCGCGGTTTGCTGAACCAAGTGCAGCTATAAGTTCTGGAACAGCATCCTTGCACATCATTCTCCCAAGAATCTTGGCTGCCCTGCCCTTTTCAGCCTGAGAATCTGAGCTGAGCATGGAGAATAACCTCGGCATGCCATACTCAATGTCAAGATCTCCGCTGCTTATTGCACGCTCCAAAATGAACAATCTTCTAGTGCTTTCGAAAAGCCTCTTTGCAATCTCTCCTGAAAGTTCTATTTTGTATAAGTTACTATTGTTCAGGCATCTTGCCATATGCCTGTTATCGTCTTGGATTAATTCTTCCAGAACAGGTATGCAGGCAATATTGTCAAGACGTGCCAGTGCTATCGCAGAAACAGCACGAATCATGCTATTTTCGTTACCAAGATTTCTCAGAAGTATTGCTTCTCCTTTTTCCCCAAATTTTGTTAGCTGCTGCGCACATTCATATACAACTTCTAAATTTCCGTCACCTACTAGTGAAACTGAAATCACTTCAAGCTCCACTTCTCCACCAAGTTCTCCAAGAGCCATGGCCTCGATTTTCCTCTCTATTGGATGCTCATCTCCCATGGCCTCTAAACATTCCTCGAGTGTTTCTATGCCTGCTCTGGATTTGAGTCTTACTGCCGTCATTATTCTTTCGCTTCTTAATCCGGAGTCAAGTCGCCTTTTTATCTTTTCTATCCCTTTCTTATCACCCATCTCAAACATTGCAAACGGCGCGTGTTTTCGTATCAGCCCATCCTCTTTTTTCATCATTTCCTTTAGTGCAAGGATTCCTGATCCTCCCAGATTCAAAAGGCAATGAGCTGCAGAATCAACTGCTTCTTCCAAATCTCCATTGCGGTAATGCTGCTTGTATTTTTTGTATAGCGAAATCTCTTTTTCTAAAGTTGCAACTACTATGGGGACTGAAGAAGGCTCACCGAATTTTCTGAGAGCTTTTAGTGCATGCGCTCTCCAATTGAAAGATGCAATGACATATGGATTCTTTGGATCTTCATCGCACCATTTTCCAAGCAACCTTTGGACTGCAGGGGCAGCTGAGCTGTCTCCAATCTCTTCAAGTGCGTTTAAACAATGTCTGAGAGTTGTTGCACTTCTGCATCTTTCTATGATCTTGACCAGTGCAGGAACTGCACTTTTCTCTCTCATTCTTCCAAGGACCTTTGCAGCATCGATCCTGTCTTCAGGATAACTGCTTTTTTCAAGGATCTGAATCAGATTGGCCACTCTTCTGCTCTGTTTGCTGATACTCTCGCTCATAGGTGGTTTCTCAACCTTCTTGATAGAGCCAGCCCCATCCTTGCTAAAACATATTCTTCTCAATTCCATGTTTCTACCCCTCATTTTCCTGCTCGGCTAGCCTCTTCTCTTTCATCTTTGCCGCAGTGTAAATCCTGCGATTCATGAATTTGATTTCATCCTCACTAAGGTCATCTGCTATTGTAGCCCTTTGGCTCTTCTCAATTGCCATGTCCCAGTGCACAAAAAATTCCCCAATATCTTCAGCTGTTTCAATTCCGGCAACAATGAGATTGATGATTTTTTTTATTCTCTCACGAATTGAAATCTCTGACTCCATAAGTGCAGCGTAGAGTTCTGGAACGCACTCGATTTTTCCGAGGGCTTTTTCCGCATAAGAGCGAACTCCTATGGAGAACTTACTACTAAGCCTCTCAATGAAAAATGAATTCCCAATCCCGCCAATCTTCTCCAATGCGCCAACACAAGCTGTCTGCACTTGTTCATGTGGGGATTTTTTGGCAGCCTCAAGAAGAACCGGAACTGCTCTCTTGTCGCCTATTTTTCCAAGAGCATGGGCAATATCATCAACCGGGCTTCCGATGACTATATTCGGGCCGCTCAAATTACTGTAATTGCTGTGTATCCCAAATCTTATGCTAGGTCCAAGTGCCATGCCAGGATTCTGATTTGAAGTTCCTGCAATCTTGGGAAGCTTTGCATTTCTCTTTTCAAAGGCATCAATAAGAGCTGGTACTGCTGAAGAATCTCCGACAAAAGCAAGACCTGTGGCAGCATTGCATACAATCTCGAAATTATCATGACTAAGTGCTTTGACAAACTCTCCACTAGCCGCCGGATGCCGCAATTCCACAAGCATTTGCATAGACCGCATTCTTAACCTGGGATCATCACTATCTACATATTCGCCTAGCTTTGCAACTGCCGAAGGGTTGCCCATTCTCCCAATTGTATCGAGCACATGAAAGTCTCCGGTTTCCTCAAAAATTGTGAATAATGTGGCTACGACTGAATCATCATCAATTTTACCAAGCAACTTGGTTGCCCATATCGATGTGTCTGGGTTTTCCTCCATAGTCAGTCCGATAAGCTCCCACATATGTGAAGAATCGACCAAATCCTCAAGAGCTATTCCAGCTGCCTTGATTATCTCGAATTCCTTATGTTTTAAACAGTCAAGAAGAAATCTTGTGACATCCTCTTTTTCAGAACTAGAAGCCATAACTTCTGCATTTAAGTCTGCCAGAGTTTTTGCATCCAATGAACTTAGGTTTTCGAAAAAAATCTTAAATCCAGGGTTAGTTTCCTTCATCGGCCCTTCTCTCAGTGGCTCTGACTTAGATTTTGTTTCCCCTTTACCCTTCTTTAAATCATTTAATGATCCACAACGTAGCCTATTCATATTTCTCCCCCTATTACCTTTAATTTACACTAAATATAACGCATTAGAGGAATATAATACCATTTAGTAATTTGTTTGACAATTTCACATTTTTTATGCTCTTTTTGTAATAGCGGCTGAAATATCTTCATATAATAAATAGGGATTATCTCCCAGGCAGACCAAAACAGGTTAAAATAGAACACAGCAAGAAAAAACCATGTATGATATTGTCAGATGTGATGCAGATCCATCTGAATTTGGCTTTGAAAAATTCTTCAAGTATGAGAAGGGCAAAATAATCGAGGCGCAAAACCTTCAGGCAGCAGTCCAGTTCAAAAACAAAAAATCATTGATAATGCTCAAGGACTATGCATTTGATGAAGGAGCAATCAAAGTAATTGCAGAGAAGAAGAAACTGTGCTTTCTGATTGATCTTGGCAGGTTAATCCGAAGCAGCGGAATTCCAAGGGCAATTGCAATGTCAAAACTAAGGACATTTCTCAGGCTCTGCATCAAACATGGAGCATTCTACAGCTTTGCATCATTTGCAAATTCTCCAAGCAAAATACGCACTCCATCCGAGCTTTCCCATATTGCAATGCTGTTTAATCTGAATCCTGGACAAGCAGAATTCGCACTGAAAATGCTCCCTCATTATCTCTGAATCTTCCTTGTCTTTGCTTCCAGCGTTCTTGGCTTTTTCTCAAGCCTTCTCTTTAGATAATTAGCAAAATGGCGGTAGTCAACATCAACAATAAGCCTGTGTTTATCTCCTTCCAGAGTTCTCATCATTCCCTGTTCGTCAGTTACTACTGTTGCTCTTTTTTCTTTCACTCTCTCTGGATGCTCTATTGCATAGATTACAAATGCATCTGAAACCTTGATTGTCTTGAGCTCATTTTCTCTAATGTGGCCCAGAACTGCTTTTGCATAAACATTTTCCGGACTATTCGCAGCCCATATCAATACAGAGTCAAACATCTCGAGTTGCTGCTCTGGATCATCGCGGAAATTATTCCCGTTCCGGAGCATCATAAGATACATCCTTACTCCTTGCCATTTTTGGTAATCATCTATGGTGACTTTTGCTCCTTTTATGTTGTCTGTAATGCGTTTTTCTATTTTTTCCATGTATCCCATGCCAAAAATTCCTGTAGTATCGTGATATAATTTCCAAAGAGATGCCATGTATGCCAGATGTTCCTGCAGTTCTGATCCGTGCAGGTCCTGCAAAAATCCTATCTCGCATTCATATCCTGCGCAAACATCTGCAGGTACAATAACTATATCAAGATCAGAAGTGAGTACTTTCTCTGCTGCAAGGGCATCATGAGTAAAATTGTGTTCATTATGTCCTTCTCTTCCTCCCATAACATACAATGATTTCATTTTCCTTGCAGCTTCTGGCTTTCTCTCAAGAAGTTTTGCAATATTTGTGAGGGGTGCAATGCTTGCAAGCACGACATCTGAAAGCTGCTCGAGTTGCTGGCTCATCCGGGTGAGCCACTTTCTTTTGATTCCAGGGACCTTTTTTGGTGCCATGACCCCTTCAGTTCCTACTGTGTATTCTGGATAGCAGCTCATCATTGCAGTAGATTCGCCAACCATGACTGGAACGTCATGCTCTGCCAGGTTTGCCATGTGCTTTGCAATTCTTGCCCTGTCTTTTACAGGTCCGTTTGTAACATAGACTCCCTGAAGGTCAATCACAGGAGAATTCATTGCAAGATAAAGAGCAACAGCATCATCGACATCAGTTCCAATATCTGTGGACAAGAGAACATTTGTTTTTTCACTCATGCCTTCACCCTCTTTCTTTTTTCTGGTCTTTTATCCAGCCTTTCCTTCAGGTATCTTGCAAAATGACGGTAGTCAACATCAACAACCAACCTGTGTTTCCCTCCATCTCTGGTTGTCATTATTCCCTGTTCATCAGAAACTAATGTTACTCTTTTTTCCTCTACTCTATCCGGATGCTCTATTGCATAGATTACAAATGCATCAGAAACTCTCGTTGACTTTAGTTGCTTATCTTCAATCTCATCAAGAAATTCGCACACTTTTGGAACATCAGAATGGAGGAAGCGAGTACCTTTTAGCATTTCAAATAATCTTTGATAGCTGTATGGGTCTTTGGTGACTCTGGTTCTTGCCAGAATCTCCACCAACTCGTAAAATAGTTTTTCTCCTTTGAAATATCCGAGAGTTTTGTCTTTGAATACTTTTCTGGTTTTTCCATCAAGTGAAAATTCCCTACTGTCATGGTACAATTTCCAGAGCTTTGCCATGTTGGCTAAATATGACTGCAATCTCGAGCCTCTAAGCCCTGTCAAATCCTCCATCTGAACCAAGTGTCCGCCGCAAACATCTGCAGGGACTATTACCATGTCAAGATCTGATTCAAGAACTTTTTGTGCGGCAAGTGCATCATGGGTGAAATTATGTTCCCTCTCCCCTTCTCTGCCTCCCATAATATAGAGCGATTTTATTTTTGCTGCAGCCTCTGGCTTTCTCTCAAGAAGTTTTGCAATGTTTGTGAGAGGTGCAATGCTTGCAACTACAACGTCAGCAAACTCCTCAAGCTGTCTTGTCATTGCATCCATCCAGTCCATGACAACACCAAGCTCCGGCAAGGTTCTTCTCTTGTCATTTCCTGGAACTGAGAATCTTTCCATTCCTGTAGTATGATGTGGCAGTGCTTTGGGATCTATTGCATTTGCTTCTCCAAGTGCAACTATTGCATCACTATATCCTAATCTCACCATTCTTGCTGCTATCTTTGCCCTTGTCTCTACTGGTCCGTTTGTAACATAGACTCCCTGAAGGTCAATCACAGGAGAATTCATTGCAAGATAAAGAGCAACAGCATCATCAATATCAGTGCCAATATCAGTAGAAAGAATAACCTTAGACATGCAATCTCCTCCTAAGCTCCTGAAGGTCTTTATTTCTTCCCCTAAAGTCTGTTTCAAGTGCCATCTTCCTCTTTATCTTTGCTGGAAGCGACGAAAAAGTATCGATAACCTGCTTTCCTGTTTTTGCCTTTCCAATATGCTGCTCTGGAGCAAGGCTATCTTTTATCTGCTCAAAAAATGCTGTTTCCAGGTGGGAATATCTATGAATAAGAAGAACATCCACTTGTCTTGCGCCTGCACCATCAAGCTCATCAAGTACTGTTGAAATCGTTCTTCCTGTTACTGCATCATTGTCAAGAAGAAGAATTTTCTTTCCACTTACAATGCTCGTTGTAATCTCATCCATTGGAAACATTCTTCTCCATTCCTTGTCTCTCACAACAACCGCATCTTTGGTTGGAATTCCCATAAGCGAAAAGACGAATGATGACCAAAGCCCTTTTTTTGCAATTCCTATTGCAAAGTCATATTCTCCTTGAAGCTGCTTTGCTGCCCTGCAGGCGCTTGCCAGCATCCCTTCATGGAAGGTCCAGGTGGATATTTCATCTGGATTAACAATTGGCACGACTCCATTCATCCTCGCTGCTCCGGTAGCTAACATGTATGAAAGCCCTGCATCAACAAGTCCAATCTCAACACCTTCAGCACTTTCGATTAGAACAGGAAAATTTTTTGATTTAATATGATCACTAAATGCCATTTGAAATGCATGAAATAGTGCACGTAGGTCTATTGGAACATTTTCCTGACCATAACTCCTTCCTTCTTCTGGCACGCTCATTATTT
>Ga0180431_10010671_pt1 | contig 10172 bp, 7 predicted proteins | sample SS_ome_11_FD_132459 | JGI IMG/M metagenome (GOLD analysis project Ga0180431, IMG submission 132459) | Hypersaline lake sediment archaeal communities from the Salton Sea, California, USA - SS_1_MS_1 metaG | ecosystem: Environmental > Aquatic > Non-marine Saline and Alkaline > Hypersaline >... | reverse complement strand
GCAGCTTGGGCAGCGACCGAGCCACTTAACCGATTGATACCCACAGTGACCGCAACGAAAGGGCACACTAATCGCCCCGGGTGAACCGCATCTCCTCTCCGTCTGCCGAGGCGACGACTGGAGCGCCTTGCTCAAACTCCCCCTGAAGGATCAGCTCTGAGATCGGGTTTTCGATCAACCGTTCGAGCGCCCGTCGCATCGGCCGCGCACCGTACCTGGGATCGTACCCCTTTTCAATCAGCAGCTCGCTGGCAGACTCATCCAGGGTCAGCGTGATTGCGCGCTCCTCAAAGAGACGTGCCTTGAGCTCGCCGAGCATCAGTCCTGCAATCTGCTTGACCTGCTCGCGCGGCAGTTGGTGGAAAACGATGATGTCGTCCAGGCGATTTAAGAATTCCGGCCGAAAGACCTTCCGCACCTCCCCGATGACCCGATCTTTCATGTCTTGATAGGATTCCACCGAATCGATCTCCTGGTCGCTGAACCCAAGGGTGCCGCGATCGGTGATCATCTCACTGCCTACGTTGGAGGTCATGATGAGAACACTGTTGCGAAAATCGACACGGCGTCCCTGGGAATCGGTGAGAAGACCATCCTCCATTACCTGCAGGAGAATATTAAATACATCGCGATGCGCCTTCTCAATCTCATCAAACAGGACCACTGAGTACGGGCGATGCCTGACCTTCTCCGTTAATTCACCGGCCTCTTCGTAGCCCACGTAGCCTGGAGGAGCTCCGGTGAGCCGAGACACAGAAAACCGCTCCATGTACTCGGACATGTCAACGCGGATCAGTGCGTCCACATCACCGAACAGGAACTCAGCTAGAGTCTTTGAGAGCTCCGTCTTGCCCACCCCGGTCGGACCGAGGAACATGAACGCCCCAACTGGTCGTCGCGGGTTCTTTACCCCAGCGTAGGCCCGGCGGATCGAACGAGAGACCGCTCGCACTGCCTCGTCTTGCCCGATCAAACGCTCGTGGATTCTTTCTTCCATGTTCACCAGGCGCGCAGTATCTTCCTGCTGAACGTGCCCCACGGGGACACCGGTCCACATCGAAACCACCTGGGCAATGTCCTTTCCAGTAGCCTGAAGCCCTCCCGCCTCAACCGAGGCCTCACTGGCCTCATCTACCTCGCGAGAAAGCTCCTGTTTGCGATCGCGCAACTCGGCAGCGGATTCGTACTCCTGGGACGCGACCGCTTGGCGCTCCTGCTCATCGAGATCCTCTATCTCAGCCATCAGGCCACGCACGTCCTCCGGCAGAAGTGAGCTCTGAAGTTTTATCCTCGCGGCGGTTTCGTCAATCAGGTCGATCGCCTTGTCGGGAAGGAACTGATCGGTGACGTACCGATCGGAGAGACGTGCGGCTTGGTACAGGGCGTCATCAGTAACCTTTACCCCATGGTGCTTCTCATAGTGAGGTCGAAGCCCTTTGAGGATCTTCACCGTTTCCTCTACGCTCGGTTCCTCAATCAGAACTGTCTTGAAGCGCCGTTTCAGCGCGGGGTCTTTCTCGACCGATTTGCGATAATCGTCCAGGGTCGCGGTTCCGATGCACTGAATCGCACCGGAGGCAAGCGGCGGCTTCAGAATGGATGAGGCATCGATTGCGCCCTCTGCCCCACCTGCACCGACCACCGTGTGCAGCTCGTCAATGAATAGGATCGTGTTGTTCGACTCGATGACCTGATCGATCAGGTTCTTCAGACGCTGCTCAAATTCTCCTCGGTATTTCGTTCCAGCTACAATCGACGCCATGTCCAGCTCAATGATCTCTTTGGATCGCAACAGAGTGGGAACGTCTCCATCCGCAATCCGTTGCGCGAGGCCTTCAACGATGGCCGTCTTGCCTACCCCGGACTCACCGATCAACGCCGGGTTATTCTTTTTGCGACGCGTGAGTGTCTGGATGATCCGCTCCATCTCCTCCTCACGGCCAATCACCGGGTCCAAATGTCCTTCCTCGGCTTCCTGTACCAGGTTGCGGCCAAACTCCGAGGGTTCCCCCTTCTTCTGTGGGCGACGCGAGGACCGAATCGCCATCCCAATCCCGGATGATGGAAGAAAGTACGCGCGGGTTTTACCAAGGTCGATCTCCAGGTGAAGGAGAATTGCCGCTCCAGTCCCCTCTCCCTCCCGCAGCATCCCCATTAGCAGGTGTTCGGGGCGGATTGTGTTCTGCCCTGCACGACGCGCCTCCTCAAAACTGATCTTCATCACCCGCTTCAGTCGTGGTGTCGGCTCAAGGTCATCGGCAGAGAGCTTGACCTCTCCGCGACCCTTCTCCTCCTCCAACAGCGAGGCCACCTTCTCATAGGTGGCTCCGTTGGTGGTGAGGAACCGATGGACGTCGCTTCCTTTCATCTTCAAGAAGGCAAGCAGGAGATGCTCGGTTCCGACATAGCTGTGCTGCCATCCCTCGGCTTCTTCCTGAGAGATGGCGATGATCTCCATCGACTCGCGTGAGAACCGATCATACATGTCTGCCTCCTGTAGACCTTATCAGGTCTTGAGTTTTAGAGTATACTGGTCGTCTCATCCCTCGCAACTCGCTACGTGCGGTTGAAGCGGTTCATAACGGCATTTACATCCTCAGTACAGAACAGCGAGACCGCCTCGCCCGCTCGCCGGAGAGTAGGAACCAGCCGCTTCCACTCCTCCGGAGTGAAGCAACCCAGCACATACGCCACCGTGTCCGAGGGTCGCGGCTCAACCCCAATCCCAATACGCAACCTGGGGATACTCTCATCCTTTAGTGCAGACAGAATGGAGATTACCCCCCTGTGCGATCCCGCACCGCCACCTGGAAGAATGCGCATTGTCCCGAAGGGAAGGTCAAGATCATCATAGACGATCAGTGCGTTCTCCAGCGGAATGTGGAACTGATCAACGATCGCTTTGACCGCTTGGCCGCTGGCATTCATGTAGGTCATCGGTTTGACCAACAGAAGGTTTTCTAAACGATATACCAGAGAGCAACCAGTAATCCAACCCTTGTTGCGAATGCGATTGACCTTTCGGTACAGGTCAATTACTTGGAACCCGACGTTATGGCGGGCCAGCGAGTGTTTCAGCCCGGGATTCCCCAGCCCAAAGACGGCCTTCAATCACTCCCCTTCTTCGGCCGATACTCCCTGTGTCGCTTCGCCCTCTGCGGCAGGCTGCTGCTCAGTGGTGGCTCCTTCCTCGGTGATGGCCTCTTCCTCGAGTTCTGCCTCGGGCACCTCGACGACCTCGGCGCGGCGCGGCGCCATGATCGTCGCCAGCGCACTCTCCGGTGGGAGAAGCGGTTCGACCTCACCGAAGTCGACATCCCTCACACGAATTGCCTCTCCAAGTTCGAGATGGCTCACGTCAGCCGTGACGAGAGGCGGAATATCCTTGGGCAGACCGTGCACCAGAATCGTCCGAAACAGCACGTTCAACACACCACCGGCTTTGACCCCAGGGGACTCTCCCAGGATCTTGAAGGGGACATGTAGCTTGAGAGGGTGGCCGACATCAGGATGATAGAAGTCAACGTGAACCGGCGTATCAGTGATCGGGTTATACTGAATCTCCTTAACGAACACGTCGAGCTTCTTGGCCTTCTTCCCGTCCTTGATCGAAAGATCGATTCGCGAGCTTCGCGTGATCTTGGAGAACAGAGACTGAAGATCCTTCTTGCCGATGGCAATCGGCATGCTCTCGATCGTTGGACCATAGACCACCGCGGGAACATACCCTTGTCCACGGAGGGCGTTTGCTTGTTCGCCTTTTCGTGGCTGTGCTTTCAGTACTGGCATATCGGCTCCTGTGCTAATAATGCGGAAAGAGGTGGCTTACCGATTTGTACTCAAAAATCTGCCGTATGGTTTTAGCGAGATGCTCTCCAACGGAGACGTACTCCACAAAATCGCTCTTCTCCGCGTCTTGATGGCAGATGGTATTGGTTGCCACAATCTTTTTCAAGGATGAGCGCTCCAGCGCTTCGAGCGCCCCGGGGGAGAAAACGCCGTGTGTACAACAAGCGGACACCTCACTTGCCCCGTAGTCAAGAAGAGTCTGCGCCGCTTCGATCAGCGTGCTGCCTGAGGAGACAATATCATCGACTATGATGACCCGTTTGTCCTCCACATCACCGATCACGCGCATCACTTTCACCTCTGTTCCTGCGTCACCTCCATCGGGGGGGCGACGCTTTTCCAGGACCGCCAACGGGAGATCGAGTTGCTCAGCAAAGCTGCGTGCCCGCGCCGTCCCACCGACATCGGGAGAGACGACAACTACCTCCGCAGCATTCATTTCCACCCCACTACAGTAGGAAGCAAAGATAGGATCGGAACGAAGGTTGTCAACCGGTATGTTGAAGAACCCTTGAATCTGTCCGGCGTGGAGATCCATCGTCAAAACGCGGTCAGCTCCAGCTGTCTCGATCAGGTTGGCCACGAGTCTGGCCGTAATCGGAACGCGCCCTGTGTGTTTCCGGTCCTGGCGGCCATAGCCATAGTAGGGGATGACCGCAATCACCTGCCGCGCTGAAGCGCGCCGCAGAGCGTCAATGATGATCAACAGTTCCATCAGATGGTCGTTAACCGGAGGACAGGTCGGTTGGATAACGAACACATCGGCCCCACGAACCGTCTCGCGGATCCGCACTCGGATCTCTCCGTCGTTGAATCGCTCGACAGCCGTGTCACAGAGATCAACGCCTAACGCGTTTGAAATCTCCCGCGCCAACTGGATGTTGGCGTTACCGGTGATGAGTTTTAGCTCCCTGCCAATCATTGCTCCTCTTCGACCTCCTTGGGTGCTTTGGACGCTTGCTTCGGTCTCCGGACTACCTGTTGGGCGCGGCTAAGACCGAGGGATCCCGGTGGAACGTCTTCGGTGATGGTCGAGCCCGCGCCGACGACCGCGTCTTCGCCGATCGTCACCGGGGCAACGAGCGAGGTGTTGCTCCCAACAAAAGCCCGATCGCCTATCCTCGTACGGTGTTTCCGCTTGCCGTCGAAGTTACAAGTAATGGTCCCTGCTCCAATATTGACATCCTCTCCTATCTCAGCATCGCCTAGATAGGCGAGATGCCCCGCTTTTACGCCGCGTCGTAACCGCGATGCCTTCACTTCCACAAAGTTGCCAATCCGCGTATTCGGACCGACATCCGCCCCCGAACGCAGATGGGCAAAAGGGCCGACCGTAGAACCAGTACGAACCCGCGCACCCTCGACGGCAGCATACCATATCCGGCAGTCGTCCTCCACGGTCGAGCTGTCGATCCACGCGTCCGGGCCGATCGTGCAGTGCTCCCCAATGGACGTGTCTTGGCGCAAGTACGTCCCGGGCAGGACCTCGGTATCCACTCCGATCGTCACTCCGAAGTCGATGTGAGTCCGTTCCGGATCGACAATCGTTACCCCTGCTGCCATGTGCCCATCTGCGATCCGTCGCCGCATCACCCGGTCGGCAATGAGGAGCTCGCCACGGGAGTCAACTCTCATCACGCACTGCGCATCGGACACCTCGACCGCACCCACTCTCCTTCCCCGTCCACGATACCTCACGACCAAATCGGCCAGGTAGCCCTTCTGTTGGTCGCTGGCAGCATCAAGTGCCGCCAGCGACTCCCACAGAAACGCATCATTGCGTATGCAGTAGACACCTGCATTTACCTCGGTGATGTCGAGTTCCTTTCCTGTGGCATCGCGGACTTCCACGATCTTAATCGGCTCTCCACGGCGATCGCGCACCAAGCGGCCGTAGGCACCCGGAGCGGCGAGGTTCACTGTAAGCACAGAGAGGTCGGCCCGGGCTTCCAGGTGTTGGGCAAGAAGGTCCTGAAGAACCGCCGTAGTGAGTAATGGCACGTTGCCGGGAACGATCATCAGCGTTTCGCCAGAAGCATACCCTCTGGTCTGAAGGACCGCATATCCGCTGCCGCGAGGTTCGCACTGCTGTACGAAACCGACCCCTTTTCCATTCAACTCGGCTTGCACGTCTCTTGCGGAATCGCCGATGACAACGAGGATTTTCTTGGCAACAGCTCCCTGTGTGGCCGCAAGGACGTATCGGAGGATCGGCCAACCGCAGACGCGGTGAAGGACCTCGTTCCGCGTTGATTTCATGCGGACTGCCTTGCCTGTCGCTAAGATGACTATAGTCAGATCATGCGCCATCGAGCACCCGATAAGCATGTTACGGCACAGCAGGCAAAGGGATCAACTCGATCCCGGTTGCGGTTGCCAGAGCCACACACGTATACTTCTGCCAGAGAATTCGTCAAGAGGAGATGTGCGATGGCAGAGCGGTTGTTCTCAGGAATTCAGCCGACCGGCACCCTGCATATCGGTAACTACTTCGGGGCGGTACGCAATTGGGCTGCATTGCAGGTCGATCACGAGTGCGTGTACTGCATCGTGGACTACCACGCGATTACCGTGGAGATCGAGCCCAAGACCTTGCGTGCGGCATCGCGGGCGATGGCTCTCGATCTCATGGCTTGTGGAATCGATCCGGAGCGCTCGATCTTTTTCGTGCAGTCAGCAGTTCCCGAGCATACCGAACTTGCCTGGATCCTCGGCTGTGTCACCTCCTACGGCGACCTGTCCCGGATGACTCAATTCAAGGAAAAATCTGCAGGAACGGAGTTCGTGTCAGCCGGACTGTTCGTCTATCCCGTGCTGCAGGCAGCGGACATCCTGCTCTACCGTGCTGATGGCGTTCCCGTTGGCGAGGACCAAGTGCAACATCTTGAGCTTTCAAGGCGCGTTGCGCGGCGCTTCAACGCCCGCTTCGGCGAGTTCTTTCCCGAGCCTGAAGCGATTGTGGGAAAAGGTGCACGGATCATGTCCCTGGCCGATCCGACGCAGAAGATGAGTAAGAGCGCCGGCGAGGCTCACTACATCGGGGTGATGGAGGATGAAGCCTCAATACGAAAGAAGGTCCGCTCCGCCGTCACCGACGTCGGCCTAACTCCTGGAGCAGACATGTCACCCGGCGTGGCGAATCTGTTTGAGATTCTCGAGCTATCCACAACCCTTTCGGAAAATACATCGGTCGTGGCGGAACTACGTCAGGAGTTCGCGGCCGGCCACTTGATGTACTCTCGATTGAAGGATGCTGTCTTCGAATATCTAATGATCGTCCTGCGCCCAATCCAGGCGCGGCGTGCCGAGCTTGAGGCCTCGGGAATGGTTGAGAAGACTCTCGCTGAGGGCGCAGAGAGAGCAAGGGCCGTCGCACAAGCGAACATTGCCACTGTGCGAGAGCTGGCCGGTCTTGGATAGCCGTCACATCCTTGAATCCTGAATAACCTTGCTGCTCCTAGACGTTCGCCAGGAAGACAGAGGTGATTTGCCTGATTCAGCATTACCTTGCTCCTGTTCGGTACACCGCCGTTCACCGTGTAGCGAACTCGTCGGAGACGCGCACACCAAGCAAGTCGGCTTGGGCAACGGTTTCGCTGAGACAATCGGTGTGGAAACCGTGGCTTCGTAGTGACTGCTGTTTTTCCTAACGCTCGTCGTACAACGGAGTGAACGATCTCCCCTCATTAACTAACACATGGCTTTTCCGTTTAGCCTGCTCCGTGATATTATAGATCAAGAAGATCAGTGATGGGCGGCTCTTCGCTCAACAGAAATGCTAACAGCCTTACCACTAGATCACACCAAGGAATGCAACCACCAACGTGAGGAGCCGCTTGACCTTTCGCACGAGCCCCATTCACATCTCAAGGGAGTACCCCCAGGAAATGGAGTGTCCCGGCCATCGCGTCTGAAACTGCTGCTTGGAACAACCATTGTTTTCCAGCACATCGAACTTGCCTCAAAGCCGGACAAAGCCCAGAACCATCAACTACTCTTGAAGCACGTTGGCCTGACCGCCGGGACCACTGTCATGGGGACGATTTCGGAGTCGGATGCTGCGCTGTTAATCGCCATCATTCGATGTAGCCGAGGCCGCGCAGGCGTTTTTTCAGCTGCTCATCACCGCCCACATCGAGTTCCGCACCGGGGGAGAGCCGACGACCTTGGCTTTTCACCCAATCGATCATCCGACTCAGCTGGTGGTCGAGGGTCTCCGCGATCATGGGGGCCTCCGCGATGATGTTCGAAAGCTCGAGGGGGTCTGACTCGAGGTTATACAGCTCTTCGGGAACGTCGTCGATCTTGATCAGCTTGAAATTGTCCTTAACGATAACGCGGTGCAACGAACGGGCCCGCCGCTGCGAAGTTATCCGTGGCCGTCTCGTTTCCATAACCCTGACGGAGTGAAGAGCAGGATAGACCTCGGCAACGGTGGCGTTGTCTTCGGGATCTCGGATGTTCAACGTTTTTTGCAGGGCCAACCTGCGGATTTCAACGGGATCCAAACCCGACTTGACGGCGGATGGACAACCACCGACATCCAGCAAGGTGTGAAAGATACGCCGGGTGCTGACCGGTTTGCTTGCACGCGTCGACTCGATCTGATCCGGCCAATGCAGTAGAAGAGGCACGTGTATCAATTCCTGGTGAGCGCCGAAGGAATGCCCAAAACAGTCGTGGTCACCCAGCGCCTGGCCGTGATCCGCTGTTACGATCGTCAGCACGTTGGCACGGTCATCTCTCTTGGCCAGTACATCGAACAGCCGCCCCAGGTAGTCATCCTGGTACGCGACCTCGGCGTTATACAGATTATCGAGCACGCGGCGCTCCAAGTCCTCCAGAGGGGGATCCAGTAGCGCCTCCCAGCGATACGCATCTCCTGTCCAGGCACGTATGACGTCGCGGGTTTTCTTGCAGCTACGCAAGCCGGGAGCAACTTTATCAAGAAATTCATCCGGTGGCCGGAACGGCATGTGCGTCTCCATCAAGTTTAGAAAGAGAAAGAGAGGTTTCCGCCTTCGTGTCTTGTTCCGCACCTCCAACAAACGACAGAGATCATCGACTGAGCGCTCGTTTTGCCCCTTGGCATTCGCCAGCTTTGCCAACCGTGGTATTGTCCGGGTCCTAAGCGCAATGCGGTATGCAAGATCCGACTGTCCAAGGCGATCTTGTATCGGACCGGCAACGCAGCGTAGCCGGCAACCGATTCGTTGAACGATCCGCCCAAGAGGTCTAGTTGAATGGGTTGACACCTCCAGAACGTTGGGTAGTGCACCGCTGTAGTTATAGAACGTGTCGAAACCCCTTGTGAAGCCGTTTTTCAGAACGCCTACGAGCGCGTTGTTCGAAAGGCCGATTGTTCTGTATCCGGAAGCACTCAGCATCTCAGCCAGATGCGGCACATTCGCGCCGAGGGTCTGTCGATACTGGGTAACCTGATGTGCTGTAGGGTAGAGACCCGTAAACAGTGAGGCGTGAGTAGGAATCGTCCACTGAGCAGGCGAAATCGCCTGTTCGAAGAGAGCAGCTTCACGTGCAAAGCTATCCAAGTTGGGTGTAATGGCGTCCGGGTATCCATAGCACCCCAGTCGATCGGCCCGCTGAGAATCGAGAACGATCAGGAGAACGTCGGGCGGTGTCACAATGGCTCCTTCATAACGACGCCAACACGACTCACAGCAGCGTGGCCATCCGAGATCGCCAGCCTGCGGTAGGGGTCATACCAAAACCGCTGGCGAGGCCATCGCATGCACCGCCTGCGTAGGCCAGAAATCCTCACGGCCGATTGCCACCTCCACAATCCGACGGTGGTAGTCTGTTTTGCAGCTGTTCTTGCATGTTGGTAAACGTGCTCGCCAGTTCGTCAAACTCACTGCGAAGATCGGCGTGTTGCGCAGTCACAGTAGCGACCAGCTCCTCGGCTTCACCGAGACAATCCTCTCCGCCCCCGGCAACAACACCGACAGCTGCACACCTGTCGTTTTCTTCATCAATGGTATTCCTTCTGTGTGAATCTCTCTAGCTTGTCATTGACCGGTGCGTTGTCACTCATACCGCAGTGCATCCACGGGATCGAGCTTTGCAGCGCGCAAGGCAGGATAGAGGCCGAACGTCACGCCGATCAGAAGCGAGAAGCCACAGGCGAGCAGCGCCGGATAGACGGAGACCACGAACGGCCAGCCGCCGAACATCGAACCGAGCCACGCGCAGAGCCAACCGACGCCGAGGCCGAGGAAGCCTCCGATCAGGCTGGTCAGAACGGCCTCGACGAGAAACTGCGTTCTAATGTCGCCCGGGCGAGCACCGATCGCCATGCGGAT
>Ga0180431_10010668_pt1 | contig 10173 bp, 9 predicted proteins | sample SS_ome_11_FD_132459 | JGI IMG/M metagenome (GOLD analysis project Ga0180431, IMG submission 132459) | Hypersaline lake sediment archaeal communities from the Salton Sea, California, USA - SS_1_MS_1 metaG | ecosystem: Environmental > Aquatic > Non-marine Saline and Alkaline > Hypersaline >... | reverse complement strand
TGAAGGACTATCAACGGGGATTGATAATCGGCTCTTCGAACACTTTCGGCAAGGGAACCGTACAGTCCTATGAGGTGCTCTCAAACAAGAAGGGAGCAATTAAAATTACAACCGCAATATTCTATCAGCCCGGCGGAACTTCCAATCAGCTCAATGGCATCTATCCCGATATTACCATCCCTGATCTCTCATCAATATGGGAAATCGGCGAGAACAAAATGGAATACCCTGTTACATGGAAACGACTGAAGAGTGCCAATTTCAAACCATATGATAAATACCTGAACAGGAATATCGTAAACCGCCTCAAGAGCAGCTCCTATACGAGGATAAAAAAGAGCCAAAAGTTCCAGGAGCTGATCGAGCGGATAAAGAAGCTCAAAAAGAAAATCAGCGATAAAAGCATCAGCCTGAAAGAAGAATCACTGCTCGAAGAGCAGAAGAAAAAGGATATCGAAAAAAGCATACGGCAGGAGGATGATGATCAGATCATAGATCTGAAGAACGACCTCTTCCTTCTCGAGGCATTTCAGATAGCGGCTGAATACATCATGATGATTCGGTAGCGTACCTCCAGACTGCCCAATCAATATGCAGGCATCACTTCAGGTGAAGCGGTATCCATCACCCTCATGAAACCCCTTTTACGCGGCGTGCATATTCCGCAGCAGCCGATACCGATGGCGGCGATATGACAAGCGGATCTATTCCCGCTCGCATCAGCTTTACCCTGAGAAATTCTATCTGCTCGTTTCTGCACTGACAAACCGGATCTCTCAAAAAAATTACGACTGCAATGTCGTGATCACCGAGCAATCGATACAGCAGTTCAAATCGTTCCTGCGCATCTCGTTTCGAGGGGCAGAGTGGACGATACGAATACGCATCCAGTATCTCATGGTACAGCGAGGGAGCGTTAACATTAAAGGAGAGATCAAATTGTCTTCTTCCGTTACAGAGATCATCCTCGGCAACAAGACAACCTGCGCTTTCAATCTCATCAAGGAAGCTCCCATCGGTCAGAATTCCGCCCGATACCAATGCCGATATTTCACAGTGAGGTGGATCGATGTTCTCCGCCGTATTGATCGCCTCTCGCACTCGCAGCAGGTGCTCGATAACGAGCGCCGGCGGAAGGCACTGTGCAGCCTCGAAAAGAGCGATCATATCATCATTGGAGAGGAGCTGCGGATTCTCTCGTCTCATCTCGCTGATGCCTCGAACGAGTCGTCTCATGGCATTATATAACTCAGTCATCTCAATCAAGCGGGCCGTATCGAGCTTCTCGAGGGAAATTCCCATTTTTCTCAACAGATCATCAAGGGAGCGATGAAGAGTTCGACTGGCATGCTCTCCGTAACCACCGGGATTGTAAAATGTGAGAATCGGGATATCACTTCCCCGCTCATAGCGGTGCCTGTTGCAACACTGCTCAGAAAGTACAATCCAGTCATAGAGGTGACTCCCTTCCTGCCCTCCCGTCGTACCATCCCGAAGCTCATTCAGCATCACGGCAGGCAGCTTCAGAGGCAGAAGATCATACGCCGAAAGCACCTCGACGGGGAGCATATCGCAGGCCAGCCCTGCAACCCGCTTCCCCTCTCGCCGAACAATTCCTTCAATGAGGGTATGCGCCTGAAACAACATCTCCCGGAGAGGATCTACCATGAAGCTGAGCACCGATTCACGCATGAACGCCCCTTCCTGCACGTCTATTATTTTCTTGAAATATTAATTACCATCAGTAGAGTATTCCCCGATAAACAAGTAACAGCGTACAGGCCCGTTGAGAAAAGTAAAACTTTTTTTATCACGAAGGGAACAGATGCGATGACTACCTATACGAGGAAAAAGGGAAAGCGAACATATCTCTCCATCATCCTCCCCGTTTACAATGAAGAAGGGAACATTATGCTCCAGTATGAAAACATAACCGAGCATGTCGATGCACTTAAAAAACCCTATGAGATTATTTTTGTCGATGACGGGAGCACTGACCGCTCCCCCGAGGTTATTAAGGGGATTGCGAAGCACGACCGACGGGTTAAGCTGATACAGTTCAGGAGAAATTTCGGTCAGACGGCTGCCATGGCCGCCGGTATCGATAGCAGCAGCGGTGAGATTGTGGTATTCATGGACGCCGATCTTCAGAATGATGCCAGGGATATCCCTCGTCTTATTGAAAAGGTGGAAGAGGGATACGATGTGGTGAGCGGATGGCGCGTCGACAGAAAGGACACCCTCCTGACCAGAACCATCCCCTCACGAATTGCCAACTGGCTCATCGCACGGGTCAGCGGTGTCCCCATACACGACCTCGGCTGCTCACTGAAGGCATATCGTGGTGAGGTCCTGAAGCAGGTTAAGCTCTACGGGGAGATGCATCGATTCATACCGATTCATGTATCATGGATAGGCGCGGCGATAACCGAAGTGCCGGTAAAACATCATCCGAGGAGATTTGGAACATCGAAGTACGGTATAGTGAGAACCTTTAAAGTGATACTCGACCTGATAACCGTTAAGTTTCTCGGGAGTTTTTCGACCAAACCGATTTACATCTTCGGCGGCATCGGCATGGCCCTCGCCATATTCAGTGTCGCAAGCGGCATTGTCGTTATCCTGATGAAGATATTCCTCAATCACTCAATGATACGAAATCCGCTCCTTCTTCTCACCGTTATGCTTATCATTCTCAGTGTAATGTTCATTCTCCTGGGCATCCTCGCTGAAATTCTCATCAGGATCTATCATGAAGCACAGCAGAAAACCCCCTACAGCATCAAGGAGACCGTCAACTTCCCAAAGTGAATCTGCATACTGATGTGGAAATAAAAAAAGGGTGTGTCGCCACACCCTTTTTTTATTTCATAAACGAAATACTTCTTCAGTATCTCCGTAAGGTCATATCCATTTCGTCGCTTAGTACATGCCGCCAGGGGGCATTCCGCCCGGTGGCATCGCCGGCATCTTCTCATCTTCTGGTTTGTCAGTTACCAGAACCTCTGTTGTCGAGAGTATACCAGCGACAGAAGCAGCATTCTGGAGTGCGGTTCTCACAACCTTTGCCGGATCAATAATTCCCGCTTTCTCCAAATCCTCCCAGATGAGTTTCGCAGCATTAAAGCCAATACCTTTTTTCTCTACTTTGGCTTTTTCGACGACAATATTTCCCTCAAATCCTGCATTCTCTGCTATCTGCTTCATGGGCTCTTCTACTGCCTTTACCACGATATCTGCACCAATCTTCTCGTCACCGGTGAGCTTCTCCGATAGCTCCTGCATCGCCTTCTGAGCATACAACAGGGTAAGCCCGCCTCCCGGAACAATACCCTCTTCAACTGCTGAACGCGTTGCAGAGAGTGCATCCTCGACTCGAGCTTTCTTCTCTTTCAATTCGACCTCGGTGGCTGCACCGACATTGATAACTGCTACTCCGCCAGCGAGTTTTGCCAGCCGCTCCTGAAGTTTTTCACGATCATAATCGGATGTCGTTTCCTCAATCTGTTTCTTGATGACCGAAATTCTTCCCTGGACCTCCTTTGATTCACCGGCGCCTTCAATAATCGTGGTATTTTCCTTGTCGACAATAACCTTCTTTGCTCTTCCGAGCATGTCGACAGTAGTGTTTTCAAGCTTCAACCCGAGATCTTCAGAAATGACCTGTCCCTTTGTCAGAATCGCAATATCTTCAAGCATCGCCTTCCTTCGGTCACCGAATCCCGGTGCCTTCACAGCGCAACAGGTAATCGTCTTGCGCAAGGTGTTGACCACAACGGTTGCGAGCGCCTCACCTTCGAGATCCTCGGAAATTATCAAGAGGGGTCTTCCCGATTGTGCTACCTTCTCGAGAACGGGCAGCAGATCCTTCATCGTTGAAATTTTCTTCTCATGGATCAGAATGTATGCATCCTCAAGAGTTGCTTCCATGTTCTCAGGATTGGTTACCATATAGGGTGAGATGTACCCCCGATCAAACTGCATACCCTCAACAACTTCGAGGGCTGTTTCAATCGACTTGGCCTCCTCAACGGTAATCACACCGTCCTTGCCAACCTTTTCCATTGCCTCGGCAATGAGCTGGCCAATCTCTTCATCGTTATTAGCTGAAATAGCCGCAACCGATGCTATTTCTGTTTTGTCCTTTATTTCATTGGAAGTTTCGGCGATAAACTTAACTGCAGCATAAACCGCTTTATCAATACCCTTCTTCAAATCCATAGGATTCGCACCAGCGGTAACATTCTTTAGGCTCCCTTTATAGATTGAATGTGCAAGGATGGTCGCCGTTGTTGTTCCATCTCCTGCAATGTCATTGGTCTTTGTCGCTACCTCCTTGACCATTTGAGCTCCCATATTCTCAAAAGGCTCTTCCAGCTCAATTTCCTTTGCCACGGTAACGCCATCTTTCGTGATGGTTGGAGCACCAAATTTTTTATCGATTACAACATTTCTCCCACGGGGTCCGAGGGTGACTTTGACAGCATTATTCAGCTTGGAAACACCATCAAAAATCGATCTCCTCGCCTCTTCATTATATTGTAGAATCTTGCCTCCCATAGAAACACCTTCCTTTCATTTGATTATCGTGCTATTCGATGATAGCTAAAATATCGCTCTCACGTACGATTAAATATTCTGTACCCTTATACTTTATCTCAGTCCCCGCATACTTCCCGTAAAGGATGGTATCTCCCTCCTTGACATCAAGCGGTATGAGTTTTCTATCCTCATACTTGCCATTCCCAACGGCAATAACTTTCCCTTGCTGCGGTTTCTCCTTAGCTGTATCAGGGATATACAGAGAACCCTCCTTTGAAGGTTCTTCTTCCATAACCTCGATGAGAACTCGATCTCCTAATGGTCTAATAGCCACTTCAGCCTCCTTTTTGATTGAAAAAAATTTAAGATATAAGCGATCTTGCAAATCACCTAAATACTTTCAAAAATTTAATATATAGATATAATAGTTAATATACAAAATCCAGGGTAAAAAAATAAGATTTAAAGATATTGTTAGCACTCAATAAAACGAGTGCTAACAATAAAATATGCATAAATTGCAAAAACTTCAAATACAATTATTGTGAAATAAAGGCACTTAGGAGGATTTAATGGGTTTTATTTAAAAATATGGCACAATTATATAAAATTAAAATTTTTTGCTTAAAACCTGCAAATCCCTAAACAGTATTATCATTGAAGTTTAAATCCGACTTTCCACCTCGCTTCTCCAATAATTTTATATCCTCAATCAACATCGTTTTATCAACAGCCTTGCACATATCGTAGACAGTTAAAGCTGCAACGGTAACCGCTGTCAGTGCTTCCATCTCTGCGCCGGTTTTACCATCGAGCTTGATAACCGAACGTATGGCAACTCCTTTCCGCTCTCTATTAACCGCTATACTGATATCAATATAGCTTATAAGCAGCGGGTGGCACATCGGTATCATCTCTGCTGTTTTTTTTGCTGCCTGTATCCCGGCAATCCTTGCGATCTCAAAAACATTCCCCTTGGGGAGAAGCTGCGCTTCGATCATATGCAGCGTTTCATCCTGCATTTTCACAAAAGCGGATGCCTTTGCTGTCCTCACCGTCACCTCTTTTTCGGAAATGTCAACCATTCTCGAAGAAGCATCTTCTGTATAGTGTGAAAACTCGCCCATGGAGATACCTTTCCGCACCGATATTTCGTTATGCCGTCAGCGGGAACGGCACATCAGCAGACGCAATGCCCACGAGGAGCTAGTATCTGTGATCCTGAATGAACTGTATGATGAAGCTGTAAATTCCCGAGAGAATGTACAATGCGATGACGATAAATACCGACAGCTTCTTGAAAAATATCAACAACAGAATAATGCCAACGATAAAAACGAGAAGTTTAATTCTGTTAAGATTTGTTATAAATGATGGTTTCGGCTTGGCATATCTGACTGTTGATACCATTAACAGTGCAGTGATAATATAAAAAACAGCGAAAATCATCTTGTAGATCAGCTCGCTGTGGATGATGGCACCAAAGCTTACTGGCACAAGTGCCATAACAACACCTGCAGCCGGAGACGGCAACCCGCTGAATGAATTGGGATCTGAATTCACATTGAACCGCGCCAAGCGATACGCAGCGCAGATCGGGAATAGGGATGCAATAAAAATGCCGAAATCCAGCGGAGTCCCGAGAAGCGGCAGGGTCACGCCAGGAAAACATATCCCGGATAAATACGCTTTATATGCAAGGTAACCCGGCGCAACACCAAAGGCAATACAATCTGCCAGTGAATCAAGTTCTGCACCGAGCCTGCTGCTTACCTTCAACGCTCGTGCCACCGGTCCATCAAAACCGTCGAGGAGTGCCGCACCCAGGATCAGAAAACCAGCAATACTATATGCCTGAAAGCTATTCTGGCTTGCCACCACTACGGATATAAATCCGAGCAGGAGATTCCCCATGGTCAGCGAATTCGGAATCCATGCAAGATTCATCGATCATCCTTATTTCTCAATTGTGATTTTCTCTCAGCAAGAAGAAAATAAAAAAACAACACGCACTGACATTGAAACAACCGTAAAGCGATGTCAATGAAAAAACAGTTTCAGATGAATTTACATTGCCCAATTACAGGCAACGTGCTGAAGGCACACTTACTCAGATTGCATTGTACATTCGGCAGAAATAATCATAGAGATCCGCGTGATTTCCGAATATGCGATCCGCTCCGGTGAGAAAACTTTCATCGAGGGTTGTTTCAATTGCAAAGCAGTCTATCCCCGCTCTCTTTGCAGAGAGAATACCCATCGGGGCATTCTCAACGGCAAGGACATCGCTCTTCTCCGCGCCGAGCCGGGCCATGCCGCACAGATACGGCTCCGGATCCGGCTTCCCCTTTGAAATATCATCAACGGTGACAACAGCCTCAAAATGGCGAAGAACATCATCCCTCAAGACATGCTGTACCGATCTCCTCAAAGAACCGGTAACCAATCCCATCGCAACCTTCTTCTGTGAAAGGAGGTCCAGGATATCTCGTATCGCCGGAAAAACCGTTACATCATGTCGCTCAAAGAGCTCCAGTTTCTTCTCACGCAATTCAGAGAGAACTTCTCCGGAAGGAACCGGCACTCCTTTTTCTTCGAAGATATCAACGATCGATTCAAGACCGGACATCCCTTCACGTTTGAATATGTCTTCTCTTGTCAGCTCGAGTCCACAGTACTCCCGTAAAACCTGCCGCCATCCCTCAGCATGATAGTCCATCGAATCAGCAACGATTCCATCCATATCAAAGAGTACAGCACGGTACCTCTTCTCACCATGACGCTCAGCGATCACAGGAATTTCCAGCTCTTCACTCATACACGCGCACGCCGTCTACCTGCATTTACCCTCGAGACGAGCGAGCGCTTCCGTGTTTCTTTCAATACCTGCCTGTACTGCGTCTCGCATACCAGAATCTTTTTCGCCGAGCGCTTCCGCCATTTCGAGCAATCTCAACGAATTCTTCATCCGCGCAACAGTATCTCGCAATTCCTCAATATCGTCACAGTCGTTCTTCGACGGTTCCACACTGTCCAGGGTCGTACGTATAATTCTCATATAGTTATCCGCAAGTTTTTTCTTCAATTTTCGAAACGCTTCACGATCGAGAATTTGCGAAATTTCAATCTTTTGGAGATCGCGAGGATTTTTCTGCAGAATCCACTGCAGGACTCTTTCAGCTTCAGATAACTTCTGCTCATTGACTAACCGGACAAAGCGCTGCTCAATCGTCTCTTGAAAGGTGTTGGCAGTGATAAAACCCAGGAAGAGAGAAGTAAGTACCATTCCCAGAGCAAATCCGGTTTTAATCTTTTTTCTGATTCTGAAATATACGCAGAGAAGGGGGATAATAAACCAGAATATAAGATAAGCGGCATAAACCATCACCTAGACCTTCACCCCGCTGTACCTTTGATCGCTCATCATTCATTCCGACCGTTCAATGTTCTCCTGCAATGATATTCGCAATGCATCTCCCGCATCAATCGATGAATGGCATCGGCTCCGGCATCACCGGTTTCAGCAGTGAAGTTCGATGATACCGTTATAATCGATATCTCTTCGCTTTATCGATGAGTAACGATTTCAGATGGAGCTAACCTGTCGTATTTAACAGTGAACACATGTCACTTTTTCGAACTCTCATCCTTCTCAAGGAACTCTTCATGAACCACTTTCGTTGCCAGCTCGGCGTATTTACTGTCAATAACACAGGAGATGCCTATCTCAGAGGTTGATATCATCTCAATATTGATTCCGTGATCTGCGAGAACCCGAAACATCCTCCCTGCGACCCCATAGGACGATAACATCCCAACGCCGACAGAAGATACAATCGCGATATTTTCCTTATACTCAACAGAAGAGCCACCCAGCTCCATTTGTAAATCGTTACAAATCTGAACAGCTTTCTCAAGATCACTCTTCTGAACGGTAAATGAGATAGACGCAATATCATCACGGCCGGTTGACTGGACAATCATATTCACATAAATGTGATGTTCACCGAGCATCCCGAACAGGCGTGAGGCGATGCCCGGTCGATCGGGAATATCACGGATGGTAACCTTCGCCTCATCCATCTTGTGGGTTACGCCACTCACCACAAATTTTTCCATCATCTCGTCTTTATCCATCACAATAGTCCCCTCCTCCGGGGTGAAGCTCGAACGGACATGAAGGCGTATATTATTCCTCTTGGCAAACTCGACTGATCGCGAATGAAGCACCGCCGCTCCCAATCGCGCTAACTCAAGCATCCCCTCATAGCTAATCTCCTTGAGCTTCACCGGATGCTCGACCACCCGCGGATCAGCCGTATAGACCCCATCAACATCAGTATAAATTTCACAATCGCGCGTCCCCAGTATCGCCGCAATTGCAACAGCGGATGTATCCGAACCGCCGCGACCAAGTGTGGTTATATTTTCTTCTTCATCAACACCCTGGAAACCGGCAATGATGACAACCTTCTTCTCCCGTAACGACTTTAAAATCTTTTCAGATGAAATACTCTTGATTCTCGCATTTGAAAATTTACCGTCAGTTTTTACCTCTATTTGAAATCCGGTGTATGAAACAGCGTCAATGCCAATCTCATGCAACGCCATAGTGAGAAGGGCAATCGATACCTGCTCACCGGTCGCCAGAAGCATATCCATTTCACGCATACTCGGTTTTGCGGTCAGCTCCCTGGCGAGCTGTATCAGCTGATCGGTCGTTTTCCCCATTGCTGAAACAACAACCACCACCGAGTAGTCCTGCTCAACATACTTCTTGATCCTCTCAGCGACAGCCTTAATCCGCTCAGTGGTTGCAACAGAGGAACCACCGTATTTCTGAACCTGAATTCTCAAATCGGTCATCTCGCTCCGCTTCCCCGCCTGAACGCCTTTCCCTCATACCTTCACGCTGTTATGGATTATAAATCACGATTCACGGTCTGGCCAGCCATGTCGCTTGTTACCGTAATCACTTGATGACCGAGAAAGGTTGTCGGCAAACTTGGCGATCCCGGATCGTCAGCATAATAGAGATGATATGTTTTCCCGACGGGCACATTCGTGAGCTGATAGGTGCCTCCACTGCTCCAGGTAGCCAGCGGCGGTATCATGAAAACACGCAGCCGATCGTCATAGGCTTCCCACTCATCTGCGTAGGTCCCATCATCAACACAGGCAACGAAGCTGTTGAAATTCACTTTGTGGCTTTCGTACATCAGATAGTAATCCAGCAGCGATTCAAGATCACCCGGAACGAGATAACTGGTCAGCTTGGGCTCATCACAGGTTGGCCGCGTCCGGTCTCCGACGATAAAATCACTTACAGTATAAGTATCGCTGAAGGCGATAATATACTTGCCGACCGGGCAGTTGCCGCTGATGGTAACCGTCTTGCCAGGGACATAACTTCGCGCAACGGCGATGATGTTCCCCCCGATAGCAGTCTCATCCCTGTTAACGTCCCGCAACCAGTCCGAAAAGCCATATAAGTGATAGGCATAGTGATAATCGCCATAGGCATCCAGCTCATATTTCTTAAGAAAATTCTTTACAACGATTCTCACTTCAAGAATAGTTTTTTCATCTTCGTCATCGAATACAAGATCATCGATAATCGGAATTTTTATC
>Ga0180431_10010667_pt1 | contig 10174 bp, 8 predicted proteins | sample SS_ome_11_FD_132459 | JGI IMG/M metagenome (GOLD analysis project Ga0180431, IMG submission 132459) | Hypersaline lake sediment archaeal communities from the Salton Sea, California, USA - SS_1_MS_1 metaG | ecosystem: Environmental > Aquatic > Non-marine Saline and Alkaline > Hypersaline >... | reverse complement strand
TTCGTGGCGGTGAACTGCGGGGCGCTGCCCGAGAATCTCCTGGAGAGCGAGCTGTTCGGGCACGAGGAGGGCGCTTTCACCGGGGCCACCCGCGCCCGCCGGGGCTGCTTCGAACTGGCCCACCGGGGGACCATATTCCTCGACGAGATCGGCGAGATGCCCCACCACCTGCAGGTGCGGCTGCTGCGGGTGCTGCAGGACCACGAGGTGCAGCGCGTGGGGGGGGAGTGGCCCCTGCAGGTGGATACCCGGGTGATGGCCGCGACCAGCCGTGACCTGGACAAGATGGTCGAGCAAGGGGAGTTCAGAAAAGACCTGCTCTACCGCCTGAGCGTGGTGACCCTGAAAGTCCCCCCGCTGCGCGAGCGCCGGGAGGACATACCGGAACTGGCCAGAAGCTACGTGGAGCACTTCGCTGCCGAGACCGGCCGGGAGGTGGAGGGCATCGAAAAGGAGGCTATGCAGGCGCTCATGCGCTACGATTGGCCCGGGAACGTCCGCGAGCTGATCAACGTGATCGAGCGGGCCATCCTGCTGTGCAAGTCGACCTCAATCGGGGTGAGGGACCTGCCCCACACCGTGCGCCTGTCCGTGGATCCCGTAAGCCTGCCGGCGACGATCGACATCCGCAAGATCAAGGAAGCTGTGTTCCCGCAGTCCTGGTTCGAGCACCCGCTGCGCGAGGCCCGCGAGCACCTGGTTGTCCAGTTCGAGAAGGCTTTCCTGTCCAACCTCCTGAAGCAGACCTCGGGCCGGATCAACGAAACCGCCCGCCGGGCCGGCATCACCACCCGGGCGTTGTTCGACAAGATGCAGCGTTACGGCCTGAAGAAGGAAGACTACAAGAAAAGCAGTTCAAGATAAGAATAAAAACGTGAGGATATCAGGATCTGTGCTGCTGGTGGCCATGATTTGTGTTTATGCAGACAAGTTTTGTCGCGCGTAGACCGCGAGTATCAGCACAATCAGGGCGATCAGCCAGGCCAGGATGTATATGAGCGTTGCCCGCTTTGCCTTGGCCCGCTCCAGCCAGGTGCGCGGGCGGATTCCCTTCAGGGCGAAAACCAGATTGCTGGCCAGGTTGACGCACACGATGTTGATCGCCAGCAGTATTCCGGCATTCAGCGCCATCCCGGGTTGACCGCGGCCCAGCATGATGCCCATGACCGCGACCGGCGGCAGCAGTGCAACCGCAACCATGACGCCGACCAGGGCGGCCGACAGGCCGGTGGTGAGCGACAGCGCGGCCGCCGCACCGGCCGCCAGCGCCAGAGCAACCGATTCGAATCCAGCCTGGGTGCGGGAGAGCAGTTCCGGGCTGGCTTTGTCTAGGTGCCACCAGGAGCCCAAGCCGGCGGAAAGCGCCAGAGCCAGCAAAATCCCCGCCAGCAACGCCAGTATCGATTTCCGGACCAGGCGCAGGTCGCCCAGCGCGGTGCCCAGACTCAAAGCCAGATTGGGACCCAGCAAGGGGGCGATAAGCATCGCGCCGATCACCACCGCAATGTTGTTTTCGATGAGACCTATTGCAGCCACCAGCGTCGATAGTCCCACCAGAACGAGATAGTTGAGGTTCAGCTGGGTGCTTTTTTCCACTCCTTCATACAGCGATTCGCGCGATGCAATCGCTGCGTCCTCCTGGTCCCGTTGGTCGTCCTCCGGTATGGGCAGCGAAGTCTCCACCGCGAGAACGGTTGTCCGGGCGGTTGGCTGCGCACCCAGTATATTCTGTAAGGCATCCAACACCGACTGGAGCTTGTCGTCGGAGACGAGCAGGCGGGTCGGTTGCATGCCGTCCACGCCAACCGACCCGTGGCGAGTGTCATGGGCCTTCGCCTTGTCGGCTATTGCCGAGATTGTATCAATGCTGTTGGACTCTGCGACTACTTCAACGTATTTCATGATCAATTCTCTCTGTTTCTGCCGGAAGGCCCGGAACCGAGCCAGCCCTTGCGGCGGAAGTAGAAAAGCATGCCTGCGAAGATGACCGCCACGGCGATCCAGAAGGCCGGGTAGCCGAAGCGCCAGGACAGCTCGGGCATGTTGTAGGGGGAGGCCTCGGTCTTGAAGTTCATGCCGTAAACGCCGCATAAGAAAGTCAGGGGGATGAAGATGGTGGCGATGATGGTCAGGATCTTCATCACCTGGTTGGTCTTCTCGCCTACCATGGCCAGGTACAGGCCGGCCAGGTCCGAGGCGCGCTCGCGGTTGGATTCGACGAAGTCGGTCACCTGCACCACGTGATCGTGGCAGTCGCGGAAGGCCGGGCGGACGGGCTTTCCGATCAGGGGGAAGTCGCCGCGGCCGAGCGCGCTGGCCACGTCGCGGAGCGGCCAGGCGGCCCGGCGCAGCTGGCGCAGCTCGCGGCGCATGGATTGGATGGCCGCGGAGGCCTCCGGCCGGGGATCTTCGCGGACCTGGTCGTCGAGGCGGTCCATGATGTCGCCGTATAGCTCCAGGACCGGGTAGTAGTTGTCGATGGCCGTGTCGATCAGCGCGTAGAAGAGGTAGTCGGAGCCGTTCTTGCGCAGCTGGCCCTTGCCTTCTTTCAGGCGCCGGCGCACCGGCGCGAAGCCGTCGCCGGGGCGCTCCTGGAAGGTGACCAGCAGGCCCGGCTTGAGCACCAGGCTGAGCTGCTCGTTCTCGATCTTCTGATCGTCTTGCAGGCGCATCGCCCGCATGACCACGAACAGGTGATCGTCGAACTCCTCCAGCTTGGGGCGCTGGTGGACGTGGACGATGTCCTCGAGGGTAAGCGGGTGCAGGCCCAAAATCGCGCTTATCCTACGGATGACTTCGCCGTCTCCCAGGCCCTGGACGTCGACCCAGACAACCTTGCCCGGTTCCGGCTTCAGCGCCTGATCCAGGTCGGAAAGATTGACATCTGCGGAGTCGCAGGTTTGCTGGTCATAGACGAAGCGCTTGATCATAGGCTTCGGCAGCTCGACGGGCACCGAAAACGTCCCGGGCATGGCCCCGGGGGCGGGCTTTTTCACCTTGCGGATGCGGAATCTCGGTATGGGTATTGAGAACCGGACCATGTCATTCCTCCTTCGGGTTTCAGGGGGATTTATTTTTTTGGGCGTTTCTTTCTGCGCAGGCGGTTGAAGACGCCGTTGATGCCGGCGTTGGCTTCGGCGAAGCGGTTGTTTATGGCGTGGTTCAGGATCTTCTCGGTGTCCTTGGAAAACTCCGGCTCACGCTTGGCCCGGGCCAGGGCCTTCTGCAGCCTGAGCAGCTTGCGCTCGACGAACTTCTTGTCGATCTGCAGGGAGTCCACCGAGACGTCCAGGTTGTGCAGGGTCTTTTCGGCGCCGCGGCGGTCGTTTCTGCGGATCTGCCTTCTGGCCCGGGCCAGCAGCCGGTCGATCGGGCGGACGTCGCCGTTGCGCACGCCCTTGTCTTTTAGGCGCTGGCGCTGGCGGGTCAATTCCTGCTTAAGTTCGGCGCGGGACATGGTCTTGGGCCGGGGTTTAGGTTTCGGTTTGGGTTTCGGCTTGGGTGTCGGTTTATTGTCCACGACCGGCGGGGTGATGGGTTCTGGATCGACGGCGTCGACTTTTTCGACGGGCTCCGGCTGGCCTTGTTCGGCGAAGACGAAGAACCACAGGGCGGCCCCGGCGGCGATTAAGATCAGCAGGGCGGCGGGGATTGTGATCAGCAGCGTGCGGTTTCTTTTATTCTTGCGGTCCAGCTCGGCGGGGTCGATGGCCAACGAGACGGTGTGTGGGCGGACGTCGTCTTCGGGGAAGATGCCTTCGGGGATCAGGCGCTCGGCCAGGTCGGTGGATTTCTTTTTGATCTGCTGGACGTCGGTCTCGGCGGTTTCTTCGACCGAGGGAGACTCAAGCACCACCTCGGGGCTGTCGCAGGTCTCCATCACCAGGCAGGCCAGGTCGACGTTGGAGGGCAGCTGGGGGGCGGCCTCGATTATCTCGGTCAGGGCGTCGGCGAAGGCCGAGGCCGAGGCGAAGCGTTTCTCCGGCTCGGTGCGTAAAGCGCGCTTGACCAGGTTCTCCAGGATCTGGGGCACGTCGGCGTTGGCCAGGGAGATGGGGCGCCACAGCGGGCGGGCGGCGTTCTTCAACAGATCGGCGTCGCCGATTCCCTGGATGTAGCGCTGGGAGGCCAGCATCTCGTAGAGCACCAGGCCCACCGCGTAGACGTCCGAGGTGGGGGCCACCGAGTCGCCGCGGGCCTGCTCGGGGGAGAGGTACTCCAGCTTGCCCTTCAACTGGCCCTGGCTGGTGAGCACCTCGCCCACCAAAGACTTGGCGATGCCGAAGTCGCCCAGCTTCACGTCGCCGTGCCTCGAGAGCAGTATGTTGTTGGGGTTGACGTCGCGATGGACCACGTGCATGGGCCGGCCCTGGTCGTCCTGCAGGCCGTGGACGTAGGCCAGGCCGCGGCAGACCTCCCGGGCGATCCAGGCGGCCATGGCCGGCTCCATGAAGCGGTTGTTCTCCTTGTTACCGTCGAGGATCTTGGCCAGGTCGCAGCCAGGGACGTACTCCAGGCTCATGTACAGCTCGCCGTCCACCTCGCCCAGCTCGAACACCTGGACGACGTTGCGGTGGGACAGCGCCGCCATGATGCGGCCCTCGTGGAGGAACATCTTGCGGAAGCGATCGTGGCGGTTGAGCGCCGGGAGGAACTTCTTGATGGCCACCGGCTTGGAGAAACCCGAGGGGCCCGGCAGCACCGCCCGGTACAGTTCGGCCATGCCGCCCACCGCCAGGCGCTCCACCAGCTGGTAGCGCCCGAACCCGATGCCGTCCCCGTTGGTCACTTCTTCAACCTGTGCTTGGCCATCAGCCGGTGGAAGGTCTGCCGGGGGATGCCGGCGGCCTCGGCGGCCTGGGACACCACTCCGTTGTGACCGTCCAGCATGGAGGACAGGTAGACCTTCTCGAAGCGGTCGGTCCAGGCGCGGCGGGCCTCGTGGAAGGGCAGGCCCAGAAGGTCTTGGGCCTCCTGTCCCGACGAGCGCCCGGTGGGAGAGATGGCCGCTTCGGGGCGCTCGGGAAACAGCAGCAGCCGCTCGACCACGTTGCGCAGCTCGCGCACGTTGCCGGGCCAGTCGTGGTTCTGGAACATGGAGAGCACCTGGTCGGAGATCACCTCGATCGGGTCGGCGTCCGGCCGTAGTTTTTGCACGAAGCTGCGCGCCAACGGCCCGATGTCCTCGCGCCGGTCGCGCAGGGGAGGGAAGCGCACCCGCACCACCGAAAGACGGTAGAACAAGTCCTCGCGGAAACGCCCGGCCTCCACCTCGGCGGTCAGGTCCCGGTTGGTGGCGACGATCAGCCTCACGTCCACCGGGCGGTAGCGGTTCTCGCCCAGACGCTTGACCTCCTTGTTCTCCAGAAAGCGCAGCAGCTTGGGCTGCACGCCGGGGGGGACTTCGCCGATCTCGTCGAGGAACACCGTCCCGCCGTTGGCCGACTCGATGGCCCCGGCGCGGTCCGAGTCCGCCCCGGTGAAGGAGCCCTTCAGGTGCCCGAACAGCTCGCTCTCCGCCAGGGTGGAATGCACCGCTCCGCAGTCCACCACCACGAACGGTTCGGCGCGGCGGGGGGAGAGCGAGTGGATGGTCTCGGCGGCCAGGTCCTTGCCGGTTCCCGACTCGCCTTCTAGAAGCAGGGTGGCTTCGGAGGCGGCCGCCGGCTCCAGCAGGGCGAACACCTGCCGCATGGCCACGCTGCGGCCCAGCAAGGGGCCGAAGGAGGTCCTGTTGCTCAGCGGGTACTCGTCGTGCTCGTCCAGGATGGAAAAGCGCAGCCGGGACTGGCCCACCTGGATGTCCGCCCCGGCGGTCAGGGTCACTTCATGAAGCAGCATGCCGCCCAGCACGGTGCCGTTCTTGCTGCCCAGGTCGCGCAGGGTGAAGCCGTCCTCGCCCGGCAGGATTTCGAAGTGCCGGCGGGAAACCGCGGTGTCGGTCAGCATCAGGTCGCAGTCCGGCGAGCTTCCCACCACCGCGCCGGTGGGTGGCAGGTCCTTCTGCTGTCCCTTGTCGGGGCCCCGGGTGACCTTGAGCCTAGCCCGGCGCACCTGCAGCGCGGCGGACTGGTCCGGCTTGGTGATTATGCGGGTGGCTGGCTCCGAATTGACTACCGGCGGCTTCTTGGCCACGGTTACCCCTCTATTGGCAAACGTGACCTCCACTTTCCCCCAAAACGCACTCCTGGTCAAACTCGGGGCAGGCCCCGTAGACCTGGCAGTCCTGGGCGCACCCGCCGATCCTGGGCAGGCAGCCCTCGCCGGACACGCAGACCAGCGTGTCGGGTGTGCAGTCTCCGTTGCACGAGTCGGGAATGCACTGGCCGATACCCTCGTCGCAGGTTCCCGAACCGACGCCGGAGCAGGCGGACGAGCCGGTGCAGGGCCAGGGATCCAGGATCGCGCAGGCGCCGTCCTGCTCGACGGTGTCCGGCCGGAAGGCCTGGCACCCGGCCGTGTCCGCCGCGGCCACCCAGTCGAACACCGACTGGTTCAGGCAGCCGGCTGAGGCCACCGAGCAGGGCGCCGGCTTGTACCGGCCGGTCTGCAAGTCGCAGACTATGTCGATGTCGTCAACCGAGGCGATTCCGATCTCGTCGCAGCCGGTCTGCGGCGTGCAGGCGCCGAGCTCCTTGGTTTGATCGATGGTGATGGTGGTGGTCATGCTCCAAAGCGGTCTGCCCGCGGTGTCGGTCGCTTCCGTCCCCACCGCCAGCTTGACGCCGCCCAGCCAGTGGGCCGAGCGGTGGCAGTCCGTGGGGGTGAAAACGTACATATAGGTTCCGAAGGGACAGGCCCCGGATTCGCTGAAGGTGCCGCCGATCTCCTCCTCGCCGCCCCCGCCGGAGGCGACCGCCCGTACGGATATGTTGTCGGGGAGGGTGGCCATGTCCAGCGGCTGGGTGGTGTAGAAGGCCAGGGAATCCAGCACGCCGCCCGACGGCACCTCCAAGGGTGCCACGGCCACGATGCGGGGGTCTTGGCCTTGGCGGGTGAGGTTGAAGGGGATTTCCACTTCCGAGCGCCCGGAAGGGGCAAAGAGGACCCGGGCGTCGATCCCTCCCAGGGCGGTTACTTCTTCGGCGGAGTTCAGGCCCCGGGCGCGAATGGCTATGGGGGTGTCGCGGTGGGACCCGGCGTTCAGACCCACCACCGGCAGAGTGATCTTTCCACCGACGTGCATCGTCAGCAGCAGCTCGGTTTCCTGGTCGTCGTCCAAGTCGACGGTGGTGAAGCCCTCGGCCTTTTTTGAAAAACCGCCCTGGGCGTCGAAGAGCATCTCGATGGTCTCGAGCTGTCCGGCCACTTCGCGCTCGGTGTTCAAGGCGGGATCGTTGAGCAGGATTATCAGTGCGTCGGCGTCCTGCTCGCTCTCGCCGCATCCGGCCAGCAGCAGGCCGAGCAGGAATATGAGGATCTTTTTGGCCTTCATGGCAGCGTCCGGTGGATGTCCCAGGGCCCGCCGGCCTGATCGGGGGAGTACATGGTGGCGAACAAAACCGCGCCGGCCACCACCACCAGGCCGGCGCCGACGATGGTCCAGGTTTCCCACTTCTCATACCAAGCGGACGGGTCCGGCTGCGGCTGCGGCGGGGCCTTCGGCGGCGGCTGGCCGCCGAACCACTGCTTGTGCAGAAGCACGAACCGGGAGAGCACCGCCTCCTCCTGGCCGGCGGGGATGTTGACCACCTCGGCCGAGACGCGCCCGGCTTTGACGTCGGCCAGGCGCAGCTTGAGCACCCGGCGCTTGCCGATTGCCGCCAGCCGGCCCACAACCACCACCTCGGCCTTCAGGCTCGCGCCCAGCTTGAAGAGATTCTCGTCCTTGCCCAGGCAGTCCCACCAGGCCGGATACTTGCCGCAGAAGCGCCTGACGGTCTTGTTGGTCTTCTGGCCTTCGACCAGATCAACGTCGAACAGGTTGTTGAGCAGATTGGTCAGATGATTTCTGAGCTGCTTGCACTCGGCCCCCGACGCGGCCATGGCGGTGAAGGGCAGCACCGCCACCCGCGGCCGCTCTTTTGCCTGGGCCGGGCGGAGAGCTGCCAGGATCAACAACACCGGCATGATTCTGAAAATGCTTTTCAACGATTAATCCGTGACTGCGGTGACCCGCCACTTCTTTTTTTTGTCTTTTTTGAAGATCAGCAGCAGGCCGTTGCGGTTTTTGAAGGAGATCGCCGCGAACAGGCAGCGTCTCAGGTTCAGGTAGGAGAACTTCTTGGGGGGTTTGCCGAACTTCATCTCGGCAGTCTTGTAGCCGAAGATGTCGATTTTAGTCCCCTCGGGGTTTTGCAGATCCTTGCCGTGACGGGTGAGCACCCGCTCCCACTTTTTCAAGATCGGGGTGAGTCCCTTGACCCTTCTCCCGTCGAAGTCGAAAGGATCGGTGCCCAGGCCGGCGAGCACGTGGGCCTCGCCGGCGGCCATGGCGGTGAGGAACTCGTGGGTTGCCTCCGCCACCGCCTGGGCGTCCGGATCCGGTTGCGCGAGAGCACCCTGTAAGGGCAGAACCAAAAGGACCGCGAGCAGCAAACGGATCATTTGGTAATTCCAGCTTTCTCGAGGTTGTCGGCCAGCCTTTGGGCGGGATCGCCGGTGGGAAGTTGGGGCTCGGTGCCGGTCAGCCGCTTCTGAAGTTCCAGGTAGCGTTTGGACAAGAAGACCCGGATGTCGTCGCTGAGCTTGGGCGGCCGGCCCTCGCCGGAGAACCCCCGTTCCAGAAGCCACTGGCGGATGTTCTCCTTGTCCAGCATGTGCTGGGGTTCGCCCCGGGCGTAGCGGGGCTCGTACTCGGACAATTCCCAGTAGCGGGAAGAGTCGGGGGTGTGGATCTCGTCCATGACCACCAGACGGTCCCCGTCCAGTCCGAACTCGTACTTGGTGTCCACCAGTATCAGATCCCGGGCGCGGGCCTCTTCCTCTCCTCGGGCGAAGAGGGCCCGGCCGGCCTCTTCGACCTTTTGCCACAGATCCGCTTCCACCAGGCCCTGGTCGAGGATCTGCTGGGGGGTAAGCGGCAGGTCGTGCTGGCCCATCTCCGCCTTGGTGGTGGGAGTCAGGATCGGCTCCTCGAAGCGCTGGTCCGGCTGCATTCCGTCGGGGAGCTTCAGCCCGTAGATGTCGCGGTTGCCGGATTTATACTCCCGCCACAGGCTGCCGGTGATGTACCTGCGCATCACCACCTCCACCGGCAGGGGCTTTAGTTTCTTCACCAGCATGGCGCAGGGATCCGGCACTCCGATTACGTGGTTGGGAACCAGGTCGGCGGTTTTCTCGAACCAGTGCGCGGCGATGCTGCACAGCACCTGGCCCTTGCAGGGGATGGTGCCCAGGACCACGTCGAAGGCGCTGATCCGGTCGGTGGCCACCAGCAGCAGCCGGTCGTGAAGGTCGTAGATGTCACGCACCTTGCCCCTTTGGGGGGCGGGAAGCCCGGGCAGCTCGGTTTGCCACAGAGTCTTGTCCAGCAGGTCCGCGATTGGGTCTTTTTCAACCATAACAACCCTATAGCATCGGTGCCGGGGTGGTTCAACCCTTGCGTTTAAGGCGACCGGGCGTTAGATTCCCAATCGGTCATGTCAGGTGAAGTGCAAATTCTGATGGGCAACCACGCCGCGGCCGAAGGGGCCCTGGCGGCCGGCTGCACTTTCTACGCCGGGTACCCCATCACTCCCTCGTCGGAGATCATGGAGCGGCTGGCGGAGAAGCTGCCCGGAACCGGGGGGACCTTCATACAGATGGAGGACGAGCTGGCCTCGATCTCGGCCCTGGTGGGCGCCGCCTGGGCCGGGGCCAAGTCGATGACCGCCACCTCCGGGCCGGGCCTGAGCCTGATGATGGAGGGCCTGGGCTACGCGGCCATCACCGAGACCCCCTGCGTTCTAATCGACGTGCAGCGCGCCGGCCCGGCCACCGGCCAGGCCACCCGGGTGGCCTCGGGAGACATCCTGCAGATCCGCCACGGGTCCCACGGGGACTACTGCCCCATAGCCCTGAGCCCCTGGTCGGTCCAGGAGATGTACGACCTGACCATCCGGGCCTTCAACCTGGCGCAGCGCTACCGGGTGCCCACCTTCGTGATGTCCGACGAGGGCATAGCCCACCTGCGCGAGAGCGTGCGCCTGCACCGCGACTTCGAGATCGTCGAGCGCAACCGCAGCATCGAAAG
>Ga0180431_10010664_pt1 | contig 10174 bp, 9 predicted proteins | sample SS_ome_11_FD_132459 | JGI IMG/M metagenome (GOLD analysis project Ga0180431, IMG submission 132459) | Hypersaline lake sediment archaeal communities from the Salton Sea, California, USA - SS_1_MS_1 metaG | ecosystem: Environmental > Aquatic > Non-marine Saline and Alkaline > Hypersaline >... | reverse complement strand
TTACTCCAAAAACGAATCGTTCCGCATGTCCGACGACATTCTGGAAAGATACATTGCCCAGCATATCAACACATGTCCGGATTCGGTTATCCGGTTTTCCTGGCACGGGGGTGAGCCCACTCTACTGGGTCTTACATATTTCCACAAAATCGTTGAGATACAACGTAGATATCGGCAACCGAAAAAACGCATTGTCAACGGCATTCAGACCAATGGGACACTCTTAAATGAAGAATGGTGTCGTTTCTTGGCAAAAGAAGGTTTTTCAGTGGGGCTCAGTCTTGACGGCTCCCGTGAGATGCACGACAAATACCGCCTCACCAGGCACGGAAAAGCCTCCCATCAACAATCCCTGCGGGGGTATCATCTTCTTCGAAAATACGGAATCACGCCAGATATCCTATGTGTAGTGAATGCATATAACGTACAGCACCCTATTCAGGTATATCGCTTTTTTAAGGAAATCAATGCCCGATACATCGGATTCCTGCCATTGGTCGAGCGGCAGCCGGCCGGGGAAAACAATGTGAGCCGCATCAGTGTGCCGGCAGAGGCTTTCGGTGCATTTCTTTCCACGATTTTTGATGAGTGGAGGGAGAGAGATATCGGACAAGTTAAAGTACAAATATTCGAAGAAGCCGCCAGAACAGCATTAGATAAGGAACACGAGCTCTGCATCTTTCGACGGACCTGCGGGGATGTGCCTGTGATCGAACACAACGGCGATTTTTTTTCATGCGATCATTTTGTCGACCCGGCACACCACCTGGGCAACATCCGAGATACTCCCCTTGTTGAACTGCTGGAACATCCTGAGCTGATCGCATTCGGCCGGGATAAATTGGACAATTTACCCCGTTATTGCAGGACCTGCGAAGTCCTGGAAATGTGTAACGGAGAGTGCCCAAAGAATCGTTTTATTCAAGCTCCCGATGGCGAAGGAGGACTCAACTACCTTTGTGCGGGATACAAACGTTTTTTCAACCACTGCCGGCCCTTTGTGAAAGAGCTGGTCAACCTGCAGCTTAGGCAAACCCTTGAATGGCAAACGCCCCGCCCAAGGGCCGGCAACGCCGATGCGAATAGGGCCAAGATAGGGCGCAATGCCCCCTGCCCGTGCGGAAGCGGAAAGAAATACAAGAAATGCTGCCTGGGAAAATGAATTGTCCTTTTTGTTATATCAGGTCTTTAATTTCTCCTTGAAGAAGGCAATGGTCCGTTTCCAGGCCAGTTGGGCGGCCTCCTTGTGATATCGTGCGGCATTTGTGTCGTTGTTAAAAGCGTGATTGGCGCCCTCGTAAATATAAAGGGTGTAATCTATTGATGCCTTTTTCAAGGCCTGCTCGAATGCAGGGATTCCTTTGTTGATGCGTTCGTCGTTCCCCGCGTAGTGTAGAAGCAAAGACGCCTTGATCTTTGGGACATCTTCAGGGTCTGGTTGCCTGCCATAATAGGGAACAGCTGCCTTCAAATCAGGTGAGTTGACGGCAATCTGGTTTGCCACCCCCCCTCCCCAGCAGAAACCTACAACGCCTACGTTTCCGTTGGATTGTGGGTGGGTCTGTAGGTATTTAACCGCAGCAATATAATTTTTAACATTGGATTCACCATCTATCTGGCTGAACAGGGGACGGGCTTTGCTCGGATCTTCCGGCGAACCTCCTAAGGGGGACAAGGCATCGGGGGCCATCGCCAAAAAACCTTCAACGGCCAAACGCCTGGCAACATCTTCGATATGGGGATTCAGTCCCCAGATCTCATGGATGACAACTACGCCCGGAACTTTCTCTTTTCCCTTGGGCTGGACCAGATTTGCCCGGATATCGCCTGTTGCACCGGGATAGTTTATATCCTCCGACTGAATCCGGGGATCATCTTTTGAAATGACTTCCGCAACGGCGTAGTTTTTTTCCAGCAGAGGCAATAAAGAAAAAGCAACCACAGCGCCACCCGCGATAACCGTGAGTTTTTCAAGGAATTCTCTGCGGTCCATCAATCCATGATCATAATCATTATAAAGATCGATAAATTTTTGTTCCATCTTCATCCCCTCCTTCTCTTGTTTACCGGAATGTTTTAAAATCCCCTAATATCCTTGTTAAGAGATCTTAAAGACCTGGTGACAGGTTGATAAAAACATGCTTTCCTTAAAAATAACTATAGAGAATTTTCCCGTATGGGTCAAGGATATAGAAACCAAAACAAGGTGGCGACAGGCTTGATGACAGGTCTTTGGTCTTCAGCAATTTTGATTGAAATATGATCGGTTTTTCAAGAATTAATTGGAAATCGACACAATTTAGGCCGAATCCGGACATGCCACTCCAATAGACCCTAGAACCAGTTCTTAGAAATCATTGGGTAATACGCCTGATGCAAAAGTCCTGACCGCTATAAAGACAGGTTTAACAGGGATGAACCTTTGAATCCCAGGCCCTGATCTATCTCCTGCGGAGTAGACGCAAAAAGTCAGGTTTGTAATAATGCACAGTCTAATCCTCAAGAGGTAAACGACACACCAGGGGGGCTGAATAATCTATATGGATCTTTGGAAGATAAGGGCTGCTCGAGTAGATGTAGTCCCTGCATATTGTGGTTTCATGATTTCCCTACTTCTTTTGGTGTTAATAAGGTTGACGAAAAGGGCTTGCCTTTGATAAGACTACGAATAACTTATTGAATCTTCAAATAAAACTTGTCACTCGGGGATTAAAACCAGGAAAGAGAAAGGAGGCTCAAGATGGCCCTTACGAAAGATTGGATTATTGATGCGTTAGGCATGAAAACCGGCTTAAAAAAGTCTGAAGCTTCCAAGGTGACTGAATCTTTGCTTGAGATCATCAAGAGGACGCTGGAATCGGGGGAAGACGTTCTAATCACGGGATTCGGGAAATTCTGTGTGAAAGAAAAGAATGAGCGCAGAGGTCGAAACCCTCAGACGGGTGAAGACCTGATGCTCAGGCCAAGAAGAGTGGTGAGCTTCCAGTGTTCGACGGTTTTGAGGGATAAGATCAACGAAAAAGGGTGAGGGTGCGTTTTTTTGGACCAGTTATGAGAGTGCTCTTAGTATCCGCCAATACGGAAAAGATTAATATGCCAGTTCTACCATTGGGGCTGGCGTGTGTTGCCGCGGCAACGCAGAAGGCTGGCCATGACATTAAGGTTGTAAATTTGATGGATCAGCAAGATTTTCAACGCGTGCTCAAGGAAGCTATCGAGGAACTGCGACCAGAAGTTATTGGAATTTCTCTGAGAAACATTGACGACCAGTGCCAGGAAAACCCGAAGTTCTTCCTTGATTCAGTAAGAAAGGTTATCCAAGAGTGCCGCAGTCTCTCTGAGGCACCGATTGTGTTGGGTGGCCCAGGTTACAGTATTTTTCCAGGCCCTGCACTGGAATATTTGAAAGCTGATATGGGCATACAAGGAGAAGGAGAAAAGGCATTTGTTTCTCTCCTGGAACGGCTCAGTCAGCGATCAGATATTACTGGCCTTCCGGGTCTGTTTCTGCCGGGGAGTCGTCTTCCGGATGTGGCAAGCTTCACACGAGATCTGAATGAACATCCCCTGCCACCCCCTGACCTAACCCTGTGGTCTTCTCCACTGGCTACGGACCAGGAGGATTTATGGATACCCTTTCAGACCCGAAGGGGATGCCCTATGAACTGCAGCTACTGTTCAACCGCAACCATCGAAGGTCGAATCATAAGAAAACGTTCCCCTAAAAATGTGGTCGAGTCAATGTTCCGTTATGCGGATTTGGGCTTTGACAAATTCTTTTTTGTGGACAACATCTTCAACCTCCCCCCATCGTATGCAAAGAGGATTTGTGAAGGCTTGATCTCGGCCGGACTAAACATTTCCTGGCGCTGTATTTTATACCCCCGCACGGTAGACGAGGAACTTGTTGAGAAAATGGCAAGAGCTGGATGCAAGGAGGTGAGTCTGGGGTGTGAGAGCGGTTCAGGAAAGATCCTGCGTGCAATGAATAAAAGGTTTCAACCAGAAGAGGTGCGACATATATCTGATATGCTCAAAGGCTATGGCATTCGCCAGATGGGTTTTCTATTGCTGGGAGGTCCCGCTGAAGACAAAGAGACCGTAAAGGAAAGTCTCCTGTTTGCTGATTCATTGAACCTGGACTCCATGAAGATCACGATAGGCATTCGAATTTATCCTCATACTGATCTTGCACGCAATGCAATAAAGGAAGGCCTAATAGCGCCGGATGAGAATCTTCTGTTCCCAAAATTTTATATCAAGAAAGACCTGGAAGATTGGCTCCACAAAACCATTGGGGTTTGGAAGAAGGACAGACCCCACTGGATAGTGTAATCCAGGCGAAGGGCATTTTTCTGCATTTGAGTTGATGGGATATAGAAAGAAAGGAAAAATTCGATGGATTTAGAACTGAAGAGAGAATTCATTGAGCGGTGGGGAAAATATTTTGGCGAATCAGAACTTCCGATCACGTTTTATTATGCGGGGCAGAAAGGAACCGTTGAGCTGGTGAAACCGCCGTCAGGACATCAGTGCTTTATCGGTGTGCTCGGTAAGGCACGAAAAGGCTCATCGCTCTGTTTTGATGTAAATTCCGTTGGATGCGGTGGCGGCAAGCGGTATCTTGGATTTACCGAAGAAATCATGCCGAATTTTGAGTATTTTCTTTCTTGCGGCATTCCGGGAAAACTTGAAGGGGAACGTTACAAAAAGACGCCTGAAATGGTCCAAGAGGCAATGAAACAAATGCCTCAGTTTGAGGCACCCGACAAGTTCATTGTTTTCAAAAGATGGGATATACTTGAGGCCTCGGATAATCCTATGGTTGTCATCTTTTTTTCCCGGCCTGATGTGTTATCCGGTCTTTTTACACTCGCTAACTTTGATGAGACCGAACCGAATGGGGTTTTTGCGCCTTTCTGTGCTGGCTGCGCCTCCATTGTACAGTATCCTTACCTTGAAAAGGACGCGGAACGACCCAGGGCTGTTTTAGGGATGTTTGATGTTTCGGCCAGACCGTTCGTTCCAGGTAACACACTCACTTTTGCTGTGCCAATGAACAGATTCATACGCATGATAGAGAATATGAACGAGAGTTTTCTCATCACCCAATCCTGGAGCAAAGTGAGGAAGCGAATAAACGCCGGCTGATCAGCAGAGGCAACAAACAGGTTTTCTAATATGATACAGGGCTTTCCTTTCTCGGTGTTTCAGAACGGAAAAGCCACCTTAGTGTACAATTTACTGATAAAATACAGAAAAAGCCAAAGGCCGAGAAATTCAAGTATCGTATAACAATACCGAATAAATTTCAGAGTGTTGTGTCAGTAAAGGTTTTCAATAGGAGCCTGACAGAATCGGAGAGTCAACAAGTGGCAGCATCATTTGGGTAACCTGTTAGAGATTTTTTCTTGACAATGCTGAAGTCATGATCTAAAGTATTGCTCAATTCAAAGAAGGAGATTTGATCAGATGTATCAGGTAGTGGCCATATTGGGACTTCGTAGCCTCCTTTTGTTGGGCCTCGTCCTTAGGACCTGCCCACTGCCTGGAGGTTGCCTCTGATTTCAACACCCTAATTTAAGACAAACCAGGCCGTGGGTAGGAATACTGCCCACGGCTAATTTATTTTAAGGCCGTGGAGGTTCCCTCTCACGGCCTTTTTTTGTTGGACAGTTAGTGCTGGGAAATTGACTTCAAGGCGATGACTCAAATGGATTTCCAATAAATACATATTTTAAGATAGAAAGAGGAGGAGAAAATGAAAACCCGTATTACTGAACTTTTAGGCATTAAACATCCAATCATCCAGGGGGCCATGTCCTGGGTGTCTTTTCCCCCACTGGTCGCGGCGGTCTCTAACGCGGGGGGCTTGGGTATATTGGGGGCTGCGTTCATGTCACCGGCAGAACTGAAAGAGAACATCAGAAAAATCAAAAGCCTCACGGATAAGCCCTTTGGTGTCAATTTCATGGCAAACAATCCCTTGATAGAGGAGTTATTGGATGTGATCATTGAAGAGAAGGTACCGGTTGCTAGCTATGGAGTAGGTAACCCCCAGAGGATTCTTGAGCGGACAAAGTCCCATGGGATCATTAATCTACCCACTATGGGTGCTTTACGGCATGCAGTACGGGCAGAACAGGATGGTGCTGACGCGGTCATTGTCCAAGGAACAGAAGCTGGTGGTCATGCGGGTTATGTCACGACCCTTGTACTGGTGCCATTGGTAGCCAGTAAACTAAGGATACCCGTCGTAGCTGCAGGAGGGATCGGCAACGGTCGAGGGTTAATTTCTGCCTTGGCCCTGGGCGCAGAAGGCATATCGATGGGAAGCCGGTTCATTGTGACTCAAGAGGCTCCTGTCCCCTTGCATGTTAAACAATATCTTGTTGAAAAAACCGAAATGGATACCGTCGTAACGGATAACTTTACGGGGGTACGCTGCCGGGTGATACGAAATGGATTCGCTGAGAATCTCGTTGAGATGGCCAAGAATCATTCAGATCCTTGGGAGATTATGAAGGCGGGTGTGGGAAAGATCAGAAAGGCTTATGTGGAAGGGGATCATGAGGGAGGATCTCTTGCCTTCGGTCAGGTGTGCGGTTTAATCAAGGAGATCCCTACCTGTCAGGAATTGATCGACGGTATCATTAAAGAGGCTGAAGACATCTTCCAATCCCTTGAGACAACTGTCCACCCTGAATTTGGAATTCATATGTTTCAGCGCTATACCACCGCCCCTCTCTGACCATAATGACTGGACACTCACCCCATGGTAAGTTATCTTAAGACGTGGGCGAGAGAGGAGGCAAATCTAATCATGGAAAACACTGGGAACTGCGATGGTCTTCCTGAAAGCCAGATCACAAGGCGGGCATTACTAAGGCTCTGCGGGACAGGTTTGTGTGCTCTTTGCACTGTTCACCTTTTCGGTCTTCCAGAAACCCCGCGGGCACAAATGGCCAAAAAAGGTCTCATTAGAACCAAACTCTCCCCCTATTTTACTTCCCTGGATGGAGGGGCGATCCAGTGTAGCCTTTGCCCCAGACAGTGCCTTGTTCCCAGGGGCAAAAGGGGTTTTTGCAGGGTACGTGAAAATCGTGAAGGGAAGTATTACAGCCTTGTCTATGGGAATCCATGTGTCATACACTTAGACCTTATCGAGAAGGAGCCCTTTTTCCATGTGCTTCCTGGCACTGCCTCTTTAACTCTATCAACAGCAGGATGCAATTTCCAGTGCAAGTTTTGTGAGAATTGGGAAATCTCACAAGCCTTCCCTGAAGATGTATACAGTCACGAGATCCCACCAAAACTTGTGGTGAAAAAAGCCAAAGAGATGGGTGCCAGATCCATTGCCTACACCTATGCAGAGCCCACAATCTTCTATGAATACATGTTTGACACGGCATACTTAGCAAAGAAGGCGGGTCTTCTGAATATCATCCACTCTAATGGTTTTATCAATATGAATCCACTCAATAAGCTTTGCGAGGTGTTACACGCAGCCCATATTGACCTGAAGGGATTTACAGAAGCGTTTTATCATGAATTGTCCAGCGGGGAACTGGCCCCGGTGCTTGATACGATGAAGACACTCAAGCAAAAGGGAGTTCACCTGGAGATCACCAACCTCATGATTCCTACAAAAAATGATGACATGTCGGTGGTAAAAAATATGTGCCTCTGGTTGAAAAAAGAATTGGGTGCTGACACTCCTGTCCATTTCTCTCGTTTCTATCCTTTGTACAAGCTTAAGCGTCTCCCTCCGACGCCGATTTCAATGCTGGAGAAAGCTCGGGAAGTGGCTTTATCTTCTGGTCTGGAATATGTTTATATTGGGAAGGTGCCAGGTCATGAGGGCTGGAATACCTTCTGCCCCAAGTGCAAGAAAATGGTGATCCAGCGAACAGGATACATGATTAGAGAAATACATATGAAGGATGGAAAGTGCGAATATTGTGGCAAGCCCATACCCGGGATTTGGGTGTGAGTCACAAAGAGATCAGCCTGATCGCCGCTGCCTGTAAAAGTCCCTGACCGCCACAGAGCGGGAGTCAAGATTGGTTAAGCCGTATTGTTCAGCCCAGTCTATTGCTTCCAAGAACTCCTGCACAGTGATCCCGCGACCGATTTCTGGATAGTCAAAGGCTTTGTATTCCACGCGGTATTGGGGCATTATATTTACATAGGTGGATTTGGGAAGGTTCTCTGCCACCCATTTTGCGAATTTTTTCGTCCCGGCTACCCGGTTGGGCATGACCAGGTGCCGGATCATCAATCCACGAATTGCAACTCTTTGCTCATCCACCAGTAGCTCTCCAACCTGCCTATTCATTTCGGCGATCGCTTTCTTTGCCACTTCCGGATAGTCTGAGGCCCCAGCTGAATATTTTTCCGCCTGATCAGCGTCCATATATTTCATATCTGGCAAATAGATATCCACTATGCCATCTAAGAGCTTCAGTATCTCAAACCGCTCGTAACCGCTGGTATTATAAACCAGGGGAAGACACAGCCCTTTGTGCAAGGCAATCCGGGTGGCATTGAGTATATTGGGCATGACGTGGGTGGGTGTGACAAAGTTGATGTTATGACAACCCATCTGCTGGAGCTTCAGCATCACCTCAGCCAGGTCTTCATCCTGAACTTTTTTTCCTCTTCCTTCGTGGGATATGGGCCAGTTCTGGCAAAAGATACAGCGGAGATTGCAGTTTGAAAAAAAGATGGTTCCAGATCCGTGTTGGCCCACCAGAGGTATCTCTTCGCCAAAATGGGGATGGGAGCTAAAAATCACAGGTCTGGCTGGAGCCCTGCAGAATCCCATTTCGCCCTTTAACCGATTCACTCCGCACTCTCGCGGGCACAGGTGACAATCCTCGAAAATGCTGTAGGCCTGCTCGATTCTCTGAGCCAGCTTGCCTTTATTTTCTAATTCCTTATAGGCTGGATGCCATAGCTCCCGTTTTTTTTGCCCGGCGTATAGGGCGCCTGGCGAGACGAACAGTGAACTGCCGAAGAGCAACGAACATTTGATGAAATCCCGGCGAGTGATCTCCATACCGGACTCTCCATTACCTTGAGGGACAAAGGGCCCTCTGTTCAAGCATACTGCGAAACATTTGAAAAACACCCTGTCAGGAGCAAAGCAGGCAGTATTTGAGATGTTTTTTCATTGGATAAGCCCTGGATAAAGGTAAAATGATTGATACAAAGAGCTAAACATATCAAACGTCAAAATATATTTTACGTCAAGGAAAATCAGTGATGTCGGTTTATCGTAATGGAGTAGTGGTGCTGGCGGGTGTTGAGTTAAAATATTACGGTATTACGCTGAAAAAGCAACTTACCGTTTGACAGCACCTTTTTAAACCTTCCCCCTTTTTTGGACTTTCCCCTGCATTGTGACTTTTCTCCTTTCATCATGACCTCTCCGATCTGTACCGCATCTGCACTAGATTTCGCTTCTGCGATCAAGGCCAATCCACCGGCGAGGTCACCAAGGATCTGGAAGGTAACTTAGTTGTCAAGGGAGATTTCGAAACCCAAGCCCGCCAGGTCTTTACCCATTTGAAAAACATCCTTGAGGAGGCCGAGGGGAGAATTCAGAACATTGTAAAAATGACCGCGTTCCTGACCCATTTTGACTACATCGAAACCTATCGTAAGTTCCGCGATGAGTTCATGCAGGAACCGTTTTCTCCCAATTCCGCCGTTTTCAAGCATTGTGATGGTAAACGAAACAAAATCCGCTGGCTCAAAGTGCATATTACCATCAGACTCCCGGTGTCTTGTCAGACCAATGATTTGATCTGGAATTGGGAGGTTTTGAAACGCCGAAAGATTCTACACTTGTGCATGAATGCTGACACCACTGACAGATTAAATAGGAGCACCAAAAAAGGGAAACCTTAAATTTCACCTTGCGACAGGTTACGAAACGAAGTCATAAGTGAAATCAATTGGTTACATTGAAGCTTATGGCAAGTTGTGTTGACCGAAAGATTGGATTGACCTGGAGTCATCAAATACAATATGTTGTGGTAGGATATAAATTTAGGTTCATCTGGACACTTTAATTCCCGTTGCATGTATGTAGTGGTTATCCCAACATTTTGATAACACTCATTATTTCATGTAATGTCAAGGTATATGGAACATAGGAAACTTGGCG
>Ga0180431_10010663_pt1 | contig 10176 bp, 5 predicted proteins | sample SS_ome_11_FD_132459 | JGI IMG/M metagenome (GOLD analysis project Ga0180431, IMG submission 132459) | Hypersaline lake sediment archaeal communities from the Salton Sea, California, USA - SS_1_MS_1 metaG | ecosystem: Environmental > Aquatic > Non-marine Saline and Alkaline > Hypersaline >... | reverse complement strand
TAATAACCTCCAAATATTTAATAATACAAATAAAATACACTATTTCTAGCGAAAAATCAATCAATAATGGCACATTGCGGAGCTAACTCAATAGGCATATAAAATAAAAAGCGGGATTTAATAAAATGTATCACAAAATATATGTCGATTATCTCCAACCCTTAAATCATGACCTGTTTTTCAGATTCAGAAATATCCTGGTGCCTTTGTTGAAGGTCTGCTTTTGGCCGGTATGTTTTATAGTACCCACTTTTTTGTTGTCATCTATTTTTGCCTTACGTGCGTTGGCTGAGCCTCCAGGACCGGGGAGCGGACCTTCACCACTAGTCAGAGTGGTAGAAGTCACCAGCCAGAATGTCAACCCGGCAATAGAGTATGTAGGTCATGTTGAGGCGGTTCAGAGTGTGGATCTGAGAGCGCGGGTGCAGGGTTTTCTTGAGCAGGTCAAGTTTAAAGAAGGGAGTTATGTGAGGGCTGGAGACCTGTTATATGTCATTGAGCAGGCACCATATAAAACCCAGGTTGACGCCGATAAGGCAAATGTCATTCAGACAAAAGCCACGCTATCCAAGGCTCGGAGTTATTTACAGCGGGTCAAAGAGGTTAGTTCTGGCTTGATATCCGAAAATGAAATCGACAACGCAGTAGCGGATGAGCTTCGGGCCAGGGGCGAACTTGAAGAAGCTCAGGCCAATCTTGAGCGGTCCGAGCTTGACCTGGAATACACCACGGTCATGGCGCCAATCAGCGGCCGCATAGGTCGCACGGCTTTCACCAGAGGGAATCTGGTAGGACCGGAATCAGGTCCTCTAGCCCGAATCGTTCAAATAGATCCCATACGGGTGGTTTATTCCATCAGTGAAAACGATCTGGCAGCAGTGGAGACAGCTATTAAAGATGCTATCAATGGCAAGAAAAGACACCCTATGCTGAGACCACAAATTAGACTACTAAACGGTCAAATTTTCAAAAATAAGGGAAAGATAGATTTTGTGAATAACACTGTAGACCCAAATACCGGGACCATAGCGGTTTGGGCCGTGTTTGACAACCAGGAAGGAACATTGCTGCCAGGACAGTATGTTACTGTTCTGGTTTCACGAAGTGAACCCAAGATGAAGGCAGTAGTTCCTCAATCAGCAGTTTTAGACGATCGGCAGGGACGTTATGTATTAGTGGTAAACGATCAAGACCGTGTAGTTATGCGGAGGATCAAAACGGGATTCATGATAGGTATCAATTGGGCTGTGGAGTCAGGCCTTTCCGTGGGCGAAAAGGTTATTGTGGAAGGCGTTCTGAAGGTCAGACCTGGTCAACTCGTAAAAACAACCGTGGCTGCGGAAGAAAAGACCAACTAATATATGTTTTCCCGAATTTTTATCGAGCGTCCCCGTCTGGCCATAGTATTATCTATTGTACTTACTCTGGGCGGACTCATCGCAGTTTTCAATATTCCGGTATCACAATATCCAGAAATTACCCCCCCTGAAATTAGGGTAACTGCAAATTATCCGGGTGCCAATGCCCAGGTTGTAGCAGATAATGTAGCCGCACCTATTGAAAAAGAGGTCAACGGCGTAGACAAAATGCTCTACATGTCTTCCTCGTGCTCTAACAACGGCCAATATGCCCTGGCTGTGACTTTTGCCGTAGGTACTGATCCGGATATAGATCAGGTCAATTTGCAAAACAGGGTGCAGCTGGCTACACCCAAATTGCCTCAAGATGTGGTGGACCAGGGTATTGATGTTCGAAAGCGTTCTACTGATATGCTGGGTGCCATAGTATTTTTTTCACCCAAAGGTACTCACGATAAGCTGTTTTTAAGTAACTACGTCAGCAGAAATATACAGGATGCCTTGGTGCGTATAGACGGAGTGAGCGATACCTTCATTTTCGGCGAATTTGAATACAGCATGCGCATATGGATGGACCCTGACCAGCTTACCTCAAAGGGGTTGACCGCCCAAGACATAATTGTGGCCATACGCAGGCAGAACATTCAGGCTGCAGTAGGTTCCATTGGGACATCGCCCACTGAAGGAGATCAGCAGATACAATATACTTTGCGTGCGAAAGGATTGCTTGATGAACCCGAAGAATTTGAAAATATTATCGTGCGGAGTAACGAGCAGGGCGGATTAGTGAGGGTCAGCGATGTGGCTAGGGTAGAGCTTGGCTCCAGAGATTATCTCACTCAGTCGATTATCAATGGCCAACCATGTCTGGGCATGGCGGTTTACAGGGCACCGGGTGCCAATGCCCTGGATACCATGAACGCTGTACGGGCGGAACTCAAAAATTTAGCTAAGCGCCAGCCTGCCGATGTAGAGTATACCGTAATTTACGATACTACCAAATATGTCTCAGCGGCCATTCATGAAATTGTACTCACCCTGGTCATAACCTTTCTTCTGGTCCTGTTGGTAAACTACGTCTTTCTTCAGGATTGGCGAGCTACCCTGGTTCCAACAGTAACCATACCGGTTTCTCTTATCGGGACTTTTGCCGTGCTTTTAGTGCTGGGGTACAGCGCCAATACGCTTTCTCTGTTTGCATTGATTATGGCCATCGGTCTGGTGGTGGATGACGCTATCGTGGTGGTGGAAAATGTTTATCGGGTTATGGTTGAAGACAAAGTCGATTCTAAATCAGCCACGATACGGGCCATGGGCCAGGTAACAGGACCTATTATCGCCACTACTTTGGTGCTTTTGGCCGTTTTTATTCCGGTGGGTTTTATGCCGGGTATCACGGGTCAGCTTTACAAACAATTTGCAGTGACTATTTGCACCGCGGTGTTGATTTCAACCATTAATGCCCTGACCTTGAGTCCGGCCCTATGTGCCTCTTTGCTCAGGAGGCCGCACATTCATAGGCATGGACCTTTTGCCTGGTTTAACAGTTGGCTGGAAGCATCCCGCAATCTCTATGTGTCTGCTGCTTCCTGGCTGATTCGAAGGCTTGCGGTTACACTGCTGATCTTTGTCACAGTTATAGGGGCTTTATGGTTTGTGTTTCATTACAGCCCCACCAGTTTTTTGCCCCAGGAAGACCAGGGGGCCTTTTTTATCAATGTTCAACTTCCAGAGAGTGCCTCGCTCAATCGTACCAGTGAAGTTATGAGACAGGCGACTCAGGCCCTTCGGGATATTGATGGTGTAGACGCTGCACTAGGAGTGAGCGGGTTCAGCCTGCTCAGCGGTACAGCTGAAAACGTGGGATTCGGCATTATTGTGCTGAAGCCGTGGAGCGAGCGTAAAAGTCCGAATCTGCAATTAGGCGCCATCATGGGAGAGGCGCAGGCCAGAATGGCTGCCATGTCATCTGCCAATATATTCGCCTTTGCTCCACCGCCGATTATGGGTCTGGGAACTACAGGTGGTTTTGATTTTCGACTTCAGGCCCTTGAAAATCAGCCTCCACATGAAATCGCCGCTGTAATCAGGTCTCTGGTCATGGCGGCCAATCAGGATCCAGCCCTGACCGGAGTCTTTTCCACGTATACGGCTAATACCCCCCAGGTCTTTGTTGATCTGAATAGGACCAGGGCAGAGACTCTCAAGGTGCCTGTAAGCCGCGTTTTTGCCACTCTTCAAGAACACCTTGGTTCAAGTTATGTTAACGATTTTAACCTCTATGGCCGTACCTATCAGGTCAAAGTCCAGGCCCAGGCCAAGCACCGTGATACGGTGAGTGACATTGATCAACTGTATGTACGCACCGACGACGGCGGTATGGTACCTATGAAGAGTCTGATTTCTTTATCTCCGATCCTGGCTCCTCAGATAGTGTATCGGTATAATCAGTTCACCAGCGCTCAGATAAACGGTAATACAGCTCCCGGCTTTTCATCTGGAGAGGCAATGGCTTCAATGGAACGTTTAGCGTATAAAAATCTACCTGATGGATATTCCTTTGATTGGTCCAGTATGTCATACCAGGAAAAAAGGGCTGGCGGTCAGGTATTGATACTTTTCGCCTTGGCCTTAATGTTTGGATATCTTTTTCTGGTAGGTCAATATGAGAGCTGGAATCTCCCTCTTCCTATAATTTTATCCATTCCTGTTGCCACTCTGGGGGCTATGGTTGGTCTGTGGATTGCTGGGCTTGATCTCAGTATATACGCCCAGATAGGCCTGGTATTGTTGGTGGGTTTGGCGGCCAAGAATGCCATTCTGATAGTGGAATTTGCCAGGGACCGCCGGGAAGAAGGGCTTTCAGTATATGAAGCCGCAGTCGAGGGGGCGAGAATCCGTTTTAGACCGGTATTAATGACCGCCCTCACCTTTATTCTGGGAGTCACACCGCTGATAATTGCCACCGGTGCTGGTGCCGGCAGCCGTCGGGCAATCGGCACCACGGTCTTTTCCGGCATGTTGGCTGCGACTTTGGTGGGCATTTTACTTATACCTTCATTCTATTATGCCTTTCAGACATTTCGGGAGAAAGGAAATGCATGGCGAAAACACTGGAGAGACAAAAAGGAATCATAAAGGGTTTGGTAAGATAGAGCGGTAAATGAAGAATATTCACGCACTCACTATCTCTCGAAATCTCACCACTTAAATTTATCATATCCGGATTAACGCCATGCCAAGATGAAAATAAAAAGGCCTCTCTCAATTTTCACTGAAAGAGCATATCCAAATCAGCATTGAGGCCGTCTCCAGAACTCGTATATATCAGGCTATGTATCTGTTACTGTAAGGGCCGAAACAGCAAGTGCCTATTATTTCTTTTTATTATCACCTTTAGTTGCAGAGCGTATCGATGATGCGGCAGTCCGGTATCTCGCCTGATTATGCTCATCGGTTCCCCATTTCAGATCCTAATATTCATTCCTTCTTTACGGCAGAATCTGCCGGCTTCGGCTGCCAACGCTCCTGTAATTCATGCATATTTTTACTGTGCGTGAGAATCACGATCTCGTCGCCGATGCGGAATATTGTTTCTTCATTGGCATGTGAAAATTTGCCATCACGGTAGTAGCAGATGATCTTGGCATTGGCAGGCAATTTCAGGTCTTTGGCCGGGACTGCTTCTTGCTCTTTTGCAATAAAGGTGAAAAACCGGGCCTCGTCTTTAATGACCGCAGAAAGTTCGACGTTTTCGCCCCCGCCCACCATGTCCTCCAGATAGCGGCTGATTGTGCGGGAGGGAATAATCGTATCCTTCAGACCCAATTCATGGCAGATGCCCTCGAATTGCGGATTACCGATACTCGTCACGACCCGTTCGAAACCAAGGGAGCGGCCGACGAGGCTGGCGATGACGTTAATCTGGTCGCTGTTGGTAAAACAGAACAGGAAGTCGGTCTGCTCGGGATTGACTTCACGCAGCAGATTGGGTTGGCTGCCATCGCCCTGCAGGAAGCTGCAATCCATCTCTTCGGACAATTCATCGATCTTGGCCTTATCAATCTCAATGACAACGACTTCGTGCCCCTTTTTGATGAGTGCCTTGGCTGTTTTGATGCTCACTTTTCCCGCTCCAATAAAAACAGTTCTCATGTTTCCTCCATTGTTCTGCCTAACCACGTTCCTGGATACAGCATTACCAACCAAGCCATGATTTCAAGTCTTCCCATCAGCATGTCAACGCACAAAATTCCCTTGAGCATTGGGGGCAAGGTTGCACTTGTCAGTCCTACGGAAAGCCCCACTGTTCCCGTGGCCGAGACTACCTCAAACAGAGAATCGAGCGGGTTATATCCCATTGCCACGAACGGCAGCCAGGACAAGGCGACGACGGCGACGAACAGCACGATGAGCAGCAGGGCAGCCTGGAGTTCTTCGTCCTGCAGCCTGCGGCCTGCGATCCGGGGCTCGATGACGCCATGTTTCGGCAGACAGGTCCGCAGGAGGATCAACCGAAATATACTTGCCGCCATCAACAGGCGCAGCAATTTGAATCCGCCGCCGGTCGACCCGGCTCCTCCGCCCACAAGCATCGAGAAGATCAGTACCAGCTTGGAACCCGCATCGAGTTGTGCACACGACATCGAGGAAAAACCTGCGGTTGTCTGGGCTGAGGAGGCGAGTAAGGGCGCGTGAAGGAGTATCTGCGGCCAAGACATGCCTCCGCTCAGCCACATAGTGGCGCCCACCGCCAGGGAAACGATTAGGGAAGCGAGTACGAGGGCATAGAGTTGCAGAAAGTCCGTGGTTACGCGCCGCTTCTCCGTTCCCACTTGCTGATAGAACATAAGCGGGGTCGCACCGGCGAGACAGAGAAGGGTAATCCACACCTGTGCAGGCCAGCCTAATGTCGCGAGGCTACTGTCATGAGGGGCAAAGCCCCCGGTCGAGACCGCCGCTAATGTGTACTGCACCGCGTCGATAAACCCGAGCCCCGTCGACCAGGAACCAATGATGCCCAAAGCGGTTAAAATGCCATATACTTTCAGGACTTTACGTGCACGTGCCCTCGTACCTCCGACCAAATCGTCGGCTTCAGTCTCTGTGACCGTCAGGCCCTTTGCCACCAGACCCGGTTGTATTACGAGTGCCAGTGAAAATACCACAATACCCAGTCCACCAACCCACTGCATCCAGGCACGCGCAAAAAGAAACGGCGGCGACGCGTCAATTAAAGTTGTTTTTGTGCTCAGCCCCGTGGTCGTCACCCCGGAAATAGCTTCGAAGAAGGCGTCGAGAAAACCCAACTCGGAGTCCATCATCGGATAGGACATCACGAGCGGAGTAAAGAGAAATATTAGCGCGATCAATACCATGCCTTCATTGGTCTGTATTCGGGAAGGAGCCCGCAGCCGAGCCAGGCTGGCACCCAAGGCTGTAAGTCCGCCGATCACAATGCCATACCGCAGGCTGAGGATCGCATCGCCAAAGATCACCGACATTATCAACGGTACAAGCGTCAGCGCGGCGAGCACGAGGCACAGTTGACCAAAATACCTGAGTAGCACACGAAACCGGACAGCATACCTGAGTTCGATCGCCTGTTTAGCCACCAGCGAATCCTATCTCCTTCTCCTTTACGGCTTTCCCTGAGGCGAGCATCCGCATTACCGGATATTAGCCAGCGGAGAGGGTCTCGTGAGGTATTTTGTGAAATCCAAATTCCAACTCGTAACCTAATTTTCGAAAAGATAAGGGCTGATATATTTTCCGCAACCTCAAAGGCGTTTTATCTATTTTATTGCCAGGCTCATCAAAAAGGGAAGTCTATACTGAAAGTCACGCTTTTTTCCTTACTGGGCTGGAAAGCGATGTTTACTCCACAGGCTTTCCTTTTTTAAAATACAGACCAGCCCCAGCCTTTTTTGTTGAAAAAAATGAAAGACATCGTCACAATGTTTCTCTGGTATCCCGCATCCGTAACCTTAGGTATTTTTGCCCACTTTAGGTACTCCAAGCTCAATTAGCCGGTTTTTGAATGACTTATTAAAGGGCATATGAGATCATTAGGGTCGCAATTTTGCTGAAACTCCTATGTTACAAAACGCTATTTTAATTATATTTAAAGAGATTTTATCCAATAGGCGTCAAAATGTATTGTGACGATTAAGAGATTATGAAGATCGATATTAGATATCCATGGGCCAATGGATTAAGTGGGCGTTTTAGCCGGTGATTATGGCCCAAAGCCCCCGGAGTGATATTTCCGGGGGCAAGTTGTTTTTTTGGTCTAGAAAAGACCCCTGACCTTTCCGGTATCCGTATCCACCTCTATTCTGCGATAGGCCGGATCAGAGCCGGTTCCCGGCATGAGGCTTATGGCGCCGGCGACAGGGACCACAAAACCCGCGCCTTTGTAAGTCAGGATATCCCGCACAAGCAAATTCCATCCCCTGGGCACGCCCTTGATGTTCGGATCGTCTGACAGGCTCAGATGGGTCTTCACCATGCACATGCCGAGCTTGGAGATCTCGGGGTCCTTTTCCATGGCCTTGGCCTTTGCAAGGGCCTCAGGGCTGTAGGTTACACCCTCTCCGCCATATACCTCCCTGGTGATCAGCTCTATACGTTCTCGAATAGGCATATCGAGATCGTATAAGAGGCGGAATTCCGCTTCTTCTTCACAGGCATCAACCACTGCATCCGCGAATTCCAGCGCGCCGTCTCCACCCTTGAGCCAGTGCTCGGACACGGCCGCCCTTGCACCGGCCTGCTCGCTCATCTTGCGAACTGCGGCGATTTCGTCCCTGGTATCATTATAAAAGGCATTAATGCAGACTACCGGGTTGATCCCGGCCTTTTTCACGGTCTCAATGTGATGGATCAGGTTTGCGCACCCTTTCTCCACCCACGCTACATTCTCGGTATTATACTCATCAGGCATGGGACGGCCGGGACGGGGGATAGGCGCTCCTCCATGACACTTGAGTGCCCTGATTGTGGCCACTATCACGGCGCAGTTGGGTTTGAGGCCGCTGAAGCGACATTTCAGGTTCCAGAATTTTTCAAAGCCGATATCAGCACCAAAGCCGCTTTCAGTTACCAGATAGTCCGCAAGTTTTAATCCTATTCTGTCGGCGATAACCGAAGACTGGCCTATGGCAATATTGGCAAACGGTCCTGCGTGGATCATGCAGGGTTGCCCTTCAACCGTCTGCATAAGGTTGGGATTGATGGCCTCCACCATCCAGGCGGTCATGCCGCCGGCCACTTCGAGATCTTCTGCTGTAACGGGCTTTCCTGTACGGTCATAGGCAAGTACTATACGGCCTATACGTTCCCTGAGGTCCTTGAGGTCATGGGCTATGGCAAGTATCGCCATGATTTCGGAACTCACGGCTATGTTGAATCCGCTCTGCATGGTAAGGCCGTCCATTCGGCCCCCCAATCCGATCGTAATGTTTCTCAATGCCTGGGCGCAGAAATCCATTATCCACCTGAATTCCACACTTTTGGGGTGGATATTGAGGCGCTTCAGCCCCCTCAGACCCAACTGCTCGTCCGTATAGTTGGACTCGTGCTGCATACGGGCCGTCAGGGCAGTCATGCCCAGATTATGGGAATTCATGATGGCGTTTATATCACCTGTGAGCCCCAGAGAGAATTTCGAAAGCGGAATGACCAGCGAAAGCCCTCCCCCCGCCGCGCTTCCCTTGATATTGAAAGTGGGCCCTCCGGATGGCTGGCGCAGAGCACCCATCACGTTTACGCCCCTTTTACCGAGGCCTTCCATGAGACCTACCGCACAGGTGCTCTTACCTTCACCCAGTGGAGTAGGTGTAATGGCGGTCACGTCTATGTATTTCCCTTCCGGCTCGTCCTTGAGACGTTCCAACACCCTGGCGTAATCGATCTTTGCCACGTGGTGGCCATAAGGGAGGAGTTCTTCCTTTTCAAGGGCCAATTCTTCACCGAGCTGATACACGGTCTTCATGTTTTCTTCGGCGGCTTCAGAAATCTGCCAGTCTTTCATTTTGGTCGGATCTAGTCTCATAATAAGGTTCTCCTTTGTAAAAAACTTCTGGACATGGACTCGGACATGATATAGATGGAAGTTCCTTTTATTAAAAAAGTCCCTATTGATTAAAGGGGGAGATACGGATTTTTTGCCTTAATTTGTATCAGGCAACTGAGTGAAACAGCATTTGTTGGTCCCAGGCTCTATTACCTACTCTATATTGTTTTTTTTTTCAATAATGTCGGATAAAAATTAAAGATGTGCTGAGCTCCAGGTAGAAAATGCCAAGTTGTTTTCACCGGTTCCTCGTGGGAAAAAATCGTGGAGGATAGTAATTGTTACTGGAAATAGACCCTGAAAGACCCAGACCTCGGCAGATAGACAAGATATTAGAGGTGTTGAAAAGGGGAGAAATAATCGTATATCCCACAGATACCTGTTATGGAATCGGAGCTGATATCTTTAACAAGAAAGCAATTACAAGAATTTATCAAATCAAGGGACTCCCTAAAAGCTCGCCTTTTAGTTTCGTATGTGCAGACCTCAGAGATATAAGCAGATATGCCTTTGTAACTGACTATGCATACCGAATATTGAGACGTTTTCTGCCGGGTCCTTATACCTTTATTCTACAGGGATCCAGGGAAGTCCCCAAAATGATGCTTACGAAACGGCATACGGTAGGAATTCGTATTCCAGATCATCCGGTCTGTGAGGCAATAGCTGGGGCACTGGGGAACCCGCTCATAAGTACCTCAGCCGTCATAGGTGATGGACCTGTATGGTCGGATCCCAAAG
>Ga0180431_10010662_pt1 | contig 10176 bp, 5 predicted proteins | sample SS_ome_11_FD_132459 | JGI IMG/M metagenome (GOLD analysis project Ga0180431, IMG submission 132459) | Hypersaline lake sediment archaeal communities from the Salton Sea, California, USA - SS_1_MS_1 metaG | ecosystem: Environmental > Aquatic > Non-marine Saline and Alkaline > Hypersaline >... | reverse complement strand
TTGATCTCACCTATAGTCGGCCCGTCTCTCACGATCGATCGTATTTCTCTGAGCCTCTGAAGATCCTAGCCGGGCGGATAGATCCACCTGCATTCAACCTGCGGAATAGTCTCATGGTTTCCAAGCACGTGCATGCAAGTGTGATCACTCGCCTTCATCAATACACTCAAGACAAAGCTCGCGCTGGAGGTGAAAGAACAAAGATCGAAGAGGTACTGAACGATTGTCTGCCGCAGCGGGTTTCACATTATCTCTTCGAGAACGGTATGGTCCGCGATCACGTGTTCGATCTGTCTGCGCTCAAGGCTTTGTTAGAAGCCAATCAGGACGACCTGATTTCAACTGTTGAGAAAGCCTTCCACCAGGGCTGGCCGGAATCAGATAGTGAAGTCGTAAGTCATGAATGCCTTCGTGCCTGTGTTCTGGGTATGGCTGATGAACTTGCAGACGTGATCGGCCGATTGCGACAGCGTCTGCGATGGGCCATGTCACAGATCAAGCGTCTGAGTGATCTGCGTTTCGCACAGGGAGATCTAGAACGTGCCGATGAAGCACTGTTCCGTCGCTGTGACCAGCTGATCAAACGTCTGAAAGGAACCTCTCGACGTACTCGCGGCGAGGCAGAGGGCTATGACGATGTGAATACCTATGGAGTGTTGGCAGCAGAGGGATTCCTGCCGGGATATGGCCTTGAAACCGGTTCGATTCTCGGATCTGCTGAAATTCCGTTCTGGCATATGGGAGCAAGGGAATTTGCCTTGCCGCGTCCACCCAGTGTTGCGCTCCGTGAATATGTCCCCGGTAATCTCATCTATGCCAATGGCAACAAATTCGTGGCTCGGTATTTCCATCGCGAAGTTGATGAAGATCAGCTCGAGATGCCCTCCTTTGAAGTCTCCACTGAGCACCAGGCAGTAAAAGAGACAAACGCTGCTTCCGATCCGTCGGGTCTGGGCACTGTTGTTCTTCCGACCATTTCAGTCTGCGACGTGGATCTTGCCCACATTTCGCACATATCCGATGAGGAAGAGCTGCGTTTTCAGCTTCCGGTATCTGTTTATGGGATCGAACGAGATCGCCACAACGGAGGCTCTGCTCTGAAATGGGGAGCCCAGAGCATGCATCATAGAAGGGGCGTTCATCTCCGTCTCGTGAATATCGGAGCCACAACCGCCATCGAGCGTTTCGGTCACTTTGGATATCCGCTATGCACTGTATGCGGTCAGAGTGTTTCGCCACTCTCATCCGATCGTCAGAAAGAACACTTCAATACGAGTCATGAGGAACGCTGCGGTAGGAAGGTCTTACCGATCGGTTTCCATGCCGATATCGTTGCCGACGTACTCTCATTACCGGCCTGTGATAATCATACCGTCGCCTACAGTGTCCTTGAATCGTTGCGTCAGGCTGCTACTCGTGTACTCGATATGCATGTTGAAGATCTCCAGGTCCTTGTCATTGGGCATGTTGATCGAGATGAAGTAGATGGGCTTCTCTGGGATCCCATGCCGGGAGGATCAGGACTGCTCGACCAGATCTGCGAACGATTCGAGGAAGTGGTCGCACACGCGCACGAACTGGTTTCACATTGTCCCTCGAATTGTGAGACATCCTGTATCGACTGTATGCAGATGTATCGCAATGCCTACTAACATAAATACCTTGATCGGAAGTGTGCCGGTGAGCACCTGGAGACCTGGGGCTCTCATCTAATAATAGAGCACGAAATCCCCCCCCGGCAGCCAACTCAGGAACCAGCCGAAGGATCATATCCAGTCAATGAAGCCGAACGAAAGCTTCGACATCTTCTACTTGCCGCTGGATTCGAAGAAGGCATACGGGGCGAGCAAATTCGTCTCGACCGCACTCTCGGCACGACTACACCCGACACGATCTATCGGGCTGATCATCACGATGAAGATGAGGGTGTTTGCATTTATCTCGATGGCTTGAGTGGACATCTCCACGGTAATCCAGAAACGGCTCAACGCGATCGAGAAATCCGAGACTGGCTGCGCGCTCATGGATATGAAGTCATAGAGATTGCAGTCAGCGATCTAGACGATGAAGGAGCTATGGTTGGCCATTTCCGTAAGCTGGCAGGATATCTGCATGCCAGAGATTTACGCGATTCAGTCCGCGACGATACCAGCTGGTTCAGAAGGGCAACAGAGTCCGGAGCCGAGTCAGACACTTCACCATTCAGCCTTCGAATAGTCCAACCGAGTGAAGATGAACAATATGTCACCTGTGTACCACTTGTACCGCTTCAGGCGGCGGCGGGGTCATTTGGCGATTCTCGGTATTTCGAAGAAGGAGACTGGGACTGGGTTGAGGTCGAAACTGGACACCGACTGCACCCTGGCATATTTGTAGCCAGAGTTGAAGGGCGGTCAATGGAACCAAGAATCCCCGACGGTTCTTACTGCCTCTTCGACGCCTCAGAATCTGGGACAGTCGGAGGAACACGACAGGGCAAGATTGTTCTCGTCCAACTACGTGACGAGGTTGATCCCGAAACCGGCGAGCGCTATACCGTCAAGCAATATGAGAGCAAGAAAGTGGAATCAGAAGAGGATGTGTGGCGACACATCAGCATAGCGCTCAAGCCACTAAACCCAGAATATGAATCCATCGAATTGATTTGCGAAGATGAAGGATCAGATGATGGACCCTTTAGGGTAATCGCCGAATTGATCGAGGTACTCGGTTAATCCAATTGAACGCCTTTCATACTGGGTCACGACCACAATCCAATATGCGAAAGACACTTAGACAAGACGTCGAAGACAGTCCGATCCCCTCAACAGTAGACAAGTTTTGGGAGGCGTGGTTCTTCCTGATTGGTTCGACACGTGAATACCACGATCCTTGGGCCTTTCGATACAATCTCAATGCCTTCATCCAAGCTTTACGTAACATCACCTTCATGCTCCAGAGCGAACCAGAGAAGCCGGCAGCCTTCTCAACTTGGTATGCTCAGCAGCAGGAGTACCTGCGTCAAGATCCCGATCTTCACAAGTTTGTTGAGTCGGGTGGCCCGGGGGAATCTCACCCCCGGGCTCCCACAGATCCGTACGTGACAGTCTCCCGTCATACGGTTCAGAACCTTAATTATTTGAGAACTCACACAAACGTATTCAGCGCCGACTAGAACGGTGATGATGAGGAGGACCGTTGTCAAAAGCTCATGACATTGATGTACCAACCGAAGCCTTCTCGAAGTGGCTTAACTTCGAAGACTTTTTACGGACCGACGACTATCACCTTCTCGTTACATCTGATGATGAAAGAACAGCCCCCCCGGTAGAACTGATTGGGGCATACCTAGAATCTGCATATGCGGATGCCCGCTATTATTACCACAAAATCTGCAACCTTGACCTACATCCGGTTCCAGGTACTAGAACAAGCGCAGTTCAATTCCCGAATAGCCTACCCGATAATACTCGAAAGGGCATGTTTGGTGAGGCTCTTTGCGGGATTGTTGTCCAGACCTACTTACTACTGGAAAATGATCGAGATTTTGATGTTCCAGTGTTCCTTTTCAGGCAGCACTCAGGTGTCGAGGAGGCACTGACGATTTTAAAACGCGGCGGAACCATTAAGGAAGTGCCTGGACGACACGGTGATGATTTCATTGGCATTGAGGTGGACGAAGAAGGCTGGATTATAGGATTCATCGTCGGGGAGGCAAAGTATAGATCCAAGATGAATGCCAGTGTTTATGATGGCCTGATGAATGATCAGCAATCAGGATCAGGAAAGACTGGGAAGAAAAGAAAGAAAGTTAATAGAGGTATTCTCGGCAAGATGGTTAACGAACCAGATTTGCCTATAAGTATGAACTCCCTCAAGAGAATCCTTCAAGACATCGATGAGGACCGATTTGAACGCTTAATCGTCTCGATTGAGGAGTTGGATATAGGGATACGCAAAGCGGACCGGGTAGATCTGGTCGTGTTAGCGTGCGCAGAAACTGCCAAGAAAGCTAAACCACCATACTCGCCGACTACTAGCCGCCCGTCAGACCACAAGACTACTCGCCCCTTGGTAATTGCAGAGCTTGTTATTCCACAAGGTGGAGACCTCATCACCTCCCTCTACGACGACTTGTATAGGTAAGGTAGTAACATGGGCGAATTTGACAACAAACGCATTCAGCTTGCCCGGAGCCTTACTACAAGACTTGCGGGTGATGACAATCTACCCGTCGAATTTGCACGATTGATGAGTAGAGGACTACTCAGGGATTGGGAGGCGGGAGAACTCATATGGCAGCCGGAGTGGTCAAGTAATGGTCTTAGAGAGGCCATGAGGCTGGTAAGGGCTGCTGAAACCCTAGACTTTCTTGGCAGCAGTTTAGAAGCTGCAAAGGGTTGGCGGAGAGCTGGAGAACTGCTGGAATGGCTCTCGAGGGCTGAGGATTCACTCCGAAATACCATTCCCATAGGTCTTCTCGCAGGAGCGGCCTTCCAACTCGGCCAGCTACCAGCCATGGCAAATAGTCTATTATCAAGAGAAGAGGTGGCCAATTGGGAGGCCCCAATACATGCTGCATTCATCCGTGGTGATTTTGCTGAAGTTCTCGACCAAGCAGCCGAATTCTGGACAAGTGTTCCCGAGCTTGTACATATAACCGAATCGACTGACCTGTTCCAAAATGATCCAGTCGATATAGTAATGAATGAGCTTGTGAGATGTTTGGGGCTCATCGCTGGTGGGATTAGACACGGCAATCGATCACGCATCGATATCGGAACGGAAAAACTGGAGACTATCGCACGCTGGTCATCCCGGACTGCATCTTACGAGACCAGTCTCCTGATCCGGCTCGAGGCAGCGGTCGCTAATCGTTTTGTGGACTCCAGCCTCCAGCTCTCACTACAGAATCTAGCACAAACAACGTCCACCATGCTCCCACCACTTAATGCTATCAGTCGAGGTTTGTTAGCTGAGGGCCGGTCCCTCCTTTGGCCGTCTCAGATACGCGGCATCCAGCGAATCGCTTCTGGTGAATCGTTCGTGCTGTGTTCTCCAACGGGATCTGGCAAGACACTTGTGGCTGTTCTGACTGCTGCCGTAGAACTATTCGACTCCTCCACGCCAGAAGAGTCCGGGCAAGCACCGCTGGTTCTGTATTTAGTTTCATCAAGAGCGCTTGCGATGGAGGCCGAGGCAACACTTAGCATACGGTTGAGACATACAGGTGCACAGGTTAGTGCTCTCTATGGAGGTGTCGAATGGTCGGGTGATACTGATTTCGGATCTGAGTTTCCGCAGGTGATCGTCTCAACGGTTGAGAAGGCCGAGGCACTTCTTCGTTACGCACCAGTTGATATCATTAGACGCTTGAGGCTCCTTGTTGTAGATGAAGCGCAACAAGCGTTCATTAGAAGCGCAGACGATTTCCGGCTGCAATCGCTGGCTTCAGGGGAGGACCGATCGCTTCGATTGGAGGCTTTCGTAGCACGACTTCTTGCGCGCCGGCCCGATATCCGACGGATAGCCGTGTCAGCTGTGGTACAGGGAGCGGATCGCATACTAGCTAAATGGTTTGGGGGAGAGGAATCTGAACCTGCTTCTCCCCAACTTCGTAGTAAACGCCAACTGATCGGTAGTCTTGAACTTAGAAAGGCTGACTATCAGTTCATCGCTGACTTGTACAATGGCGCGGTGCTTGACAACGAGGCAGAGCGCTTCCTGCCCCTTCGGATCCCCGCTCTCCCTAATTCACCCAAGGTTCTTCATTCATCCGAATACGTGATCGCTCAGGCGTCCTCTCTGTGGGTTGCTGGTCATCTTGCATCAAGAGGTAAACGGGTCCTTCTCTCAGTGGGATCCCACATTCAGCAAATGCAGGACAAGTGCGTTAAAGCCTTGAAGTCTCTGGCTTGGAAAACATCTATCCCTGCTACTTACTTCCACCCACCGGTCGAAGGTGATCGTCACTATCAGCTATGGCTAGATGCTGTTGAAGCTTGTAGGTCATTCTGCGGGTCTACTTCGCATGAGTTGATCCTCTTGGAGCGGGGTGTAGTTTCACACCACGGTCAGTTGCCACACATTGTCAGAAAGCTGTTCACCCAACTGATCCGTGTGGGGATCGCACGAGTAGTACTGGCTACATCTACTTTATCGGAGGGTGTAAACCTACCATTCGACATGGTTATTCTGCCATTGGCTGGTCGAAAAATATATGACCATACACAACAATCGATCGCATATGTTCCCTTCAACTCCTCGGAGTTCCTGAATTTAGCGGGGCGAGCTGGGAGGCCAGGAACTAAGTTTTCAATGGAAGGCATCACCGCGGTGTGCCTTCCAAAGAAGCCTTCGGCACACGCAAAAGGCGTCATACCGAGCCAGCGCAGGAATCTATGGGACTTATACAATTCAGTTATACGACGTGTGATTGAATCAGAGAAACAAGACATTCATAGTCCATTACAACTACTGATCAACCGCCTTAGTGAACTCGCCACAGAGATTGGTGTTGATGAGAAATCGCTTCCTGAATGGCTCGAATCTGTAACTATCGGCGATCTTGAAAATCCTGTGGCTGCCGTGCTGGACAATTATGATCACCTTCTCCTTAACGCGATCGTGGAGGTAGAGGAACTTACGCAGTCCGAGCTTAGCCTTGATCAAGTAGAAATCCATCTCAAGGCATTATGGGAAAAAAGCTTAGCCACAGTTATGGTGACGGAGGAGGCTCGATTAGAACAGTTGATTCTCATTCGGGGCCGTGCGTTGTGGGAACGCGAGTATCCCGAGCGGGCAGAGCGACGCCTGCTCTACATGCTGGGTCTACCGCCACATGCAGGCAAGTCGTTTACTGCAACAGCTACAGCCCTCGAATCACTCCTTGAAGGAGGAAATGAATACGGAGCACTCGAAGCCAATGAGAAAGGAGCCTACTTGGCTGAGATCGTTGACATGGTTCGCCAGGATACATCCCTTGGCTTTAAGCCACCACTCACTGCGACAGATGAAAAGATTCAGCGGGCTTGGAAAGATGTGTTGCAGTGGTGGTTAGGACTTAAGCAGCATGGGCCCTCACCATCGAAGTTACGCAATTGGATGAGGTTTATACAGAATCAGTTCGATCATCGTACTGGTATGGCTGTCGGGGGTACACTCGCAGCAGTCTGGGATCGAACCGGGATAACAAATGCGCCCACACCAGAGTCATGGGCAAAAGAAACCAGTTTACCATGGATATCCTATTGGTGCAGAGACTTACTCCGCTGGGGTACAGTTGAGCCTATGGTGGCCTATCTCCTTTCACGCGGTCGTATTGTGTCAAGAGAAGGGGGCGATGTATATGTCTCCGAATTCAACTCCTGGAAGACAGCAAATGGCTACTCTGATCCAGAAGACAGTATCAATCCGCAATTAATTGCCGCTTGGTACTCGGAGCGCTTTGATTGGGACGAAAGTGCTCACAAGGGATTATCTACACCACCTGCTTCGAAGGTTTCGTTCACGCCGGACCCACCATTTCAAGGTATCCAGGAGAGCTTGATGGCATGGCCGATGACTGTGGATAGTAACACGTGGTGGATGGAGCCTGCTGGGTATCGGATTGGTATTAGTGACGGGATACTTGATCTAGATGCACATGGGCGTCGGAGGTGTTTATTCGAGGCGCTACCTAAGGATGGACTGGTGACTTGGGGATATCCACCATAGGTTATTAAGTAGCAGTGACTTTTATGGATTTTTTGCATGAACAAAATCATCAAGTGGCATGCAGGACACCAGACTCGCTCAGGCGAGAATGTCGATCACGCCTCAACTTCTTCGGACTCAGACTTCAACAGAACGGACTTCTCGTACTTCAGATTTCGAACCTTCTCAATAATGGTCTGAATCGTCGTGGGAATGGTATCTTCATATGACTGGCCTTCCTCCACTATTCTCGCAAGTGATCTGGCGATATAGCGATGAGCGACCGGCTTCCCGTGAGGACCGAGGAGCTTCGTGGCCTCCGTGCATAGTGACTCGTATTCTGGAAGTTCGTCCAGAAAGAGATGCTCGTAGTTCTTCTCCAAGACTGTATAGGTCTCAGTGACCTCCGAGGTCACATCTTCAATCTTCTTCTTTGGCTTCCCGAGCAACTCAAGGAGTTCAAGAGTCGTCGCGTGGCTGGAGCTTTTATCCTTGTGTTTATCGGCGTCGAAGATCACATACGTTGAGATTTCGAAACCATTCATCACTCGCAGTACTCGATCCACGGAGTCCTTACCGCCACAGGTGACCACGGAAACATTGTTCCGGTTCAGGTCAAATCCCGCGACACTCGCATAGATGGGAATCGAGTAGAGCTCTGATTCGCCTTCGACAATGACAACCTTGTCAGCAAAGAACCCCTCGTTAATTGAAGGATTGAAGATGTTCGAGTAGAGTTCTCGAATGCCCTCTACTGTTCCTTGGACTCCCTTTCTGGCTTTCAAATCATCCAGTATAGCACTAGTCGTTAGCTGGGAAATGGTGGTGCTGAATGGTGTCTCGCTCGCTCTGCGCACGACTGTCACCTGGTCGAAGTGCGCTATGTCGACGAAGAGACTAGAATGTGTAGAGAAGAAGACTTGGTCATTCCCGCCCCCTATTCGCTGGATGACCTCCATAAACGTTCTTTGCGACTGCGGATGAAGATAGAGTTCAGGCTCTTCGAGGAGTACGAGTGAGGTCCGCTCCTCGGGTGCCTCTTCTGACTTTCGCCGATGGACAACCGTCGCGTACTCGCGCAGAATGGAGAGGATCATGGATCGTTGCATGCCGTGACCCTTCTCTTCAATTCTCGTGCGAAAGCCATCATCTGCGAAGATTCTAGCCTGCCCGAACATCTCTCTTACAGTTGGTGGCGGTATCTCGATCTCCACGTCACATTCCATGAGCTCATTCATAAGAACATTGAGCTCTTGTTCGATTCGTTCGATCTCACCCAAGCGATCCTTGCCACCTGATCGATTGAGTCGCGAACCAACTTTCTGGAGTGTGCTTCCGATTTCAGCTCTCTGATCTTCAGATATGCGCTCTAAGATGGAGTTGATGAGCTGGCCAAATGGACTTGTCTGGCTTACCTTCGTCTCGTCGGAGACATCGCGAACCGCGGGCACGAAGATCAGCTCCGGCAGTGTGCCTTTTAAGACGTTTGATGCTCCGCGAGGATTCACCAGGGTCTGCTTCACCCAAGGAATCTGGTTCGCCTTGGATCTAACGAACTCTTCCGCAGCTTCTTTCCATGCCCCGACCTGTGGCTTCTTGTCTCCAAGCAGTCCGCCGAAGTCGAGACTCCCTACCTTCAGCTTGCCTCTCTCCTTCCACCAGCCTGTGATTGCTTCCCCATTGATCTTGTCCAATTGAAGCCACTCAGGTTCAGGGACTCTGTTGATTGCAATGGTGTCTATCTTGGAATCGAAGTCTTCTTTATCCCCCGAACCTTCTATTCGTCTTCCGAGAATGAACGTATCCGCATCCCAGAGCCAGGGACCAAGGCGCTCTCTTTCCCAGTCTGAAAGACCCTTGTACGTGACGAATATCTCTATGGGTGTTGAGGTGTCCTCGTTTCCAAAACAGTCTCTTGTAATGAGACGTTTGGACCCTTCGCTGAAGATCTGCAAAGCTCTCAATAGAGATGACTTGCCGCTGTTGTTTCTGCCCACCAGAGCCATTACGCCTTGCGGGTGCACCTTAACGTCTTCCAGAGCCCTAAAGTGCTTGATGTGGATTTCGGAGATCTTCATGGGCTTGATTCCTCCTTCTCATTCCGTCTCGGTTTCGAGGTTCCTGCACCATCGCTCAAGCCGACGAATCCGTGGCGAAGTGCCGGTGAGGACTGATCTAGAAACCAAACCATCATTGCACAGAACGACTCCTCGGGTGTCTTCTATGGGAATACGGCGTACCTCGAACCATCGATAGTCCGAACAAATAACCTTCGAGCGGACGTAATGAACCCCGGACTTCCAGTCCGCGGTTGGTGAGCGAATCTTTCTGAACAGGTTCTCGAAATACTGGGGGGAGATGCCGGGCATAAGGCGCCCGGTTCTGCCCCCTGTTTGTATCGCAGCAGAGCTTAGCCGGGTGGGCCGGAGACCGTCAAACAGAATTGACGGCCGGCGCGTATCCTGCACAGGTATGATGTTCGTACCCTACTACCAGACCCTG
>Ga0180431_10010660_pt1 | contig 10177 bp, 4 predicted proteins | sample SS_ome_11_FD_132459 | JGI IMG/M metagenome (GOLD analysis project Ga0180431, IMG submission 132459) | Hypersaline lake sediment archaeal communities from the Salton Sea, California, USA - SS_1_MS_1 metaG | ecosystem: Environmental > Aquatic > Non-marine Saline and Alkaline > Hypersaline >... | reverse complement strand
GTACCCCCTTCGATGATCAACGGATTGCGAAAGTCGTTGTGAGCCATGAGGCAATGATGGATCGAGACATTGTAGGAACTGTCTCCAATCAGCAGACCTGCACTGTGCGTTTGCTTACGATGGCGGCTCCGATTGAGAGCCTCGCTGATGATCGAGTAGCAAATGGTCACGTCATGCGCGCCGTACCATGTACTGATCGTTTCATCCTCCGACCAGCTCGCCGAAACGTGGTCCAGCACGACATGATGGGCGCCCTCCGGATCGCCACGCTGACCGAGGATTTCGACGGCGTCGTTCGTATCCGGCTCGACGTTTCCTTTGTTGCCCGGACGGATACGAATATGCTGGACTAATACATCGTGAGTCTGGATCACCAGCCCGGCGTTCTTAATGCAGAGGCCCCCGCCCGGGGCCGTCTGGCCCGCCACAGTCACGAATGGATGGGCGATGAAAAGTTGTTTTTCCAGCTCAATCGTCCCGCCTACGCGAAAGACAATCATCCGGGGTTCCGGAACATTCAATGCGGCGCGGAGCGAACCCGGGCCATCGTCTGCCAATGTTGTGACCTCAATAACGCGGCCACCCCGCCCGGCCGGAGTATCCGTACCGAAGCCTTCCGCACCGGGAAAAACCGGTAATCCGACCAATGGTGTAAACGGCCTCGGCGTGTCGGGGTTCTTGGGTGTCTCCGGTTCGAGAATTCCGAGCACAATGGGGATGCCTATGACGATGACGAACGCAATCAATAGCAATCCACCGGCAACCGTGCACGCTAACCCCAACGCCCGTTTTCGTCTCCGTCGAAATATTTTGACGCCGAGAACCATCGCCGCCAATGGGCATATCCCCATCAGCCCAAAGGTAATCCACGGCCCCGGAAATTTCATCAGGTAGGCATCGAAGATGTTGACAATCCGTAATATAAACAGGGCGGCAATCAGCCAAAGTACAGACGCCACAGCTAACAAAGCCAAAGCTATCGGGACTTGATATTTCCCATCTGACTTCATGGACATAAAACCTCCGACAGAAAGACGTTAGAACTGATGCGAATAGTACCCATAATTCATATCCTGCCGGAATCACACCTTTTTGTCATGAAGGGCAGGAGAAATATACATTTTTCGCATCGCCGATGGCGATCATCAAGAACCTGATTCACAATCGAAACGTATTGTTTTATAATACCGCTCTATTTTGTGAGCTTTTGGATTGTAACACGGGAGATAACAATTGAAAACAACTCAAACAAACAACTCATTACTGGAGCGGCTGAAGGATAATTTACAGGATGTCATTTATGGAAAAAGCGAATGTATCGACGTTTTGATCATCTCGCTCATGGCCGGAGGTTCAGTTCTAATCGAAGATGTGCCGGGCGTGGGAAAAACGACTCTCGCCAAAGCATTGGCCAAAAGCATTGAAGCTAAGTTTCGCCGCGTGCAATTCACACCCGATCTGCTGCCCGCCGATATTTTAGGTTCCTCAATCTATAATCCCGTCACCGGGGATTTCCGATTCGACCCCGGCCCGATCTTTTGCAATATCCTCCTGGCTGATGAAATCAACCGCGCCTCCCCCCGGACCCAATCGGCCCTGCTGGAAGCCATGAACGAAAACCAGGCGACGATTGAAGGCAAGCGTTATCCGCTCCCGAGACCTTTTATGGTGGTGGCTACCGAGAATCCCATCGAATTCCACGGTACCTACCCCCTGCCGGAGGCCCAAATGGACCGCTTTCTGGTCCGACTCTCTCTGGGTTATCCGGCGGCTGAGGTCGAAGTGGACATTCTCAAATCCCACGCCTTAAACGAACCGCTCGATCGTATCAGACCCGTCCTTACACTCGAACAGGTTCAACACATCCAGCAAGAGGCGGCCGGCGTTCATGTGGACGATAGTATTCTGGAATATATCGTCGAAATCGTTCACGCCACCCGCCGCGATAATCGTCTCCGACTGGGTTTGAGCACACGCGGCACACTGATGATGTCGCGGGCCGCCAGGGCCAGGGCCTATTTCCAGAAGCGTGATTTTGTTATTCCGGATGACGTGCTGTGGCTCATTCCTTATGTGTTACCGCATCGGATCCTCTTAACCAGCAAAGCGCGTCACAGCGGTACAACCGCCAGCCAAATCTTAGAAGACGTCGTGGCACATATCAAAGTCCCGGTATGAGAAGGCGAGAACAAACGATAAACAATTCAGAAGGTATATTGAGTTTCGGTCTAACGGACGCCGGCAAGGTGGCGCTCAACGGCATTGTGTTTGTCGCCCTCACGGCGTTAGCCTTTCCGGCCTTTGGGATTCTCTCTATCCTGGTTTGGGTTGTCCTGTTCGGCTTAGTGGCTGGATTTATTCTGCGACCGAAAATCAAGCTCAACGGCACACTGCCGGACCGGATCATGGCCGGCCAGAGCACGGTATTGCGCTATACGGTCAAGAACGTCGGACGCTTCGGCGCTTATCATCTATGGATAGCGTTTAAAACTTTACCCGAAGGGATTGAGCAGACCGGTGATGAACAAATCATCTCACGTCTGGGACCCGGCGAAACCATCGAGGTCACCCTTTCGATCAAACCCACGCGACGGGGCTATTACCACATCAAGCAGCCGACGTGCCAATCCAGCTTCCCCTTCAATCTGTTTCGTTTCGGAACCTTCCATTCTATCGAGGACAATCTTGTCGTTCTCCCGGCCTTCCATGCGATTCGAGTACCCACCCGCGGTATCTACCGACAGGTCCAAACCGGCAGTTCACGTCCCGTCGGGCGTTTGGGGCACTCGAACGAATATGCGGGGAACCGCCCTTTTCTGCCGGGGGATTCGCCCCGCCAGATCGACGTTCGGGCCTGGGCCCGTTTGAGCATGCCGGCAACAAGGGAATACCACGACGATTTCGATTATTCTGCCGCATTGGTCGTGGATAATCTTGTCCCTGATACTCATCAGCAACAACAATCAACGGAGAATAAGGAACTCGAAGCCGCCGTTTCCCTTTGTGCTTCCATTGCTTTTAGTATGAATACGGACCGCCTGATCGATCTGCTGCTCATCGGTTCCGACCTCCACCGGTTTACGGACTGCCCGAGAACCATACGATTGAACAGGATACACGAAATGCTTGCCGGTGTGGAACCGGCTCAAAGCGAGCCGACGGAGCTAAATGAAAAGATGTGGGCGAATCGGTTTCGTGAGATATCCGAGGTCGTCTTTATCTTGTTGAATTGGAATCCGACCTACCGGCAAATGATCGAACTGGCTCACCAGGCCGGTTGTCATACGACGGTTCTGATGATCGGAGAACCTCACGGGATAACTGATTTGAGGGCCTCACGCCCCCGAACCGCGGGCCAGATGCCCGCGACCCACGAAGACTGGGATGAAGAGATTCGTTTCGTTTCTGCCGACGAGATTCTATCCGGGCGTATCGAATACCTATGAAAACGCAAAAGGCCATCGCTATCACGATGATTCTGACAAGCTCGGTGCTTACCGCTCTGGCTTCAAGGGATATTGCCTATCCCGCCATTTTGTGTATGTTAGGTATGCTGGGCTTGCGGCGGCGTTTTACATGGAATATCCGACCCGACAGACGTGTCATTAAATCCATCCTGCTACTTTTTCTCGCCGGCATGTTCGCCCTGCAATTCCGCTATGCCAGCGTCTCCGGGCGTTTCGCCTTCGATCAAGCCCCCGCCGTCGCCTGGCAAACCATCGCCCGGTATTTCCTCGCCTCTATGATCCTCATCCTGTTCCTCGGATCACCGCAACGGCTTCCGGCTTCGTTGGGCTTGTATCACATCGCCGTGACCATCTCCGCCGGGCAAGTCCTCCTGTTGGATGACTTGTATCTTGCGTTTCGGTTTTCAGAACTCCTATCCGTCATCCTGCTGGTACTGTACGCGGTCTCGGCGCGTGAATCCAACCAAACACTCATTCCCACGCGTGTGGTCACCGGCGCTTCCAAACTCTGGCGGAGCGAACTCGCCTCCCGCGGATTGGTTTTCGGCCTGATTCTTCTCGTCGCCGCCAATACCGGCTGGATCACCGGTACGCTTCTCTATAGTCGCGTGGAAGTCGTTAACTATATACCGCTCTGGTTCTGGGGAACGAAAGCGGATACAAGCGGTTCAACGGAAGCCGCCGCGCAGATGGGCTTCTCCACGAGCGGCAAACTCTCCAGCATCCTCATGATCAAAGGTGATCTCGACGCATCACCCGTATTGAACATCCAGTCCGATGATTGCCCGGGCTACCTGCGCGCCCGTGCCTTCGAGAGCTATCGTAATTCCGAGTGGAGTGATTTGGCGACGAAACAGGAAGTGTTACCCGAGAACAGGCCGTTCGGCATGTATTTGTCGGGCCAGAGAAATACTTTTCGTCTGAGCGATTTCAATCCGGCCCTTTGCAAGAGCATGACCGTCCAGCACGTATCCCGTTTCGCCGACGCTCTATTTACCCCTTTGGGAACGACCCATATTCAAGCGTCTCTCCGTTTTCTGCTTCGGGATAACAATGAGATCCTGGATGCGCGAAGAATACGTGTCGGTTTGAATTACAAAATTACTTTCAGAGACCACGTCCATCGAAAACCCCCGTCCAGCATGCGGCGCATGCTCGATGTCCCGATGAGGCTCGACCGACGCGTCTCCCAATTAGCAGAGCGGATATTTGCCGGATGCACCACCACGGAAGAAAAAATCGATGCCGTTGTCAAGCATTTTCGTACACACTACACCTATTCGCTCGGTACAGACATTCCGCCGGATTGTGAGGATAAAGTGAGCTACTTTCTGCTCGATGCCTCCAGCGGCTATTGCGAGTATTTTGCTTCGGGCGCCGCGATTCTATTGCGTCTGGCGGGTGTGCCGACGCGATACATCACCGGCTTTTTGGTCACGGAGCGCGATGGCGAACGGGACCTGTGGGTGGCTCGCAACATGGACGCCCACGCCTGGGTCGAAGCCTGGGACCGACAACGCAATCAGTGGTGTATCGTCGAGGCAACCGTCGGAGAAGATTCTACCGCCGCGAGCCTCGAAGAACAAATCGAGCACATCGGCAGCGGCGCCGGGGCGATGCTTCGCCAGCTTCTCAAAGCCATATTTGAGTATGGTCTTCTCGGCTTACCGAGCTGGTTGTTTGAATCCTACGGCGTTCTTGCCGGAACATCGCTCCTAACGGGCTTGTTTACAGGGATTTTGGCGTGGGCTCTGTCGCGATTTTACCGCCGAAGAAAATCGGCTCACGTCTCCCAATCCAAACCCATCAATCCGGTGCTCGTCCCACTGCATAAAATGCTTCACAGGATGGATCGCAAGGTTGAAGCCGCCGGACCGCTTCGCGAGCCGAGCGAAACGCTCCACGCATTTTCACACCGGCTTCGGGAACGCGATCAGGGCGACGGAGTCTGGACGAGGATATCGGAGTGGTATCGCGAATACGTGTTGCTGCGTTACCGCAAGATGATCAGCACCGAGCACATACAGCAATTGGAGCAACGCGCTCAAAACCTTCAAGATTCTCTGTAAATTCCCATCAGACGGTGTATTAGCGACCGGCCGGGATTTGTGTCAGGATATAGGCTCGCCGGTTACGAACGAATTGTTTGATGCCATCTCTCCGGCCGTTGCCGGCTCCATCGGCAATTAAAGCCTCGGCCGCGTCATCCAGGAACTGATCGAAGGCCGTCGGCGGATCGGACGTGCCATACGACGTTTGCCAGGGGCCATTCACCAATTCTTTGAATGCATCCAGATACATCTGCCTGTATTTGGGATAATCCAGAAATTGTTTGACCTCCGGGAATTCGCTGGACGTGACGGAGAACAGGTTCGTGTTGGCCCCATTACCCGATCCCAGCGTGAAGTCGATATCCCAGGGCAGAAGGTACCACTTGCGCTCCGGGAGGGCATAATAGAAATAATTGTTCTTGCCGCGCGTGTATCCATAGCTGTCCCAGTCGCCGACGGCGTGACGAATCGCCAAAACACGGGCGAAATGTTCGGGGTGAATGACCTCTTCGATGGTCTGCTCGTATCTCGTACTGCTTGACGACGTATTCAGTGCAACCGCCAAATCGAACAGATGTTGCCAATCATCGTTCTCTCGATGCGACCGCTTTTCGAAGCCCCAGCGGTAGGTCTCTTTAAGTAAGGGGTGTCTGGAATCGTACTTCAATCCTTCGTCGAGGTTCCTGTGCTGTGTGCCATTCGCCGAGTATTCAAAATAATCATCGATTTTGTGGATGTAACCTTCATTATCGAACGGAAACCATTGATCGATATAGTCGCCGTCGATTTTCCGAACATCCTCGAAAGCGGAATGGCTATTGCCGTTGATGATTGGGCGCACAAATTCCTGTCTTGAGTATTGCAGACCCATTTGCTGATAGAACCAATAAGAGGCGCGTTCCTGGAGGATTCCGCGGTTGCTCCCCTCGCCGGTGTCGATATTAATCTCCTCACGGTCCCCGAATTTTTGATCGGGATTGAACGTAATCCGATAAGCCTCTCGACCGAGCGGATTCTGGTTCGCTCCGCTCCGGATAAACGGGCTGCCGCGGAACCGGAGACGGGCGTTATAGAAGACATCGGTATCGTTGTAAACAAACGTGCAGTCCAGCAGTTCGTTCGAGAGATTGGGCCGCGAACGGAACGTACTGACCACATCATCGGACAACCAGATGCGATAGGTCGCAAACGGGGTCGCCAGTTGTGTGTCCCCCACGCGGACGAGGCAGGTCCTCTCGGGCACTTCGGCCGTAGATTGCAGTAGAGTCGGGAATCGCGTTATGGCCGCGCCGTCGGTGGCTTCGATATAGAAGGCCCGCATGGTGCCGCCGGAGGCGCCGGGGATCGCAGCGGTATAGATGCCGTCCCCGGCAACCTCATCGTTACCGGAGCCGTTGTCGGTCATCAACGTGCTGTTAAATCGGCTATCGCCCTCGGAGCGATAGTGGAGCAGAACGGACATGACGCCGTCATTATCTTTCATACGGGCCGTCACGGCAATCGCCTCGCCGGACGACGGTAGCGCAGGCGCGTGTTGTACGTCGAGGATATCGGGTCCGCGATTGGATACAAACGCCGTATTTTGTTGGCCGGGCGTTCCCAGGTTCAACGGCATATCGAGCTCGAACGCATGAGCCGGTCGCGGCGGTTGGATGGGGGAGAGCTCACGCGACAGCCGAAGCAACAGGAAACGACTGCCTTTTAACCATTTGGCCCAGCCGCTAAAAGTCACCCGGTCCGCCGTTCCGCCGGGAATCGACTGGTTGACGCGGTTGGCTCCGGGATCGCCATGACCCGTTGAAATCAGGTGCAACGATCTCCATCCGGATCGGCTATCGGCGGTCGTCGCAAACGACCGAACGTGATTGCCAAGGCGGCGCCAGTTGGCTTCGGCGCTCTCGAATCCGCTGTTGCTCAAAATATTGCCGCGCCCCATAGTCACCGACAAATCATCGAGGAGAACCTCCCCGCGATTGAGCAGTAAAACGTCGAAAATCGTTACCTGATCGTGTGTATATCTCGAATCGGTGGCTTCGATCGTGAATGTGAACGGCTGCCACGTGCTCTTGGCGCTTTCGTCACTGTCGGCCCAGGCATCGGGCGTATCGTTATCGCTTCGCGGATCGCGCAGTTCCAGGCTGGCCCCCTGCCCGTCGGCCCAGCTCGGCCATCGACCGCCGTCATAATAGGTCACCTCGTCGGCCGTCACCATCGAAACCTCGACATCACCCGTATCCGGATCAACATGTTCGAGCGGATACGACAGACGGATCCGTTCGCTGTGATCGCTTAGCCCCCCGGTGTAAGGACCGACGAGATTTGAGCCAATAGCTACGCTCGAATATATACCCGAAAGGAAAACCGGATCCTTGGCCACGACGAGATACGCCTCCGGTCCTATTTGCGTACCGGAGGCAAAGGTGTAATCGATGCCGTCGGTGAAGGCCCAGCCGTCCAACGAAACTGTACTGCTCCCTCGATTGTACAATTCAACATACTCGTAGCGCTCGTCCCGCAGGGCATGGTGGTACATGATCTCGTTGATGACGATGTCCCCGATCCACGGCTGGGTGTTGGGCCCGGCGAACGTCGCTTCACTGAGAACACTCAACGTCTTCGATCCGTCCGGGAACCGTCCAAAGGTCACGTCCGGCTCCATCGCCCCGAAACGCACCGCATCCAGCACGCGAACCGGTACCGGATCATTGGTCGCCGCTGTGACATATACCGTCTCGCCGGTCGAGGCGAGTCCAAAATCGAAATCATCCGGCCCTGTGCCCTCGCTAACGGTCCAGAACTCACCCGTCTCCAACACCACTCCGTCCGGAAGCTTATACTTCAATAAATCGGCCCGATCATCACTTAGATAAACGTTGCTCAAATCGATGGGGACCGGTCCCGGATTGTACAATTCGATCCAACCAGAGCCCGAATCCACATCGCTATTGGTCAGCAACTCGTTGATGACGACGCGGGCGCGAGGATCATCACCGCCCCCGATGTTTCCGACGATGGCCCGCAAAATCGGGCTGCCGAAGCAATCCGAACTGCCGGAGAGAGTGGCATTATGCACCTGCATGGCCAGCACATTCGTTCCGTGGACCAGCAGATTCAGCCGGTTCGTTAGATCCACAAGGTCCGCTGAAGGATCGGTCGCCGAACCTCCGCTTTGATTATAGGCCGGCGGATGGCCCGACATGCCGTCTGAGGCCGCCACGCGCGTCCCGTTCAGATAAAGCACGTAACCATCATCATAGTGAACCTCCGCCTGCAACTGAGAAAAGGATGCAACCTGGCTGTAGGACAATGTGAACGGAAAACGAGCGTAGATAGACATATAATTGCCGGACATGTCGTTCGTCTGGGTTCCGATGTATTGCAGTTCATCAGCTTCCGAACTGTAGCCATACCCGCTGGGCCCTTCGCTCCATGCGGTCCGAATGGGATTGTCCTGAAAGTCGATTTTCGTCCAGTCCGTCGTTGCCCGGCCGGCCGAATCCGGCGATGGTTCCGAGTGTCCCTTGAAATACCGACCCGGGTGGCCCAAACTGACCAATACCGCAAGACTCGGATTTTCCGTACCCGACGCCTGAACCTCATCCGGCTCACCCGGCGTGCCGCCGATGGAGGTACTCGGCGCCCAGGTGGACGCTTCTTCCGGATCGCCGCCGCTCCTGGCAAGGACCAGCGAGTGCCCGGCCCCATCGGGTGAGACAGGCCAGGGACTCTCCTCGTCGTATCGGAACGAAATGATGATCTGCCCGGCGTCGTCCGACAGCTCGATTCGTTCGCCGTCATTGGCGAGTCGGCCGGAAAAAGGACCGGCAATCGAACGGAACGGAATACCGGGATAGACCGCTGCAAAGGCCACCGGATTCCGTGTGACGACAAGATACTTCCCGGCTTCGAGGATCGTACCTCGCTCGAACGTGAATTGGATACCGTTTGTGAAGGTGTAGCCGCTCAGGTCTTCAAAAACGGCCCGGTTGTTATACAGCTCAATGAATTCCAGTTCTTCCTGGCCATCCGCCGGGTGGTACATCACCTCCGTCACCACCAGGCCCAGGCTGGGCGGGACCGCAACAAAAGTAAAAATCAAAATGCAAAGTGCAAAATTAAGGAAGTCATCCGCCTTCGGCGGATTCCACAATCTTGATTTTTGATCTTTACATTTTACATTTCTTGAGATTAGGGTGTCTTTCATCAAAACCATCCAAATCCGTATTGTAGCAAAAACGAACGGAAAAAGCCATTGTATTCCTCCCGCCGAATACGTACTCCACACATACTCCGCGCCAGGAACGCAAGAAACTGTAAATGATGGATCAGAAATGAAAGCAGAGAACGGAAGGCCCAAGATTGAAGACATCTGACGTCCGCCATCCTTTATTGGCCTTTTGTCCTCTGATTTTTGACTCAGGACGCTTTCTTGGATTTACCGTTTCCGTGGCCTCTGTTGCCGCCCTTACCTGTGGATTGGACTTTGACCTTTCCACGGCCTCTGGCGTGAAGTCCGGGCGGGAGCGATTTATGCCCCAAAGGTCCCCAATGTCGATCGGGGTACAGACTCATTTCCCAGAGGCCGGCATGAAAGCGGTAAAAATAGCCGTCGCAGTAGTAATAATCCGTACAACCGACAACAACATAAAGCCCCAATCC
>Ga0180431_10010659_pt1 | contig 10177 bp, 6 predicted proteins | sample SS_ome_11_FD_132459 | JGI IMG/M metagenome (GOLD analysis project Ga0180431, IMG submission 132459) | Hypersaline lake sediment archaeal communities from the Salton Sea, California, USA - SS_1_MS_1 metaG | ecosystem: Environmental > Aquatic > Non-marine Saline and Alkaline > Hypersaline >... | reverse complement strand
TGCCCAGGACTCCTTGGGTCGTGAGGAAGACTCGCCGCCCCCACGTGATTCATCTATTGACACTGTGGGAAGTGCAGTGTATCTCAAGGGCATCGGCGCGAGCAAACACGTTTCGTAGAAGGCGAGCGCACTGCTTCTGCGAAGCAGTGGCACACCGCATGTTGCAGCGTTTTGCGCGGTGGGTCGACGTACGAGACCCACGTGTTGGACCCACAGATTGGAGACAAGCTATGTCGAGTGCGGATCGACTCGATCGACGTCGTTTTCTGGGCGGGTCGCTGGCCGCCGTGAGTGCCACGGGCGCGACCCTGGGGGCGGGGGCGGCGAGGACTTCGGCGGCCGCGGAGGAGGCCAACGTCGTCGAGAACCCGGCCGAGCCGAACGCCGCCGGCATGCCCTGCGGCCGGATCGGCAGCCTGAAGATGAGCCGGCTCCTGCTGGGCGGCAACCTGGTGAGCGGGTACATGCACTGCCGCGACCTGAGGTACGTGAGCCGGCTGTTCCGGGCGTACTGCACCGAGGAGAAGATCTTCGAGACGTTCCGGCTGGCCGAGGAGCACGGCATCGACACGGTGCTGGAAAGCGGCGCGGCGCTGGTCGACCAGTACAACAAGGAGCGCGGCGGCCACCTGCAGATCATCCCCAGCATTCACCCTGATATCGGCCAGCCGAAGGGCAAGGTCGAGGAAGAGGTCCGCAAACAGGTCGACGCGGGCATGCCGGCGCTGTACGTGTGGGGCGTGGCGGGCGACCGCCTGGTGCAGAAGGGGGAGATCGGGCTTCTGGCCCACGCGGTGGAGTGCATCAAGTCGCACGGGCTGCCGGCGGGCGTCGGCTCCCATTCGCTCCAGGTGCCGATGGCCTGCGAGAAGCACCAGGTGCCGTGCGACTTCTACGTCAAGACGCTGCACAGCGACCAGTACCCCTCGGCCACGCCCAAAGAGCTGCGCGAGGAGTACATCTGGCTCGACGGCGGCCAGGGCTGGTACGACAACATGTGGTGCATCGACCCGGAAGAGACGATCGAGTTCATGCGCACGGTGACCAAGCCGTGGCTGGCCTTCAAGGTCCTGGCGGCCGGCGGCATCCAGCCCCGCCAGGGCTTCGCCCACGCCTTCCAGAACGGGGCCGACTTCATCGCCGTCGGGATGTTCGATTTCCAGGTCGAGGAGGACGCCGAGCTGGTGAAGCGGCTGGTCAAGCGCGAGAAGGACCGGGCGCGGCCCTGGAGGGCGTAGGCTTTCTTGGGGGGAAAACCATGCGACGTATCCCCATCCTTGTCGGCGTTTGGCTCGGTCTTGCAGTCCAGGCGACGCCGGCCGAGAAGGATGCCGTGCCCCGTGCGCAAGGTCTCCGACCCGGCCTCGTCTTCATGTTCTTCGACGACGGCGGCTTCGCCCGGCCCGGCAGCCACGGACTGGATGCCCGGATCAAGAGCCACGGCGTGCTCTCGGAGATCGCAAGCCACGGCGTGGACGCGCGGATCGATCTCGACATGCAGGGCATCGACGGCTTCTCCCAGCTCTGGATCGGCCGGCTCCGGTTCCCCGTCGACGGCGAGGTCACCTTCTCGGCCGAGGCGGACGACGGCGTGCGCCTCTACCTCGGCGACCAGTGCGTCATCGACGGCTGGGGAAAGGACCGGCCCCGCGCGGGGAAGGCCCGCGCCGCCGCCGGGCAGATGCTCCCGATCCGCGTCGAGTACTTCCAGTCGGGCGGCGAGTCGTACCTGCGGCTCTCCTGGCAGTGGCCCGGGCATGCGCGAGAGCCGGTGCCCGACGCGGCCTTCTGGCACGACGGGGAGCACGCCAAGCGGGGCGCCGACGTCGCCGCGGGAAAGGTGCAGGTCGCCCCGGGAAACGCCCCTAATGTGATCTCCGTCCCCACCGGGAGCGAGGAGTTCAAGACGAGCATCTACGGGCACTCGCCCCGAGGCGAGCCTTCGTGCGAAGCCGGTCGCGACGTCGAACGCCCGATCCGGCTCCGTCCGGGGGCGCACCTGTTCGTCGACGACTTCCTCGTCGCCCAAGCGAGCCACGTCCGCCGCCGCGTCAACCCGCCCCGACGCGACCCGGCGATCGGCAACCCGCTGATCACGGGCAAGGAGGACCGTTGCGTGGGACCGTACCTGACGGTGATCCGCGACGCCGCGACCGGGCGGTTCCGCATCTGGTATAACGTCTACAAGGAGAAGCACAAGGACGGCACGGCACGGTTCGCCACCATGGAATCGGAGGACGGCATCCGGTGGCTTCGCCCTGCGCGCGTGCTCGAGGACCCCGGGCCGATCAATTTCGGCAGCTCCGTGATCGACGAAGGGCCCGACTTCCCCGAGCCCGATCGGCGGTTCAAGCTGGCCTGGTGGGCCGAGGGCGGCTTGAAGATCGCCGTCTCGCGCGACGGGCTCGACTGGTCGATGTTCAAGCCCTGGCCGGTCGTTCGCCACAACCACGACATCAACAACCTGTTCTACGACCCGCTCCGCCGTCGGTACGTGGCGACCATCTCCGTCTACACCACCGGCCCGACGTGGACCGGCCAGCGCCGCACCACGATGCAGACCACCAGCCGGGACCTGATTGCCTGGGAGAAGCCCTGGTACGTGCTCACGGCGGACGACCGCGTCGACGAGGGCCAGACCCAGTTCTACGCGATGAGCGGCTACCTCGCCCGCGGCGACCTGCTCCTCGGGCTGGTCAAGGTGCTGCGGGACGATCTGCGGGCGCCCGACACGCCCGACGGCGCGTTCGGCGTCGGCTACACGACGCTGGCCTGGACCCGCGACGGCGAGCACTGGGTGCGCGACCCGGCTGCGTTCTTCGAGCCCGACCCCGACCCGAACGCCTGGGACCACGCCCACGCCTGGCTCGACTTCCAGCTCCCGGTCGGCGATCGGGTTCACCTCTATTACGGCGGCTACCGGTACGGCCACAAGATGGACCGCTGGGAGGGCCGGCAGATCGGGCTGGTGCGAATCGAGCGCGATCGGTACGTCTCGCGCGACGCCGACGGCTCGGGCGGCACGCTGACGACGCCCCCGGTCGTCCTCGAAGGCGCGCGGATGACGCTCAACGCCGACGTGTGGGGTGAAATCCGGGTGCGTCTGCTCGATACCCGGGGCGGGCCTCTGCCCGGTTTCGACGCCGACCAGTGCCGGCCCATGCGCGGCGACTCGCTCGCGCACGAGGTCGCCTGGGGCGACGCGCCGGCTGCGCTGCCCGACAGGCCGGTCCGCGTCGAGTTCCTCCTGCGCGACGCGCGACTGTACAGGTTCGACCTAGTCGTCTGTCCAGATTGAGTTTACGGGTGCCACGGGCATCTTGCCCGTGCTTTCGCGGATGCACTGGCGAGACGCCAGTGGCACCCAACGTGTAGGGTCAATGTGGGCGGACCACTGGCTCCGTAGCGTGTGCCGGGCGAAGGTTTACACGGCCACCTCCCGCGGCGACAATAGGGACGCCCGTGGGGCGCGAACGTCGCCGGATGGACGTCGCCCCACAAGTCCCACCCCGAACGACGCACACGTCCCGCCCAGGAGGCCGACCATGTCGCACCCACCGATCCCTCTCTCCCGCCGCCGGTTCTTGAAGCACGCCGCCGCGTGGTCCGCGGCGCCCTCGGTGATCCCCGCTTCTGCGCTCGGCAAAGACGAGGCCGTCGCTCCGAGCGAGCGCCTCGTGCTCGGCTCGATCGGCATCGGGATGATGGGCCGGGGCCACCTGCGGTGCTTCCTCGGCTTCGACGACGCCCAGGTCGTCGCCGTCTGCGACGTGGACCGGTGGCGTCGCGAGCAGGCCAAGGCCACGGTCGAGGAGGCCTATGCCGCGCGCAAGCAGAGCGGCACCTACCGGGGCTGCCAGGCGTACAACGATCTCCGCGAGCTTCTCGCCCGCGACGACGTCGACGCGGTGGTGATCGCCACCGGCGACCGCTGGCAGCCGCTGGCCACGATCCTGGCGGCCAAGGCGGGCAAGGACGTCTACTGCGAGAAGCCCGTCTCGTGCACGATCCGGGAAGCCCGGGCCATGGTCGACACGATCCGCCGCTACGACCGCGTGTTCCAGACGGGCCTCCAGCAGCGCTCCGGCCCCGAGTTCCGCAAGGCGTGCGGTCTCGTCCTGGCGGGCGCGATCGGCAAGGTGACGCACGTCTACGTGGGCTTCCCCGGCACGAGCAGCGACGTGAACTTGCCGCCCGAGCCGGTGCCCGACGACCTGGATTGGGACCTCTGGCTGGGCCCGGCGCCGTGGCGTCCGTACAACGGGCGATTCCACCATCACCGGGAGTACCGGCACGTGGTCCCGTGGCATTTCTGCCGCGATTTCGGGGGCGGCAACCTGACGAGCAACGCGGTGCACGCCTTCGACGTGGTGCAGTGGGGGCTGGGCATGGACGAGAGCGGGCCCGTCGAGATCATCCCGCCCGAGACCGGCCAGGTCCCGTCGCTGACGTACAAGTACGCCAACGGGGTCATCCTCCAGGTCGAGTGGACGCTGGACCGCGAGAAGCACTTCGTGCCCGACGGCTGGGACGTGAAGACGCGGATCCAGAACTTCGGCGCGCTGTTCGTCGGCGAAAGCGGCTGGATCCACGTGGGGCGGAGGGGCTATCTGAAGTGCTATCCCGAAGCGATTCTCGATCAGGCGCCCACGTTGCTCCGCGACGACCCGCACGCGGTCACGAGCCATCAGCACGGCTGGCTCGACGGCATCCGCTCGCGTCAGCGCCCGGCCTGCGACGTGGCGATCGGCGCCCGATCGACGATCGTCTCGCACCTGGGCTGCATCGCCCACTGGACGGGCCGCGCGCTGAAGTGGGACCCGGCCGCCGAGGAGTTTCTCGACGACGACGAAGCGAACCGGCTCCGTTTCCGGCCGATGCGCGAGCCGTGGCGGATCTGAGAGCGCGTCTGAGCGGCTCGTAGCGAGCGCATTCATGCGGTGCGGGAGCGGGCGAGTACCGACAATCTCCGCAGCAAGACCCGATGAATCGGGGTACGGCAAGCCTTCTCAGACACCTTCTCCAGGCCGGCTCGCCCGACCGGGGGAACACCGCAGACGCGCCGGGGGTTGTCAGGTCTCGCCCAAGCTGTCAAGCTGAACGGAGCTTGTCTCGATCTGTGGGAAGGCATCGGGTCCGTTCTGGGGGGAGGCAGACGATGGCGGGTTTCAGGGCGTGGATGCCGGCGGCGCTGGTGCTGCTGGCCGGCTGGTCGCTGGGTTGCTCGGGCACGGACTCAACCGGCACGGGGGGAAGCCCGTCCGGCGCGGGGGCCGCCTCGGAAGCGGAAGCGTCGGGGGTACCGTCACCGTCGGGTAAGAACCGGTTCTTCGCGCTGCGGCGAGAAGCGCTGGATGGAAAGCTGCCAGACGATCGGCCTGGCGGCGGCGGACCCGACGCGCCGGAAACGACCGACGCGCCGCCCCCGTCCGAGAAGCCCGCCGAGCAGGGAGCGAAGGAGACGGCGTCTTCGACCGCAGTCCCGCCGCCGCAAGCAAGGCCCGCGGTCGAGCCGTCGCCCGGCCCCCCGCCTGAGTCTGCGCCCGCCGAGGAGACCCCATCCGCCGACGCACCGGACGACGAATCCTCGAAGACGGTCGATCTGTTGAAGCGCATCGACCCAGCCCGGAACGCGCTTCGAGGTCAATGGAAATTGGAAGGGATTGAGCTGGTCTCTCCCAAGGAGTCAATGGCCACGCTCTTCATCCCCTACGACGTGCCGCCCGAGTATCGCTTGACGGTTCAGGCCGAGCGGACATCGGGCAGTGGGGGGCTGAATCTCTGCCTGGTGGTGAGCGGGCGCCAGACGATGCTCGTGCTGCAAGGCCGCGGGAAGAACTGGAACGGGTTGAGCCTCGTCGATAGGGTGAGCGTGGATCGCAACGAGACCAGGCGTCAAGGCATCGTCTTCCGCAAGGGGGAGACGTGCACGATCGTCTGCATCGTGCGCCGCTCGAAAGTGAAGGTCACTTGCGACGGCGAGACGGTCGTCGACTGGACCGGCGATCCGGAACGACTCTCGCTCGACAAGCGATTCTGGTCCGGCGTTCCGGGCAATCGGCTGGCGGTGACCACGTGGGCGGGCGCCGTGTTCCGCATCAGCAAGCTGGAGATCGCGCCGCCGGAAGGCCGGTCGCCGCCGAGGCGCGTCGCCGGAGGTGCGGGTGGCTCGGGCCGGTCGGGGCGGCGAGCCGGCCCGCTGCGCCCCCCGGTGCCCGACGCCGACGCCCTGGCGAAGGCCGAGCGCCTGTTCCAGGAGGTCTATGGCCAACGTCGAGAGGCGGCGCAAACGGCCGAGGAGCGGCTCGCCCTGGCCCGAGAGCTGCTCGATGAGGCGGCCAAGATCGGCAATGAGCCGGCTGGCAATTTCGTACTCCTGCAAAACGCCCGGCAGGTGGCGGCCGAGGCCGCCGACGCCCGAGTCGCCCTGGACGCGGCCGATCGCTTGATCCAGGCGTTCGAGGTCGATCCGATGGAAACGAAGGTCGAGTGCCTCAGCGCGGTGGCCGAGTCGGCGAAGCTCTCGGCACAGCGCCGGCCACTCGCCAGGGCGGCGTTTTCGCTGGTCGACGCGGCGGTGGAGGAGGGGAATTTCGAGGCGGCGATCCAGCTCGGCCAGATCGCGAGCAAGGCGGCACAAGGCGCGCGGGAATACAAGCTGGTCAAGGAGATCACCGCCCGCGTGGAGGAAATCGAGGAGGCCCGGCAGGCGGACGACCTCTACGACAAGGCGGTGGCCCGCCTGGAGGAAGACCCGACCAACGCCGCGGCGAACCTGGCCGCCGGCCGGCACTTGTGCTTCGTCACGGGCGATTGGGAGCAAGGCGTTCCGATGCTCGCCCTGGGGAGCGACCCGGCGCTGAAAGCGCTGGCCGTCGAGGAGCTGGAAAACCCCACTTCCATCGACGCCCAGATCGCCCTGGCCGACGCCTGGTGGGAGCTGGCCGAGACCAGGGAGGAGCCCGATAAGACACCGCTCCTCGTCCGCGCCGGCCACTGGTACGAGCGAGTTCGCGCCCGGCCGATCACCGGGCTGGTCAAAGCGAAGGTCGAGCAGCGGATCGCCGAGATCGCCAAGCTCGGCGAGCCCGGTTCCGCCTCCCGGGGCCCCTAGTCGTAGGCCGTGATCGCCCCATTGGGTAGATCGGTCCGGTCCAGATTGCCGCTGAGCCTTGTTGAGGTTCGTTACGCGTCGGAGAGCATTGCAGCGGGCTCTCTTGCAGGAATTGTCGGGGCGCGCGATCCATCGTACCTTCGCGACGATTGCGCCGCCAGAGCGTGCTCCGGTGCCCCCCGCGATGGTCCTCGTCCCGTTGCCACCCCGATTGCGGGGTGGCCGACCCGCCATCAAGCCCTGGCAGCTTCGCGTCGTGGTGTTCGGCCCCTCCTCATTGTGTGCCACTTCTTCCTGGGCGAGCTGCGTGCCACCGGCGTGTGGCCAGTGCGGCGGCGAAAGCACGCGCAGGATGGGCCCGGCTACCCACGTGTCTGTCGGGTATCATGCCACCAGGGCATTTCTGGGCAAAACCGGCGCGAGGTGACAGCCTGTTGTCACCCCGGTTTGATACGATCATACCCTTCGGTCCAAGGCCGATCGCGCCCGGTGGGCACACGGAACGCGGCGGGTGAGGATTCTGGCGACGCTCCGGTTACGCGAGAATGGACGGCCAATCCTTCGGTTCGGGGCGGAGAGCGCAGGGGGGGTGCGCCGGTCGCGTGGGGGCCAGGGTCCGCTATTTCCGGGGGGAGAAGAGGAACGTCCAGCGCATCGCCTTGCGTCTGTTTCGCCGACCGCTCGAAACGTGGGAGTACGCCGGGCTGGCCGGGGCCTCCGAGGAAACGGAAGTGGAGGTGGGGACGCTCAACGCCGGTCTCTACGTGGAGGTGTTTCAGCCGCTCGCGTGCTGCTATCACGCCGTGCAACGGATCCGGCAGGCCGAGGACGGCCCGGTCGTGGTGATCGACGCCTTCCGCATCCGCGCGTCCCTGCGAAGAAGGGGGCTGGGCTCGGCCATCTTCGCCCGGCAGATCGCCGCCGCCAGCGCCCTGGGGGCCAGGCGAATCGAGACGCTCGCCGGCCGCCACGGCGACGAAAACGGCTACTACACCTGGCCCCGCCTCGGATTCGACGGCCCCCTGCCCGACTCCGTCCGGCGGGAGCTGCCGCTCGGGTTGGACCACGCGACGAACGTCCTCGATCTCATGCGAGGGAAGAAGGGGAGGCGATGGTGGAAGGCGCACGGTGTCCCCCTCCCCCTGGCCTTCGACCTGGCCCCCCGGAGCCGGTCGCGAGCGGTCTTCGAGCGCTACCTCGGACGGCTCCCCCCAAACCGGACGGCACGTGAGCCGTGGCCACCTCCGACGCACGTCTCGTTCAGCCGCAAGCCGCAGGCGTGCGCGGGACCACCCGCCGGCGCTACCTGTCCGCGCGCACCTCCGGCTTGCGGCTGAACGACGAGCGTCGGACCGCCCGGCTCAGTCGATCTTCTTGATCTTGAGGTTGCGGAAGAAGATCGGGGCACCGGCGTGTTTGCCCTGGAGTCCGATGTGCCCCTTGGTCGCAAGCTCGGCCATCGGCTTGGAGAGCCAGGGCGGGACTTCGGTGCCGTCGGGGTTCTTCTCGGCCGAGGTCCACTTCTTCATGTCGATCTCCGTCACCGGCTCGCCGTTGAGCAGCACGGAGATTTTCGGCCCCCGGCAGGTGATGGTCATCCGGTTCCACGCGCCGGGCTTCTTCACGGCGCTTTTGGTCGGGGCCTGGTGACCGAAGATAGCCCCGCAGTGCCAGCTTGCGGGCATCTTCGCCCACTGCTCCGCGTAGTCGTCGGCAATCTGGACCTCGACCGAATTGGGGACGAACTCGCCCGTGTCGGAACAGTAGACGAACACGCCGCTGTTCGTGCCCGAAGCGTTCTTGAACTCCAGGTCGAGGATGAAGCTCTCGTACTGCTTCCGGGTCCAGATGCACTGGTCCTTGGTGGCCGTGAGCTCGCCGCGGCGAACGGCCCACACGCCCTCGGGATAGACGGCGTCGGACAGGTCCTCGGCGAACAGACTCTGCCAAGCGGTCGAATCGGGATGCGTTTTCGGCCGGGCGGCCTCGCCCGCGTGGAGCGTCGCGCTCCATCCCCAACAAACGATGATGAGCACGGTCAGCTTCTTCATTCGCGTTTTCTCCTTTCTCGGTTGCGAAACTCTCGACGCCGACGCGAAGTGCTGAAGCACGAAGGCCGGCACGCCCCGTTCCCCAAAGCGTCTATTCTACCATAGCGAAACGGAAAGCGGATGGAAGACCTCACGGGGGCCAGCTTGCGCAAGTGCCTGAAAACAATGGACTTGCAGCACGAGATCGGGACGCACCCCAGGTGGGACGTAGGAGGGCCGGGGGACGGTCGGGCTCAGTTCTCGGGGGGTCGGAACGGGGAGACGCGGTCAGGGCGGCCCGCCCTTCCGTTACCGCTGGCTTTCCAGGCGACGATCGGCATCAGCGCTCGTCCAGCAAGACGCCTGCAGGGCAACAAGCCGAGAATCGGCCGTTTTTCCAGAGAATCGCTCAAGATGTCCCGCCGAGGAGCCGATAACCGGACCTGACTTGCGGAACCGCCGCAACGTGCAGGGGGGCCCCTGTCCTGCCCGACTCCCACCGATGCAAGCACCCCCCCGCGCTCCCCGACGTCACCCCCATCCGGCGGGCCACGGGCCCCCGTGTTGTGCCGCCGGCCTCCTCCTCGCTCTCACTTTCCTCGCCGCGCTCGGGCTAAGCGACGCTCCGGCCCACGCGTCCAGCGGATCATCCGGCCACACCTCGCGTACCCGGCCCGTTTGGAGCCCGGTCAGACCCGCCTCATCCGAGGGGGCCGTGTTGACGGGCGATCGGGCGACCGCCGCCGCGAAGGACCGGCCGAGGAATGACGTGGCGACCCGTCGTGTCCATTCCCCCTCGCCTCACCCCCCATCCGTGAGGGGAGCGGCTGATCGTTCTTCGGCCGCCGTCGAAGCCGCCGAGCCCGTTCGCTCGACCGCAGCCCCCTCCGAAGGAGCCGCTCGGGCGTCTCGGACGTTGGTCTGTGCCGTTCCCGCTCAACCTCGTCCGACGATCGCAGAGCCTGCAGACGACCAGGTGGTGTGGGGCGATCCAGACGGCAATGTGTACGACGCATACGAGCTGTCCGAGTAC
>Ga0180431_10010656_pt1 | contig 10179 bp, 6 predicted proteins | sample SS_ome_11_FD_132459 | JGI IMG/M metagenome (GOLD analysis project Ga0180431, IMG submission 132459) | Hypersaline lake sediment archaeal communities from the Salton Sea, California, USA - SS_1_MS_1 metaG | ecosystem: Environmental > Aquatic > Non-marine Saline and Alkaline > Hypersaline >... | reverse complement strand
TGGGCGTCGCGACGATCCTCGACGCGCGACAGGTGGTGCTGCTGGCATGGGGGCGCGCCAAGGCCGAAGCGGTGGCCCGCGCCGTCGAGGGCGAAGAATCCGACGCCCTGCCCGCCAGCTTCCTCCAAAGCCACCCCAACGCCGCCATCCTGCTCGATCCCGCCGCGGCCTCCGAACTCACCCGCGTCCGCCACCCGTGGCGGGTGGGACCGGTCGAGTGGACCCCGGCCATGACCGGCAAGGCCGTCGCCTGGCTCTCGTCGCGCGTCTCCAAGCCGATCCTCAAACTGATCGAGGACGACTACCGCGAGAATTCGATCTCGGAACTGATCACCGAACGCGGCTCGGCATACCAGCTCAACATCGAGGCCTTCAACCGCTTCCAGCACACCATCACCGGCTGGCCGGGCGGCAAACCGGGCGCCGGCGAATCCCACCGGCCGGAACGCGCCGCCCCGCACCCGAAACGAGCCCTCGCCCTGAGCCCCGAACCGCGCGACGACACGATCGGAATGGGCGGAACCCTCCACCGTCTCGTCGACCAGGGACACGAAGTGACCCTCGTCTACCTGACCTCCGGCGATCTCGCGGTCCCGGACGGCGACGCCCTCCGCCTCAGCCGGATCTTCGCCGAACTCGACCTCGAACAGGACTCCGCCCCGCCCAACGAGAAACTCATCGCCCGCGTCCACGAGGAACTCGGCCGCAAGGGCCCGTTCGATCCCGACTCGCCGGAGCTGCGTTATCTGAAGGGGCTCATCCGCCGCGAGGAGGCTCGCGCCGCCTCCCAGCAATGCGGGGTGCATCCCTCCTCGACCGTCTTTCTCGACCTTCCCTTCTACCAGAAAGGCCGTTACAGGTCGTTCGCGCCGGGACCCGACGACCTTGCCAAGGTGGTCCGGCTCCTCCGGGACGTCCGCCCGCACCAGGTCTACGCCACCGGCTACCTGCAGGATCCCAGCTCGGTGCCGGGGATCTGCTTCGACCTGCTCTCGCAGGCCCTCGAGGCGTGCCGCGACGAACCGTGGTTCGCGGACTGCCGGATCTGGCTCTATCGCGGCGCGGAAGCGGAATGGGAAATCCACGACATCGACATGGCCGTCCCGCTCAGCCCCAGCGAACTCCAGAACAAGGTGCAGGGCATCTACCAACACCAGTCCCAGCGGGGCCAGACCCCCTTCCATGCCGAGTCCGGCGAGGAGATCTGGCAGCAGGCCGCGGAGCGCAACAAGCACACCGCCGCCCTCTACGACGCCCTCGGATTGCCCGAATACGAAGCCATCGAGGCCTTCCACCGATACCAACCATGACTTCCCTCGAAATCACCCTCCGCCACCAGCCCGAGCTGCATCCCGAATTTGTTCCCGCCTCGCTCTGGGTGCGCGAGTACCACGAGCTTTGCCGCCAGCACGGACAGCGCCCCCTGACGATCGCCCTCGTGCGTCCCGACGGAAGCAGTTCGCTCTACCGCGAGACGGTCCTCCCGGCGGCCGCCGAATGGCAGTTCCTGAACCTCCGGCACGTCGAGAGGGTCCTGAAGTTCCTCCTCTGGGCGCGCGGGGGCAGCCGCGTCCTGCTGGCCGGCGCGCCCGAGCTCGCCGCGCCGCTCAAGGAGATCTACTCCACCCGGGGCGCCCGCGCCTTCGATGCCGATTTCGTCCGCCGCGTCTTCGACGAGGATCCCGTCGTCGAGGCGGTCCCGGAAAGCGAGCTGCCCCGCCCCAAGACCGCCGGCCGAGGCAAGTCCGCGGGACGCCACCTCGAAGGGTGCCGCATCGGCTTCGACCTCGGCGGATCGGACCGCAAGTGCGCCGCGGTCATCGACGGGGAACTCGCACATTCCGAGGAGATCCCATGGGACCCCTATTTCCAGAAAGACCCGGGCTACCACCGCGAGGGCATCATGGACAGCCTCCGAAACGCGGCGCGGCACCTCCCCCGCGTCGATGCCATCGGCGGTTCGGCGGCGGGGGTCTACGTCAACAACCGGGTGCGGGTGGCCTCCCTCTTCCGCGGCGTCCCCGAGGAACTCTTCAAGGATCGCGTCGAGAACATGTTCCTCGACATCGCCCGCGATTGGAACGTCCCCCTGCAGGTCGTCAACGACGGCGACGTCACGGCGCTCGCCGGATCGATGGAACTCGACGACGGCGCCGTCCTCGGCGTCGCCATGGGAACCAGCACCGCCGCGGGATACGTCGACTCCGGCGGCTCCATCACCAACTGGCTCTCCGAACTCGCCTTCGTCCCCCTTGACTACCACCCCGACGCACCCGTCGACGAATGGTCCGGAGACCGCGGCTGCGGCGTCCAGTATTTCAGCCAGCAGGCCGTCGCCCGCCTCATCCCGGCCGCCGGACTCGACATCGACCAGAGCCTCCCCCAACGCGAGCAACTCGTCGCCGTGCAGGACCTGATGCAGACCGGCGACGAGCGCGCCGCCCGCGTCTATCGCACCATCGGAACCTGCTTCGGATACGCCGTCGCGCAATACGCCCGCTTCTACGCCATCCGCCACCTCCTCGTCCTTGGACGCGTCCTCAGCGGCCCCGGCGGCGAACTGCTCCTCGACCAGGCCCGCACCGTCCTCCGCGACGAGTTCCCCGAAACCGCCGCCGCGATCGAACTCCGCATGCCCGACGAAAAACAAAAACGCCACGGCCAGGCCATCGCCGCCGCCAGCCTCCCACCCATCGAACCAAAAGACGCAAACAGCGAGTGAACAACAAATCTCAAATCTGAAATCCAAACTCCAAACTCCAAAGCCTCGAAGATCCGCATCTCGCTCCGCCATGAAACTCCACAACGCCAGCGCCAACATCTTCGTGCCCGACCAGTCCGCGATGCCCGCCGCCCTCGAACGCACCACCCATCTCGGAATCGGCGCCCACCAGGACGACCTCGAATTCTTCGCATACCACGGCATCGAGCACTGCTACGGACGCTTCGACCGCTGGTTCACCGGCGTCACCTGCACCAACGGCGCCGGTAGCGCCCGCTCGGGCCCCTACGAAGCCTTCACCGACGACGAGATGACCGCCATCCGCGCCGAGGAACAGTGCAAGGCCGCCATGGTCGGCGAATACGCCGCCATCATCCAGCTCGGATACTCGAGCCCCGACCTCAAGGACCCGAAGCACAAGGGGTCCGTCGACGACCTCGAAGCCATCCTGCGCGCCGCCCGCCCCGAGGTCCTCTACCTCCACAACCCCGCCGACAAGCACGACACGCACGTGGCGGTGCTGCTCCGCTCCCTCGAGGCGGTGCGCCGCCTCCCGCCCGCCGAGCGCCCCCGGCAGGCATGGGGGTGCGAGATCTGGCGCGGGCTCGACTGGCTCCTCGACGACGACAAGGGCGTCCTCCCCGCCACCGCCCGCCCCAACCTGCAGGCCGCCCTCAACGGCCTCTTCGACTCCCAGATCATGGGCGGCAAGCGATACGACCTCGCCGTCATGGGCCGGCGGCTCGCCAACGCCACCTTCCACGAATCCCACGCCACCGACGTCGAAACCGGCTTCACATGGGCCATCGACCTCACCCCCCTCGTCGCGGACGAGGCCCTCGACATCGCCGGGTTCACCGCCGCCTTCGTCGACCGCCTCCGCAACGATATTGTTGCGCGCCTTGAGAAGTTCCGCTAAGCCCCGTCACCAGCTCCACACTCATCATGCAGCTCCAAACCATCGACTGGTACATCATTGGCGTTTTCTTCGTCATCGTCCTTTCCATCGGCTTCGTCGCCTCCCGCACCGCTGGCAAGAACATGTCCGAGTTCTTCCTCGGAGGCCGTCACATGCCATGGTGGCTGCTCGGCATCTCCATGGTGGCCTGCACGTTCTCCTGCGACACCCCCAACCTTGTCACCGACATGGTGCGCCAGGACGGCGTCGCCAAGAACTGGGCATGGTGGGCCTTCCTCATCACCGGGATGGTCACCGTCTTCATCTACGCCAAGCTCTGGCGCCGCTCGGAAGTCCTGACCGACCTCGAATACTACGAACTCCGCTACCACGGCGCCGGCGCGGCCTTCCTGCGCGGATTCCGTTCCATCTTCCTCGGGCTCTTCTTCAACCTCCTCATCATGGCGGCCGTCACGCTGGCCATCATCAAATACGGTCAGGTCCTCTTCGGGCTCCCGGCATGGCAATGCATTCTCTTCGGCTCCATCGGGGTGGTGATCTACGCCACCCTCGGCGGCCTCAAGGGGGTCATCTGGGCCGACTTCTTCCAATACTCGATCGCCATGTTCGGGGCGGTCTACGTCGCCGTCGTTGCAGTGCGGCAACCTGAAGTGCAAGCCATCGGAGGCCTCTCGGGAATGGTGGGCCCGGATTCTCCCATCGCCGGCAAACTCGACGTCTTTCCGGACCCGGGTAATCTCTCGCTCCTCATCACCCTCCTCATCATCCCCATCGCGGTGCAGTGGTGGGCCGTCTGGTACCCCGGCGCCGAGCCCGGAGGTGGAGGCTACATCGCCCAGCGCATGCTCGCCGCCAAGGACGAGAAGAACGCCGTGGGCGCCACCCTCCTCTTCAACTTCATGCACTATGCCATCCGGCCATGGCCGTGGATCGTGGTGGCCCTGGCCTCCCTGATCGTCTTCCCGGAGCTTTCGGACATCAGGAAGGCCTTTCCGGACATCGACGAAAAGTTCCTCGCCCACGACGTGGCCTACCCCGCGATGGTCTCAAAACTCGGCCCGGGCATCCTCGGCGTCGTGATCGCGTCCATCATTGCGGCATACATGTCCACCATCGGAACCCATCTGAACTGGGGGTCGTCCTACCTCGTCAACGACTTCTACAGCCGCTTCGTGCGGCCGGATGCGGACCAGAAGGAGTTCGTTCTGGCGGGACGGATCTGCACCATCGTTCTCATGATTGGGGCCGGCACCCTCGCCCTGTTCCTCACCAGCGCCAAGCAGGCCTTCGACCTCCTGCTTCTCTCCGGGGCCGGAACCGGCGCCATCTACATCCTCCGCTGGTTCTGGTGGCGCATCAACGCCCTGACCGAGATCGTGGCCATGTTTGCCGCGATCGTCATCGGATTCGTCTTTGTGATCGTTCTCCCCAACCTCGGCGTGGAGCTCGACTCGCTCGCCCTCAAACTTGGCGGCGCCGAATCGGAACCGGCCGTCACGATCGACGGCGCCACGGTCCGCCTCCTCATGGCCATCGGTCTGAACACCCTCGTCTGGCTCGTCACGACCCTCCTGACCAAGCCCGAGGCGAAGGAGACCCTCTACGAGTTCTACCGCAAGACGAAACCCGGCGGGCCCGGCTGGGCGAAGCTGCGCCAGATGGCCGAGGCCGACGGTGTCGACATCGAGGGCGACCGCAAGGGCAAGCCATGGGAACTGCCCTACGAGATCCTCTGCGTGTTCGTCGGCACCATCATGATCTACGCCTGCCTCTTCAGCATCGGCAACTTCGTCTACGGAAATGCCGGGGCGGGACTCGGTCTCGCCGTCCTCGCCGCCGCCTGCTGTTTCGCCCTCTTCCGCCTCTTCGACAAGACCCGGGTCCGCCGAAAACCCTGATGAAAGAGCGGCATCGAAAATGAACGGCCTCTCGCGGAGCTTCATCAAGGTTTCAGGTGTCAGGCGCCCGTATCGCTGCCGCCGGGACCCCTGCAGCACAGCGGCCGGCCGCGCCGTGCTCCCTGAATCCTGAAGGCCGCAAACCGATCGTCATGCACGACCTCCGACGCATCTCGCAAGAGTTCCGCATCCCCGGCGACTTCCGCTCCGCCGCCCCCTACGGCAGCGGCCACATCAACGACACTTACGCCGTCAACTTCGACCAGGCCGGAACCGCCATCCGCTACATCTTCCAGCGCATCAACCACAACGTCTTCCCCGACCCCGGCCGGCTGATGCAGAACGTCGAGCGGGTCTGCGCGCACACCTGCGCGAAACTCACGGCCGCGAGCGCCGCGGACGCCTCGCGCCGCGGCCTGACTCTCGTCCCGGCCCGCTCCGGCCGGAACTGGTTCGTGGACGGCGAGGACCACTGGCGCTGTTACCTCTTCATCGAGGGCGCCCGCACCTACGACGCCATCCAGAGCGAAGCCCAGGCCGCCGAAGCGGCCCGCGCCTTCGGACACTTCCAGGGCCTGCTCGCCGACCTCCCCGGCGAACGCCTCTTCGAAACCATCCCGGACTTCCACCACACCCGGAAACGATTCGAAAAGCTCATCCGCGCCTGCGAGGCCGACGCCCAAGGCCGGGCCGCCTCCGTCTCCGGGGAGATCGACTTCGTCCGCCGGCGGGAGGCCGCCACCAGCCTCATCGTCGAGGCCCTCGAAAGCGGCCGCCTCCCGGAACGCATCACCCACAACGACACCAAGCTCAACAACGTCATGATCGACGACGCCACCGGCGAAGGCGTCTGCGTCATCGACCTCGACACCGTGATGCCCGGAACCGCCCTCAACGACTTCGGCGACATGGTCCGCACCGCCACCAACCCCGCCCGCGAGGACACCCGGAACCTCTCGGAAGTCTCGATGCGTATCGAGTATTTCACCGCCTTGGCTCGCGGATATATCGAGGGCGCCGCCGGCTTCCTCACGGAGGCCGAACGGGACCTTCTCCCCGAATCGGGCCGCATCATCACCCTCGAATGCGGAATCCGCTTCCTGACCGACTTCCTCGAGGGAGACGTCTACTTCAAGACGCATCGCGAAAGCCACAATCTCGACCGCTGCCGGACCCAGTTCCGCCTCGTGGAATCCATCGAAGACCAGATGGACGAAATGAAACGACAGCTCGACCGGATTTCCTCCGTTTCCTGATCAGACCGCAATCCCTACCCCACTGACTCATGTCCATGAAAGACGAACCGACCTCCACCCCGATCACCCTCAACGACGGCTCCCGCCGCCGTTTTCTCAAGTCCCTCGGCGGCCTTGGGGCCGGAATGGCGGCCCTGCCCGCCTTCGCCGCCCAAGCCGTTCCGCCCCGGCCCTCCGGAGCCCGCTACATGGGCGGCTTCGCAGCCCCGAAGCTCGACAAGGTGCGCTGCGCCTTCATCGGCGTCGGGGCCCGCGGCAGCGGCCACTGCAACCAGGTCGCCGCCATCGACGGCGCCGAGGTGGTCGCCATCTGCGACCTCTACGAGGACCTCGCCATGCGCTCCGGAAAAAAAGCACGGGAGCGCGGCCACTCGCCAAAGCTCTACCACGGCGGCAAAAACGAGTGGCAGAAGATGCTCGCGGAGGTCAAACCCGACGCCGTCTTCATTTCCACCCCATGGAAACTCCACGCCCCGATGGCCATCGGCGCCATGAAGGCCGGCGCCCACGCCTTCGTCGAGGTCCCCATCGCCATCACCCTCGAGGAGATGTGGGATATCGTCGACACCAGCGAGAAGACCGCCCGCCACTGCATGATGATGGAAAACGTCAACTACGGACGCGAGGAACTCCTCTACCTGAACATGGTCCGCAAGGGACTGCTCGGGGAACTCCTCCACGGCGAGGCCGCCTACATCCATGAGCTGCGCGGCCAGATGAACGAAGTCAAGCGCGGCACCGGCTCGTGGCGAACCTTCCACTACGCAAGGCGCAACGGCAACCTCTATCCCACCCACGGCCTCGGGCCGGTCGCGCAATACATGAACCTCGCCCGCAAAGAGGACAACTTCCGCCGCCTCGTCTCGTTCTCGTCGCCCGCCATGGGCCGCGCCCTCCACGCAAGGAAACACTTCCCGCCCGGCCACCAGTGGAACCAGCTCGACTACAAGGGCGGCGACATCAACACCTCGATCGTCAAGACCGTCCTCGGCCGGACCATCCTCGTGCAGTGGGACGAAACCTCCCCCCGCCCCTACACCCGGCACAACCTCATCCAGGGCACGAAGGGGATCCTCGCCGGCTTCCCGGCCCGCATGGCCATCGAGGACGTCACCAAGGGCTACCACGGCTGGACGAAGGACGAAGCCTACGAGGAGATCGCCAAAAAGTACGAGCACCCCCTCATCAAGCGTGTCGGCGAACTCGCCAAGAAGATGGGCGGCCACGGCGGGATGGATTTCCTGATGCTCTTCCGCATCATCGAGTGCCTCCGCAAGGGCCAGCCCCTCGACCAGAACGTCTATGAAGGGTGCTTCTGGTCGGCCGTCTCCCCGCTTTCCGAAGCCTCCGTGGCACAGGACGGCATGCCCCGGGAATTCCCCGACTTCACCCGCGGGAAGTGGAAGACCACCGCACCGCTCGGCATCATCAGCTAGCAGCGATGAGCACCAACGCCTTGTTCGAACAACGCGCCACTCAAACCCTCCGGGACATCGACGCCGCCGGAACCTTCAAGAAACTCCGATACGTCACCGGACCGATGGGCCCGACGGTCCGCCTCGAAGACGCCGGCGAGGTCGTCGTCCTCTGCTCGAACAACTACCTCGGCCTCGCCAACCACCCCGAGGTGGTCGAAGCCAGCCGCCGCGCCCTCGACCAATACGGCGCCGGAACCGCCTCGGTCCGCTTCATCTGCGGAACCTTCGACGCCCACCGCGAACTGGAACGGAAACTCGCCGCCTTCTCCGGAACCGCGGACGCCCTCAGCTACGTGAGCTGCTGGAACGCCAACGAGGCCGCCATCGCCACCGCCGTCGGCCCCAACGACGTCATCCTCTCCGACGAACTGAACCACGCCAGCATCATCGACAGTTGCCGGCTCTCGCGACCGCTGCGCCGCGCCATCTTCAAGCACCGCGACCTCGACGACCTCCGGAACCAATTGCAGGAGACGAGGGCCAACAACACGGAACTGGTCTGGGTCATCACCGACGGCGTCTTCAGCATGGAGGGCGCCGTGGCCGGCCTCGCCGGCCTCGTCGCCATCTGCCGCGAGTTCAACGCCATGTTGATCGTGGACGACTCCCACGGCGTGGGCGCGATCGGCAAGACCGGCAAGGGAACCGCCGAATACTGCGGCGTCTGGGGCGAGGTGGACGTCGTCACCGGCACCCTCGGCAAGGCCCTCGGAGGCGCCGCGGGCGGATACGTGGCCGCCAGCCGCAACTTCGTCCAACTCCTCGTCCAGCGCAGCCGCACCAGCCTGTTCTCAAACGCCCTCCCGGTCCCCGTGGCCTGCGGCGCATCCGCCGCCCTCGACATCCTCCAGCGCGACACCACCCTCGTCGACCGCCTGCGCTCGAATACGCAGCGAATCCGCGAAGGGCTCACCGGCCTCGGCTTCGACGTGCAGGACTCCCCCAGCCCGATCGTCCCGATCATGATCGGCGACGAGGCGGAGGCCATCCGCAAGAGCGAACGCCTCCTCGAACTCGGAGTCTGGGTGGTCGCCTTCGGCTTCCCGGTCGTCCCGCGCGGCAAGGCCCGCCTGCGGGTCCAGGTCTCCGCCGCCCTCGACGATGATCACCTCGCGCATGTCCTCGAGGCCTTCGGGAAGCTGTAGCGAGAGAGGCCGCGCGGGCAGGACCATCATTCCCCCCGCTCCCATTCGTCCCATCCTCCAGTGAAAGCCCTCGTCAAAACCTCCGATGCCCCCGGTCTCGATCTGCGGGACGTCCCGGAGCCCGAAATCGGCATCAACGACGTCCTCATCCGCGTCGATCGCACCGGCATCTGCGGAACCGACCTGCACATCTACAATTGGGACCCGTGGGCGCGGTCGACCGTGCCGGCCCCGCTCGTCATCGGCCACGAATTCGTCGGCCGGGTGGCGGCAACCGGCTCGAACGTCTCCGACTTCGCGGAGGGCGACGTGGTCAGCGGCGAGGGTCACCTCGTCTGCGGACGCTGCCGGAACTGCATGGCGGGCCGGCGCCATCTCTGCAGGGACACCCGCGGGGTGGGCGTCAACCACCCCGGAGCGTTCGCGGAGTACATCGCCCTGCCGATGACCAACGTCTGGCATCACAGCCCCGACGTGCCGCTCGATGTGGCCGCCATCTTCGACCCGTTCGGTAACGCCGCTCACACCGCCCTCCAATACCCATGCCTCGGCGAGGATGTCCTCATCACCGGCGCCGGACCGATCGGCATCATGGCGGCCGCCATCGTGCGGCATGCCGGCGCACGCTTCGTCGTCATCACCGACGTCAACCCCTACCGCCTCGAACTGGCACGCAAAATGGGGGTCACCCTCGCCGTCGATGTCCGCGAAAAATCCATCGCCAATGTCCAGAAGGATCTCGACATGAAGGAGGGCTTCGA
>Ga0180431_10010655_pt1 | contig 10179 bp, 6 predicted proteins | sample SS_ome_11_FD_132459 | JGI IMG/M metagenome (GOLD analysis project Ga0180431, IMG submission 132459) | Hypersaline lake sediment archaeal communities from the Salton Sea, California, USA - SS_1_MS_1 metaG | ecosystem: Environmental > Aquatic > Non-marine Saline and Alkaline > Hypersaline >... | reverse complement strand
TGGGTGGTAGGATGCAACCGGCTGATCGGCAGAGCTGGGTTCTGATTGGATCCGCGCCCGCCGTAGCGAGATTATCATCGCGCCTCGTGGACGGACGCGCAAGTGCTTTCTGCATCTCGGCCCGGATATACTTCCCATTCCGAGTCATCCCCGGGAGCCGATGGCGAGATGAACGGCCCGCATGACGACACGACTTTCCGCCGCCAGCGCATCGCCCACTGGGACCGCGTCGCCGGTCAGCCGCGGATCTCGCTGTTCGGCCGCACCTACCACCGGCGTCTCCACCAGATCTATCGCTTCCTGATCCCTCCCGGACAGCGCGTCCTCGAGCTCGGGTGCGGTAACGGCCGTCTGCTGGCCGCCGCGGCCGCGGTCGTGCGTCCGGGAGGCGCGATGGTGATGATCGAGCCGTGGCGCAACCGCTGGTCGGAACTCGTCTACCGAGGTTTGCACCACGAGCCCTTCGATCCCCACGCCGGCTGGGAGCTGCCTGCGGGCGGACCGCTCTCGAACGCCAACGGCGCCTTGCCCTGGATCGTCTTCGCCCGCGATCGCGGGCGCTTCGAGGACGAGTTCCAGCAGTGGGAGATCGCGTCGATCGAGCCTTTGATGCCGCTTCGGTATCTCGTCTCCGGGGGTCTGGCCTGGCGTTGTCCGGTCCCGACCTGGAGCTATGGGCTCTGGCGGCGGCTCGACGAGCTCCTGGTGCGGAGCACCGCAGCGGGTCTGTTCGCCCGCATCGTCCTGCGGCGGGTCAACGTCCCGTAGACATGAACCGGACAAGCCGGAACCAAACAGGGTCCTGAGGACTTCGACTCCGCTGGGAGCGCCGGCTTCTAGCCGGCAGGGGGCGAGGGGACGAAGTCCCCCCTTGAGCCACCAAGCGTCGTGCGTAGCAGCGACCACGACGACGCTGGGAGCGCCGGTAGGGAGATGGCAAAGACCCGTTTACCCGCTTAACCCCGCACCGGGGCGGCGCCCAGAAGGCCCCGGACGACATTTTTGCGGAGCACAGGACGCAGAGGGGAGCTCGCAGCCGGGGCCGAGCAAAAGGTGACGTGCCGTCCCCTTGGTTGACGCCTCCGGAAGCCTCGGATTAGACTTAGCTAACTAAACGTCTCGGAAACTACACAACTGTTGCAAACAAAGGACTTACAGATTGGGTGGCAAGGGCAAACGAGGCTGGTGGTGGCGCGTATCTCAGTCGTTCATTCAGGTGCCTTGGTCGTGGATCGTCCCACAGTTTGCCGCAAGTTTCCCCGGGCAAAAGCAAGGGCAAGGTGTGCTGATTGCAGCGGATGGTGGGATTTCAAGCCACTATCTGCGACCTGATGAAACTCCTCAAGCCCTTGCCCTTGCCACCCCTCGGAAGTTCGCGAGCCCTTCCTCTGGTGGCTGAACGACGATCCGAAGCTGAGCCCGGAGGCCCGAGAGGCGATGGCAGATCCGAAAGCGATGATCCATGTCAGTGCCGCCAGCATCTGGGAGATTTCCATCAAGGTCCGTCTCGCCCGGCTTGATTTCGCCGGCGATCCGGTAGAAGAAATCACCGCCAACGGTTTTTTCGAGCTCCCGATCACGGCTCAGCACGCTCATGTCGCCGGCAGACTGCCTCGCCATCACGACGATCCCTTTGATCGCCTGCTGATTGCTCAAGCGCAGCTCGAGAGCCTTGTGCTGATCTCACACGATGCCGTTTTCAACTCTTATGACGTTTCGCTACTCCCGATTTGAACCCTGCCGTCTCCCGAATCCGCGGGTGCTGAGTCGAAGCGCATGAAGGAATGTACCCGCTGCGGCACGGTGACGCGCGACGGTGCGGTGCGCTGTCCCGAGGACGGTGAGCAGCTGCGGAGCGTTTTCCCAGGGCCTCCGATCGTCGATGGGAGGTACCTTCTCACCCGCTCGCTCGGGCGCGGCGGCATGGGCATGGTGTGCCTCGCCGAGCACCTCGTCCTCAAGCGTCGCTTCGCGATCAAGCTGATCCTTCCCGAACGGCTGCACGACCCGGCCGTGGTGGTGAGGTTCCGCGCCGAGGCCGAGGCCTTAGGCCGCCTCGAGCATCCCCATGTGGTGCAGGTGACCGACTACGGCGTCGATCAGCGCGCCGGCGACGTGCCCTTCCTGGTGATGGAGTACCTCGAGGGCCGGACCCTGCGCCAGCTGCTCCAGGACGAGCACCGCCTTTGCCTTGCCGCAGCCCTTCCGATCTTCAATCAGATCGCCTCCGCCCTCGACTTCGCTCATCGCCGGGGGATCCTCCACCGCGATCTCAAACCGGAGAACGTTTTTCTCACCGGCGCTGGCGAGGACCCCGGAGTGAAGCTCCTCGACCTCGGTCTGGCCCGCTTCCTGAACCGAAGTGCCGAGCCGCCAAGCGCCGGTAACGAAGCTCCACCCCGAAACGGCCAGGCCCCGTTCGCCGACTTGTGTCAGCACACCCTCACCGCCGGGGTGGACGGGGGCGGAATCATCGTCGGCACCGCCCCCTACCTGGCACCCGAAGCGGTGGCGGGCGCCCCGCTCTCCCCCGCCTGCGACATCTACTCCTTCGGCGTGCTCGCCTTCGAGGCCCTCACCGGCCGCCGTCCCTTCGAGGTCGGGGACCGGGAGCTCGGCGCGGCCCTCGAGCGGCCGGCCCCGCCGCGGCCGTCCGAGATCGCACCCGACCTGCCGGAAGAGCTCGACCCCGCGCTCCTCGCCCCGCTCGCCGACGACCCGGCCCGACGCCCCGCGACCGGGGCGCAGCTGGTGGCCGAGCTGCGCGCGCGCGACCTGCGCGCGCGCCTGCGAGCATGGACCCGCAAAGAGCGACCGCGGCGCCTGGCGCTCGCCCTCACCATCGCGCTCGTCGCCATGGGGCTCGCCGCGCTGCTGGCCGCCACGCCGTGGATGCGCCGGGTGGAGGATCGTCTGATCGATCTGCGCTTCTTGCTCGCGGAGCCGCGCGCGCCCGACTCCCGCATCCTGCTGCTCACCATCGACGAAGCCAGCCTCGACGCCGATCCGACGCCGCTGGTCGAAATGGGGGACGCGGTGGGCAAGCGGCTGGCCCAGGTCCTTGAGGCGGGAGCGGCCGGCGTGGGAATCGACGTGCTCCTGCCGGTGCAGTGGGGTCGCCGGGAGGGCTTTGCCAGGATGGTGATCGAGCATGCCGACCGGCTCGTTCTCGCCGCCCGTTCGGATCCGGGGGGCAAGGTGGTGGGAGCGGAGGCGGTGAGCGGTCTGATCACCGTGGTCCTGGGTACCGAGCGCGCCGGGGAACTTTTTGCCTTCGTCAACCTGACCGAGGATCCCGACGGGGTCATCCGGCGGCTGCGCACCGGATACATCGACGCCGACGGCAACACGCGTCCGAGCTTTGCGGCGCGGGCCGCGGCCCTGGTGCCCGGCCCGCGCTCGCCGTCGCCGGCGGTGCGGCTGATCGACTACCGGATCGACGGACGGCGCCTCGCGCGGATCTCGTGGAAAGAGCTGGCCGCCGAGCTAGCAAGCCGGCCGCAGCGGTTCCGCGGCCGGTTGATCCTCCTCGGTCTGGAATTCGCCGGCTCCGGCGACGTGTTCCATTCCGTTCCGCACCCGGCCTCGATGCCCCACCGGATCAGCGGTCTGGTCATGCAAGGGCTGATCGTCCATACCCTGATCGGCGAACAAGCGCTCCATTCGCAACCGCAGTGGTCTATGATGATTGCCGGCGTCGTCGGCGCGCTGATCGTCACGGGGATGCTTCTGTGGCAACCTCGCATCGTGCCGGCCGTATTCGTCTTGGTGGGCGGCGAGCTCGCGACTTTGGGCAGCTCGATGGCGCTGTTTCGGTGGTACGACCTGTACCTGCCGGCAACCGGCGCCATCTTGCTGATGATGGTCGCTGCCGGACTCGGGCTCATCGCCCGCAGAAGACTTCCGGCGCGGCCCGCACCACGGTAGGAGGGGACAACATGCAACGATTCATACTCGTAACCGTGATCTCGATCGCCGCCGTCGCGGCGGCATTTGCGGATTCTGCCGAGCAGGCGCCCGCAGCGTCCGGGCACGGCGATCCGGTCGCCATCGTCTGTCTGATCCGCGGCACCGCCACCGTCGAGGAGCCGGGGGAGGAAGCCGAGCGCGGACTCGAGCTCCTCGACTTCCTCGCACCCGGGGCGGTCGTCCGGACCTCGCCCGAGGGCGCGGTGTTCGTCGCCTTCGCCGACGGCAGTCGGTTCGAGATCGCCGCCGACGCGCGGGCGGTGATCGAGGCCGAAAGCATCGCCACCGATCCGGGAAAGCTCCGGGACCTGCCCCCGGTGCCGGCGCTGGCGCAGCTGTCGCCGATCGCCGCCGATCAGAAAGCCCTTCAGCGAGCCGCCACCGGACGGATCCGCGACGACGGCACCGACCAGGACAAAGCCCTGGTCCTCGACCCGCCGAGCGGCGCCCGGGTGCTCGCCGATGAGGTGACCCTGTCGTTCGAGCCCCTCGAGGGGCGGAGACGCTATCGCCTCACGGTGCAGGAAGAAAGCCGGGGCGAGACGGTCTTCGATACCGAGACCGACGCCTCGTCGGTGTCGGTCCCGCACGACGTCCTGGAGCCGGGTGCGACCTACTACTGGGTCGTCCGGACGCTCGATACCGAGCGTCCGCCGGTGCGCACCGGGGCGGTTTTCTCCACCCTCGGGGCCAAACAGAGCCGGACGCGCGCCGCGCTGCTGGAGCAGATCCGGGCGGCGGAAGATCCCTCGCTCCTGGTACTGCTCGCCAGCGTCGACCGGACTCTCGGCCTCGACCGCGAAGCCTGCCGGGATCTCGCGAGCGCGGCGGCGCAGCTCGACGAACCATCCCGCGTCCGCCATCTCCGGCGCAAGTTCCAGTGTCCGGTCTCCGAGTAGTGGAGCAGTCACAAATCGGTTACCCGTTCCCGAAAGAGAAAACACCAGCAATCCACGGGAACGGACTTTCAGGATTCTCAAGCATGGGTTATCGGCTTGCCGGAAGAGTAGCGGACCAGGTGGTTGAGCTCTACCTCGACGAGGGTCGGGCGGTGCTCGGATCCGGAACCGAATGCGAGCTCCGACTCGACCACCCGACGGTCTCCCGTCGTCATGCAGAGCTTTGCGTTGCTCAGGGCGGGATCGAAGTGCTCGATCTCGGCTCCCGCAACGGCACCTATATCGACGCGGTGCGGATCCAATGTCGCGTCGCCGCGCCCGGAGCGATGGTGCGTTTCGGGCAGGTCGAGCTGCGGCTTGAGGAGGTGGACGACTCCGATCGCGAAACCGCGATCGCGCTCGATCTGCCGTCCGAAGAGCCCCGGGGGGCCGCCTCCTCCTCCGAGATCTCGACCGCCGGCCTCAACCCCTTCGGGAAATTCGTTGAGGAGACGCTCGGGCGCGCGCTCGCGATCCTCGCCCGGGGTGGCCACCTCACTCGGATCGCCCAGGTGGTGGGGGGAGGGCTGCTCGACGCGCTGCCGGTCGCCCGGGTCGAGGTCGCCTCGGGAGAGGACGAGGGGCTTCTCTTTCAGGGGCAGCGGAAGCTCTCGCACCCCGACGGACCGATCGAGATCGTCCGGCGCGACGCCGGCATCTGCCTGCGAATCACCTTTCCTTCGACCGCCAGCGCCGAGGTCTTCGCGCCGCTCGTCGCCGCCTCGACCACCCTCATCGGCCTCGCCGTCGACCCCCGGGCGCGGCTTGCCCACACGCCGCTGAGCCCCAGCCCGGCCAGCGAGCCCGAGCCGCGCAGCGTGGTTCCGGAAATGCGGCGGATCTACGAGGAGGCGGCCCAGATGGCCCGTACCGACGTCGGGGTCCTGGTCTGCGGTGAGTCGGGCACCGGCAAGGAGGTGCTGGCGCGTTACCTCCACCGCGCTTCGCCCCGGGCCGCCGGGCCCTTCGTGGCCATCAACTGTGCCTCCCTGCCGCGCGATCTGCTCGAAAGCGAGCTTTTCGGCATCGAAAAGGGGGTGGCCACCGGGGTCGAGCGCCGGCGCGGAAAGTTCGAGCTCGCCGACGGGGGAACGCTGTTCCTCGACGAGATCGGCGATATGGCGCTCGAGACCCAGGCCATGATCCTGCGCGTTCTCCAGGAGGGAGAGGTGTATCGGATCGGGGCGGCGGCGCCGCAGCAGGTGTCGGTGCGCGTGGTCGCGGCCACCAACCAGGACCTCGACGAGCTCATCGCCACCGGCCGCTTCCGGCAGGATCTTTTCTTTCGCATCGCCACCTGGATCGTCCACTTGCCGGCCCTGCGCCACCGCCGCGAAGACATCGCCAACCTCGCCGCCTTCTTTCTCACCCGCACCGCCCTGCGCCAAGGCAGGAGCGTTCGCGGCATCTCGCGCGCGGCCATCAATGCGCTGATGGCCTACGACTGGCCCGGCAACATCCGCCAGCTCGAGAACGAGATGGCCCGCGCCGTGGCCTTCGTGACCGAGGGGGGGCTGCTTGAGAGCTCGCGCCTCAGCCCGGAGATCATGGCCGGACCCAGCAGCCGTGCCGACACCCCGCTGGCCGAACGTCTCCAGAGCCTGGAAAGGCGCGAGATCCTGCGCACCCTGCGGCTGTTCGACGGGGATACGGCCGCCGCCGCCGAGACCCTGGGGATCCCGCGGTCGACGCTTTACCGGCGGATGAAGGCGCTCGGCATCGAGGCCTCCGACAAGTGATCAGATCCTCTCCGGAGTGCGAACCGTTCGCTCACTCGACGCATCGCCCGTATTGAGCGTCGTCGCGGGCTCGAACAGGAGCACGTGGACCTCCCGGTCGGCCTTCGGACAGTGCTCCACACCGCGGGGGACGATGAGGAACTCGCCTTCTCCCACCGGGACGACCCGATCGCGGAACTGCATATCGAACGAGCCGTGGACGACGAGGAAGAGCTCGTCTTCGCCGTCGTGCCGGTGCCATACGAACTCGCCCTGGAATTTCACCAGCTTGACGTGTTGACCGTTGAGCTCTCCGACCACTTTCGGATCCCAGAACGAATCGAACAGAGAGAGCTTTTCCCGAATATTGACTTTTTCCATCGAGTTTTCCATCGCATGCGTCTCCGCTTCGCCCCCAGACGCAGCGCACAGGCCCTGCCAATGCCTGTGGAGGCTCCGGTGATGACGATCGCTCGGTCATCCGACATGGCGAGGGATCGTAGCACGGGCGGCGTTGCGCGGTGAAGCGCCGAGATTGGGATAAACTGCTTCCCTGAAACGCGTAACCGTTCACCGTCAAGAGCCTGGAGAAAGACCATGTTCCGACGACGCCCGCCGATTCTGACCCTGTTTCTGACCGTTTTCTGCTTCGCCTCTCTGCTGCCGGCGTCGCTCGACGCCGCCGTCGATCCCGCTTTCCTGGCGGGCATGCAGGCCCGCTCCATCGGACCCGCCGGGATGAGCGGCCGCATTGCCGCGATCGCCGGGGTGCCGGGCCGTCCCGAGCTGATCTACGTCGGCGCCGCGACCGGCGGGCTGTGGAAATCGGTCAACGCCGGATTGAGCTGGGAGCCGATTTTCGACGATCAACCCGTGGCGGCGATCGGCGCGGTGGCGGTCGATCCGACGAACCCGGACGTCGTCTGGGTCGGTACCGGCGAGGCCAATCCCCGCAACAGCGTTTCGGTGGGCAACGGCGTCTACAAGTCGATCGACGGCGGCGCCACCTGGACCCACCTCGGACTCGACCAAACCGAGCACATCCATCGCATCCTCCTCCACCCCTCCGATCCCGAGGTCGCCTACGTGGCGGCCACCGGCAAGACCTGGGCCGAGAGCCCCGAGCGCGGGGTCTACAAGACCACCAACGGGGGCCGCGTCTGGCGCCAGGTGCTCTGGGTCGACGAGCGCACCGGCGCCGCCGACCTGGTGATAGATCCGTCCAATCCCGACAAGCTTTTCGCCGCCATGTGGGACCACCGCCGCTGGCCCTGGTTCTTCCGCTCCGGCGGCCCCGGCTCGGGGCTCTACATCACCCACGACGGCGGTGAGAACTGGCGGCGCCTCACCGAGGACGACGGATTGCCCGCGGGCGAGCTGGGCCGCATCGGCATCGCCATCTGCCGCCACCATTCCGAGGTCGTCTATGCCCTGGTGGAGGCCGAAACCAGCGCGCTCGTGCGCTCCGACGACGGCGGCCGCAGCTGGCGGACGGTCAACGCCGAGCCCGACGTGGCCCCGCGGCCCTTCTATTACGCCGACATCCGGGTCGATCCCGAATGGCCCCAGCGCCTCTACAACCTGGCGTCGCGGATGAAGGTCTCCGACGACGGCGGCAAGAGCTTCGAGGTGCCGGCCGGCTCGCGCGAGATCCACGGCGACTTCCAGGCAATGTGGATCAACCCCGAGGACGGCGCGCACCTGCTGATCGGCAGCGACGGGGGAATGGGGATCAGCCGCGATCGGGGCGAGAGCTGGCGCTTCGTCGGCACCCTGCCGCTCGCCCAGTACTACCACATCGCCGTCGACATGGAGACGCCCTACCACGTCTATGGCGGCATGCAGGACAACGGCTCGTGGCGGGGTCCGAGCGCCGTGCGCGGGCGCCGCGGGATCCCGAGCCACCGCTGGGTAAGGGTCGGCTTTGGCGACGGCTTCGACACCCTCCCCGATCCCGAGGACGCCAACGCCGGCTACTCCATGTCGCAGGGCGGCTACCTGATGCGCTGGAACATCACCGCCGGCACGACAAAACCGATCCGACCGCCGCAAGACGGCGACGTGAAGCTGCGCTTCAACTGGAACGTCGGGATCGCCATCGATCCGTTCGCGCCCGCCACGATCTACTACGGCAGCCAGTTCGTCCACAAGTCGACCGACCGGGGGCGCTCCTGGACGGTGATCAGCCCGGATCTGACCACCGACAATCCCGAGTGGCAGCAGCAGGACCGCAGCGGGGGCCTCACCCCCGACGTCACCCATGCCGAGAACTTCACCACCATCACCGCCATCGCTCCGAGCCCGGTCGAGCAAGGGGTGATCTGGGTCGGCACCGACGACGGCCGCCTGCACCTCACCCGCGACGGCGGCGGCAGCTGGACGAGCGTGGAAGACCGGGTTCCGGGGGTGCCGGAGCACACCTGGATACCTCAGGTCGCGCCTTCCCCGTTCGACGGCGGCGAGGCATGGGTCGTCTTCGACGATCATCGGCGCTCGAACTGGAAGCCCTACGTCCATCGCACCCGCGATTACGGCGCGAGCTGGAAGAGTCTTGCGACCGACGAGCTGCGGGGCTACGCCCTGGCCGTGGCCCCGGATCCGGTGAACCGCGATCTCCTCTTCCTGGGGACCGAGTTCGGCCTCTGGGTCTCGCTCGACGGCGGCGACAGCTGGTTCCGGTGGACCCACGGCGTACCCACGGTCTCGGTCATGGATCTGGTGGTGCATCCCCGGGATCACGACCTGGTGCTCGGCACCCATGGCCGATCGGCCTTCGTGCTCGACGACATCTCGCCGCTCCGGGAGCTGGTCGGCGGGGTGCCGTCCGAGCCGCTCGCGCTGTTCGCCATCGCCGACGCCCAGCAGTTCTCCTTCGAGCCGGCAGTCGAGGGCCACGGGCTCGGCGCCGGTGAGTACCAGGGCGAAAACCGTCCCTATGGCGCCCTGATCACCTACTGGCTCCGGGACGAAAGTCTCCCGCATCCCGACGAGGAAACCGAAAGAGCGCGCAAGGAGGCCGAGCGGCGCGCCCGGGCCGAGGAGGAATCCGAGGAAAACGAGGAGGAAGCCGAGGTCGCCGAGGCCGATCGGGAGCACGAACCGCCCCGGGTCGAGATCGCAATCGCAACCGCGGAGGGCGAGGCCATCCGCACCTTCAAGGGCCCGGCCTACCAGGGTCTCAACCGCGCCGTCTGGGATTTTGGCCGCGACCCCTTCAAGCGGCCGCCGGGGGCACGCCCTCCCTGGCGTGGCCGCGGGGACTCCGGTCCCCAGGTGCCGCCCGGTCGCTACACGGTCACGGTGCGGTTCGGCGAGCAGGAAGCTCAGGGCTCGGTTCGCGTTCTCGCCGACCCGAGAGTCCGCAACTCCGACGCCGAGTGGGAGGCCCGGGAGGCGGCGATTCGCCGCGCCGGAGCCCTGCAAAACCGGCTGGCGGAGGCCGTCGAGCGGATCGCGGAGGTGCGCTCGGATCTCGACGTGATCCTCGCCAAAGCAAAGCCGGCCGGGGAGGAGAAGACGCAGGCAGGCGGCGGCGGGGAGAACGTGGAAGAGGA
>Ga0180431_10010654_pt1 | contig 10179 bp, 8 predicted proteins | sample SS_ome_11_FD_132459 | JGI IMG/M metagenome (GOLD analysis project Ga0180431, IMG submission 132459) | Hypersaline lake sediment archaeal communities from the Salton Sea, California, USA - SS_1_MS_1 metaG | ecosystem: Environmental > Aquatic > Non-marine Saline and Alkaline > Hypersaline >... | reverse complement strand
CAAAAAGTTTTATGCTAGGTTCGGCTTTTTCCAAGGAGACTTCCTCATCAGCCGCTTTCATTATCTTTGTATTGCCGGCACTATGGGCTTCAAACCAATCTGCCATACTTAACCCAAAGGCACTCTCAAGCTCCCTAAATAGAATAAATTCGTTAAATGTATCAGGTTCTTTCCCAATCTCATTTCTAAATTTCTCAAGGCGTTCATTTGCCTGTTCTTGCAGCCAATTCAAGAATTCCTTTTCTCGTCCAGGGACTGAAATCATTTTTACTAATTCATCCATATTATCATGCCTAGCACGCCCTAATATTGCTCCAGTAGTATATAGACATGAAAGAACTTCAATGAAGTTGTAGAAACGTAAATAAGGTCCTCCGAAAGTCCTTGCCTTGGCTGCTTTTGTTACAATGGGGGTGCCCAGAAAGCCCATTAATGTAGGTTGTCCTTCTTTGTATGGCATTTTGTCCTCCCTTCCCCACACTCTTAAAGGTAGCCTTGAAGGGGCTTCCCCCTTCAAAACTTATCCTCCCCCTCTCCTGCTAACCTCGTCAGGAGAGGGGGACACAGGGGGTGAGGTCTTAAAATCACACCCACCTCGTCCGCTTGCTGAAACTCTTGGCGGAGGCGGGGCTGGGCATTTTCTCCGCCACCAGTGATGATTCTACCAGTTCCCAGAAGTTTTCTCTATCAAGGCCGGTGACCACCGCCTGCTCGTGGGCTTCGCTCAATACCACCGGGTAGCCGTGCCCGCGCCGGCACTGGTCTAAGACCAGGCTGTGGGTGAGGTTCAGTAAAGTCTCGTTCTCCGCCACCCACTGCGGAACCTCAACCCTGGCTATCTCGTCATCCACTTTAAGGTAAAAGAAGTAAACACGGTGCTCGCCGTAGCGTTCTTTAATTATATTTGACTGACTGATAAAAAGCGCCGACCTTTCCCCGCTCTCCAGCAGGCTCAGAAACAGCTCGCGGTCACGCACCCCGGCTACCGCCTCGCAGTCCCGCGAAGTGCATTTTTTGCAGAGAGTATCACTGTCGACAACCTCGTGGGGACAGATAGCCACCCTCAGCACGTTGACGACGTCGGTGCTACCGGGGAAGCTGATATAACTGGCGAGAGCCAGCTCACGTTTATCGTTCAACTTCTTCATATCGTCAAGGCAGCGCAGGAAGCCGCTGGTCAGCAGTTCATCAACGACAAAGTCCGGGCGGCCTTCCAGCCCCCAGTTGATGAGCGTGCCGTCAAGCAGCGCCAGGCTGGTACTGCCGGCGGGCTGAGCGGATGCCAGGTCGGCCAGGTGGCGCCATTCCTCAATGCCGCGCTTGATGCCGAGGATGCTGCTGTCTACTAAGCACTCGCGCCCGCCGCCGGGATGGGGAATCACCATGTCCTCTTGATTGACATAGAGACGGGGAGAGCTTGTAAGGGTAGCATCCGGCTCACTGCCGTAACTGATAGCCACCGAGCCGATGTTTATCAGGTAGCACCTTGTGGAGCGGTGCCGGTCAACGTCAATATGGGAGCCGTCAGTGGCCAGGACGGTGAATTCGGCGGGGGTGGGGGGTGCCTGATAATGACAGTCAAGTCCCTCTACCATGTCGGCTACCAGCCAGGTTGTCCGGCTGGCGGCGATTTTTCTCTTCAAATCATCCAGGTCAATAGAACGGCTGCTGAGAATATCTAGGGCAAACCGAAGGCGCTTCTGCCTTTCCTCGCGGGTGTCTCTCAGTCCGGCTATCATGCCGCTGACCTGTGCCGCCACCTTGGTTAAATCCAGTGACACCTCTATCGCCCCCCTTTTGCCTCAGTATAATCCAACAGGGTTTTGAACTCAAGCCGAGCGCAAGATAGAAAATCACTCATAGATGCTATACTATAATAAAAAGGTTATTCTCTATTTTTAAGGAACTTTATGCTGGCGGCATTAGGAACTGTTGTCTTAACTTCATTATCGGGCGTGATGATGCCCGGGCCCATGTTTGCCGTAGCTTTAGCCAAGAGCTATAAATCTCCGTGGGCCGGCACTCATATCTCCCTGGGGCACGCCGTGATTGAAGTCCCTCTGATACTGCTCATATACTTCGGCGCTGCCCATTTTTTCGAGAACAGCGTGGTACGGCTGGTACTCAGCGTGGTCGGCGGTGTCATGATTATCTGGATGGGCATCAGCTTGTTCCGTGCCCGTAGAGAGGTGGCTCGAGGGGGCAAAGACCTGCCCTATAGTGCCTTTGTCGCCGGTATCTCTATGAGCGGGCTCAACCCGTTGTTTCTGGTGTGGTGGGTAACGGTGGGCAGTCTGCTGCTTATGAATTTCCTTGATTTCAGCGGTCCTATGGGGCTGCCCATTTTTATCGTGGTTCACTGGCTCTGTGACCTGGTCTGGCTGTCTCTGGTTTCCGTTACTATCTACAAAACGCACTCATTATGGGCAAGCTGGATTCAGGAAGTGGTCTTCATTATCTGCAGTCTGGGGCTATTATATTTTGGTGTTTATTTTATTGTGTCCGGCATACGGCCGACACTTTAGCAAGGGATAGAGATTATGAAAGCAGGCTTTGTCTACGACCCCATCTACCTCAAGCACGATACCGGGGAACACCCGGAAAATTCCCGCCGCTTAGAGGCAATCGTCTCTCACCTGGAGCAGACCGGCCTGAAATCACGGCTGACGCCCATCAAACCCCGCCCCACCACCACTGAAGAGCTGACCCTGGTGCACCACGAGTCGCATGTAGCCCATGTCAAAGAGATGGCGCAGCGGGGCGGCGGCCGGCTCGACCCTGATACGGTAGTATCACCGGATTCCTATGATGCCGCTTTATATGCCGCCGGCGGCGTCATTGAGGCAGTGACAGCAGTCACGGGTGGGGAGGTTGACTCTGCCTTTGCCTTGGTGAGACCGCCGGGACACCACGCCACCCCCCATCATGCTATGGGCTTTTGCCTTTTCAATAACGTAGCCATTGCCGCCAGGTACGCTATGTCGAAACTCGGGCTGGAGCGTGTCTGTATTATTGATTTTGATGTGCACCACGGCAACGGCACGCAGGAAGCCTTTTACGACAATCCTAACATTCTCTATATATCCACCCACCAGTACCCCCACTATCCGGGAACGGGCAGAGTTGAAGAGACCGGCAGAGGAGAAGGCACCGGAACTACGATTAATATACCACTGCCCGCCGGCTGCGGCGATGCCGAGTACGAGCAGGTCTTTGAGCAAATTATAGCTCCCGCCGCCAAGCGTTTTGAGCCGCAACTTATCATGGTCTCGGCTGGCTACGACGGCTACTGGGAGGACCCGCTGGCCATGATGCAATTGACCATAACCGGCTTTGCCCGAATGGCGATTATTATCAAAGGACTGGCCGATGAGCTTTGCCACGGACGGCTGGTCTTAAGCCTTGAGGGCGGCTATAATCTTGAGGCGCTGGCGGCGGCGATTAAAGCTACCTTTGATGTGCTGCTGGGCGAGACAGAAATTACCGACCCGCTGGGTGCACCACCACACCCATTTGCCCCACCCGACATTGAGTCGCTAGTCACGAAAATCAGGGAAACGCACGGTCTGAGCTAACCTCTTAATCCTTACGTCTCTCGCAAGTAAACGAGCACCAGTCGCAGTTCTCATCGCAGGGTTCCACGTGTATGGTGACATTAGTATTGCCGAGCTTGCTCTCTATGTCTTCCTCCAGGCGGTCGCATATCCTGTGAGCTTCTTCCAGGCCGGTGTCTTTCGGCATTATCAGGTGGAGGTCGATATAGCGCTGGCTGCCGGCTTTTCGCGTGCGCAGCTTGTGAAAGCTGACCACCTCCCCGCCAAAATGTTCCGTGATGGCCAGCTTGATGTCATCTTCCTCAGCCTCGGGTAGCTTCACGTCAACAAGCCCGCCGAAAGAACTTCTTAACACGTCATAAGCTACCTTAAAGATAAACAGGGCGACCAATATCGCCAGGATGGAGTCAATGATAGTGAGGCCGGTAAAGCGCACCACGAGCAGCCCGACCAGCACTGCGGCGGCGGAATAGACATCGGCGGCAATGTTATGCGCGTTCGCCTGTAAGGCCAGAGAGTCTGTCGCCCGCGACACCCTGAACAGGTGACGCGACAGGAAGACGCTAACGACTATGGAGACCAGCATGACGCCCATACCGGCTTCAGTCAGTTCCAGCGTGGCTCCGGTCTGTATCCGGTGCACCGCCGAATAAATGATGGAGCCGCCGGCGAGAAAAATCAATATTGCCTGTGCTGTTGCGGCAATGTTCTCCGCTTTGCCATGCCCGAACGGGTGTTTCTCATCAGCCGGCTTGGCGGCAATGAGGATAGCGAGGAAGGTGACGGCCACGGCAAACAGGTCAAGGAAACTGTCAACTGCCTGCGCCAGGATGCTCAGGCTGCCGGTAATTACTCCTACCGTCACCTTGAGCACTACCAGAACGATGACGACTACTATAGAGAGCCTGGCCGCACCGTTTTTGCTGGAAAACATTGTCTTTTCCTGCTTTTAGGTTTTCACCTTTAAAGGCTTGTGCCCGGGAATAAACCGGCCCCACTCGCCTTTGTCCCACACCAGCAGTAGTGACGGCGCAATAAAAACGGAGCTGAAGGTTCCGGCAACGATACCAATAATGAGAACGACGGCGAAGTTCTGGATTGATGCCCCGACAAAGAGGAAAAGAGCCAATACCACGATTAACGTGGTCAGGCTGGTATTTAAGGAACGGCTCAGGGTTTCCACCAGACTGCTGTTGACCACAGCCTCAAAATCGGTGCTGATACCCTTGGTCAGGTTCTCGCGGATTCTATCAAAGATAACCACGGTATTATTCACACTGTAGCCGATGACGGCCAGAAGACCGGTAATAAACATAAGGTTAATCTCCCATTGCAGTATGGCGCCGAGTATGGAGAAAACCCCCATGGCAATCAGGGCGTCATGTACCAGGGCGACTATGGCACAGGCCCCGTAGTGTAAGGGCTTGGGCATGCGCCGGAACGCCCAGGTAACATAGAGAAGTATGCCGACCGCCGCCACCGCCACGGCAATGGCAGCATTGTGCGCTGTCTCTGCAGCTATCTGGGGTGATACCGAATTAAATTGCGCCTCCTGTAGCTCCCCAAAACGGGTGGTCAGGGCATTCTCTATCTGCGTCTTATCCGCATCGCTTAACTCGTGGGTACGGATAAGGAAGTCGCCTGTGCCGGTGCGCTGAATGATGGCGTCGGTGTAGCCCAGGTTACTTATTTCCTGTTGAAAATCGGCATATTCCACCGGTTCCTCAAACTTTACCGTCAGCATGGAGCCGCTACTGAACTCAATCCCTGACGGCAGACCGAAGGTCACCAGGGAAATAACTCCGATGAGGATGACTACCCCGGAAATGAGAAAAAACCAGAACCTTTTACCGATGATATCAAACGTCATTTCTTCTTTCCCCAGTCTACGCTGAATAGCTTGGTCTTCTTTGCCAAGGCACTGCCGACAAACAGGCGGAGCAATGTCCGGGTAACCACGATAGCGGTGAACATGCTCACGACCACACCGATGAGCAGAGTCAGGGCGAAGCCCATTACTGGAGCGCTGGCAACAATGCTGCTGCCGAGCCAGTAGAGAATAATACACACGATAATCGTGGTTACGTTGCTGTCCCTGATGGCTGACCAGGCACGGTTGAAACCAGCCTCAATGGCAGCGCCTAGGGTGCGACCCATCCTCAGTTCCTCCTTCATCCTCTCGAAGATAAGGACATTGGCGTCAACAGCCATACCAATGGACAGGACGAAGCCACCCAGCCCCGCCAGGCTCAAAGTCACCGGCCAGAGCTTGAATATCGCCAGCACCAGTGTCCCATAGAAGACCAGAGCCAGGCTGGCTAAAAAGCCGGAGAGCCGGTAATAGGCAATCACAAAGAGCATGACCAGTATTACGCCAATCAGCCCCGCCATCCAGCTCATCTCAATGAAATTAGCCCCCAGCGTGGCGGAGACCTTCTCCTGGTAGAGCGGTGGTTTCTTCAGAGGCATGGGGAGGGCACCCGATTTGAGCAGGTTAGCCAGCCCCTCTGCTTCGACAACGGTAAACGTGCCGCTGATTTGCCCACTTCCACCAAATGCTGTAGAACAAACCTGGGGTGCGGAAAGGAGCGTATCGTCCAGGAAAATGCCAATAGCATATGTCGGTGAATATGGAACGCTATCACAATCAGGATTATGCAAGCGCCCGGCAATCTCATCGAAGATTGTGCTCCCTTCATGGTTCCATTCAATACTGACTACGGGTTTGGAGGCAATACTGCTCTGGTCTAAAGTAGGGTAAGCATCATCCAACAATTCACCGGTAAGCTTGGTACCATTATCGCCTCTGGTGGGAATCCAGGACAGGCTGCCGGCGTATTCCTGTAATGCCTCTTTGTTAACAGGGTTACCTTCCACATCTACAAACTCGATGCCCGCTTCAGTTTTAGTAAGGAAGGCTACAAAAACGCCATATTCTTCATCATCGTTGAAAAGGTAGTCTTTGACGAAGATACGGTCATCGGTTTCCCCTCTGTCAAAAAACTGGTTTGGTTCTCCCGCCAAGTAGTCGCCGAGGTAAACCGGTTGCCCCGCCTCATTCAGCTCCACCTCTCTGAACTCAAGAAAGCCGGTCTGTTCCACCAGGCTCTTGGCAGCATCAATATCGGTAAATCCCGGGAGCTGCACCAGGATGCGGTCTTCTCCCAGTTGCTGGATTATCGGTTCGGTAACTCCGTACTTATTAATACGGTTTTCAATTGTTATCAGCGCCCGGTCCATGGCGTCTCCCTTATCACCGGCGGAAGCATCATCCGGGAAGTCAGCCTGATATACCAGGTGCACGCCGCCGGTGAGGTCAAGGCCGAACCGCAGCCCCGTTTTGCCCAGTTTTTCTACCTGGTCTTCCTCTGCTTCTGCGGACTTAAGTGGCAACACAGCCCACATGGCAAACCCAAAGATTATCAGTATTAATATAAAGGCTATAACATTTTTTCGGGTCATTCTCTATCCCTGCTTAGTTAGTAAATGCTTGATGTAGTCCAGGCCCTGCTGTCTGGTGGTCACTTCCCCGGCGGCTCGGGCTTCCCGTACCGCTTCCAGAAGCTCTCCAACCCTGGGGCCCGGCGTCAGACCAAATATTTCAATTATATCATGTCCGTCAACCAGCTTGGATGGGACTGACAGATTCTCTCCTTCGAGATTTTTGGTTAATACGTACTCAACCACCTGAGCCTGCTCCTGCCATTGAGCCAGGTCCAGATATGAGCCTCTGGTAGCCAGGTGGTCAGCCATACACAGTAAAAGTATGTCAATACCAGCTTCGCCGGTATCGCGAAAGTAGCGGTAAATAGCCCGGCGGCTAGGGAGCTCCTCATGGCTCATCTGCCCCGGCCTGAGGTGGTGCCTCACCATGAGTTCCACCAGCCTTGTCTCTCTGGTACTGAATCTCAGCCTTTCCAGAATACCGGCGGCGGTAGCCGCTCCCTCCTGAGGATGCCCTATGAAGCGCGCACGGCCATCTTCATCAATGGTTTTGGTCTGGGGTTTGGCGATGTCGTGAAGGAGTGCCGCCAGCTTGAGCAGTGACCTGCGGGTACTGCCACTGCCGACCTCCTGGTCAAAGTGCTGGCTCAGACTTGCTGACCATGGTACTGAGACCAGAATCTCTTCGCCCATATGTTCCCAGGTCCCCTCCCTGAGCAGAAACTCAACGGCTGACACCGTCTGTATTGAATGGTCAAAAACGTCCCAGACATGCACTTTAGGCTGGCTTACTCCCTTTGCCAGCGACAGTTCCGGTATCAGAGCCGTGAGTAACCCCAGCTCCTCCAGATAAGCCAGCATTTGCCCGGCTCTTGGCACAGCCAGGAGCCGCAGCAGTTCTTCTCTCACCCGCTCCCCGGCGACACCGGCAATGAGGTGACTGTGTTGCTGAATCAGCGCCTCGGTCTCGTTATCAATACTAAAGCTGAGTTCAGCAGTCAGCCGAACCGCCCGTATCAGGCGGGCGGCATCCGACTCAAAGGCAGTCTCACTGACAGCCCTAAGCACGCCCTGGCGCAGGTCATCCCGGCCGTTAAAGGGGTCTATGAGCATGGCGGTGCTGAGGACACCTTCGGGAAGAATTCTCTTAAGTTCGATGACCATGGCGTCTATGGTGAAGTCGCGCTGTGACAGGTCATGCTCAATGTTGCCTCTAAGCGTGGCAAAATCAAGCTCCCATTTGCTTTTAGCCGGGGGAGTTCCGTCATTAAACAGGATTACTCTGCCTATCCTGTTTTCTTCATCAAGCCGGATATACCTGCCACCAAGCGCCGTGGCTACTTTGGGAGCAACTTCCAGAGCATCGGCGGCGACAGCAATATCAATATCAGCTGTTTCGCGTCCGAGCAGCATATCGCGCACGAATCCACCGACGAGGTATGATCGGACACCCTCTTCGGCAAGAAAGTGGCTGATACTGGTCAAAAGCCGGGACACGTCAGGCTCGACGAATAACTTCAAATCTTCCATTGTCTGCAAATACATCTGTTAAACTATACTATCAAGCGGCATATTTATCAAGTCTTACCTGCATGCAATTCTGCCTGTTTTTGGGTAGTAATGCAAACAGAGCCGAATTGCAAACCTCTTTATGATATGATATAGTTGACTTAGTTGAACATATTAGTAAACTATTTTAATAGTATCATTTAACCAAGAGGTAAGGTCAATGAAGCTTTCTACCAGGGGGCGCTATGGAACCAGGGCTCTCTTAGAACTGGCCCTTCACCAGGGAGAGGAACCGGTTTTACTAAGAGACATCGCCAAAGGACAGCAGATTTCGTTACCCTATCTAGAGCATTTAATCGCTCCGCTGATAGCCGGAGGTATCGTACGCAGCACCAAAGGCCCCAGAGGCGGAGTTTCTCTAGCTAAGAACCCTGCGGAGATAAAATTGAGCGAGGTCATTCAACTTCTCGAAGGCCCGGTGGCTCCGGTAGAGTGCGTGAACAACCCGGGGATATGCGACCGCTCCCCTTCTTGCGCCACCCGCGATATCTGGAATGACCTAAAAAAGGCAATGGAGGGAGTTCTGGAATCCACAACCCTGCAAGACCTGGTGGAACGACAAGGCGGGAAGGAAAAGACAGAACAGGCAATGTACTACGTCTAAATTCGCTGACGAATACCCAGGGAGCACAGAATGACAGGGACAACCCAAAAGGTAGAAAAATTGCGGTACAAGACGATAGAGATACCCAAGATAACCAGAGGTATCGCCAGAGACTCCAGCGAGCTAATCGGGAATACGCCTCTGGTCAGATTGAACCGGATAACCGAAGGGGCGAAGGCAGAGGTGGTAGCCAAGCTTGAGTCCTTTAATCCCGTATCGAGTATCAAGGACAGGATAGGGGTAGCCATGATCGTGAGTGCCGAGGAGAGGGGACTCATCAACAAGGATACCGTCATCGTCGAACCTACCAGTGGTAATACCGGCATCGCCCTCGCCTTTGTCTGTGCCGCCAGGGGGTACCGGCTCATCCTCACCATGCCCGACACGATGTCTCAGGAGCGGAGGCAGCTCCTTTCTATCTTCGGTGCCGAGCTGGTGCTGACCCCCGGAGCCGAGGGCATGCCGGGAGCCATAAAAAAAGCGGAACAGCTGACGGCGGAAAACCCGAATTATCTCATGCTCCAGCAGTTCCAAAACCCGGCAAATCCAGAGATTCACCGTCTAACCACCGCCGAGGAGATATGGCGGGATACCGACGGCAAAGTAGACATTCTTGTCAGCGGCGTGGGAACCGGAGGCACGATTACCGGGATAGCCGAAGTAATAAAATCAAGGAAACCTCAATTTAAGGCCATCGCCGTTGAGCCGGTTGACTCTGCGGTACTTTCCGGCGGGAAACCGGGGACACATAAGATTCAGGGTATCGGAGCCGGCTTTGTCCCCGATGTCCTGAGGACTGAGCTAATTGATGAGATTATTAAAGTAAGCAATGAAGACGCAGGAGCCACGGCGAGAAGGCTGGCTAAAGAGGAAGGGATACTGGCCGGTATATCATCGGGGGCGGTCACCTTCGCGGCGCTGGAGGTAGCCAGAAGACCGGAGACGGAAGGCAAGCTTATCGTGGTAGTCCTGCCCGACACCGGCGAGCGCTACCTGTCCACCTGGCTT
>Ga0180431_10010653_pt1 | contig 10180 bp, 6 predicted proteins | sample SS_ome_11_FD_132459 | JGI IMG/M metagenome (GOLD analysis project Ga0180431, IMG submission 132459) | Hypersaline lake sediment archaeal communities from the Salton Sea, California, USA - SS_1_MS_1 metaG | ecosystem: Environmental > Aquatic > Non-marine Saline and Alkaline > Hypersaline >... | reverse complement strand
GTGACGTAGGGACCTTCGAGCGAAGCGAAGAAGGTCCCTATGTCACAATAGGTGTTTGTTCTGTTTGTCCGCGCCCTAAGTTCTGCGCTTAGCGGCAGAAGGCCCACACAGGGATCTGGCGGGCCTTGGGGCGGCGGGGGGATGGATCCTGCGCCTATTCGTTTTCGATTCGTTGACCGGGGTCTCACTGGAGCGAGCTTTCCAACGCTCATCCAAAGGTCAACGGACTTCAACGATCTTCCAGTTCGACCGTGATCTCTAGGTGCCCGTGGGGTCACCGCCGAGGGTCCTTCCGTCCCAAGCGACACCCGGCCTGGGCGCGTAAGAGAGGGGGAGCGACGTTCCCCGCCACGTCACCTCAGCCCCCCCGTGCGTCACCATCTGTCCCCATCCGGCCGCCCGGTGGGTAGCACTAGGACGACGCCGGCAAGGGTGCGGGAAGCTCCTCTGGCATCTCACGCCCCTTGAACTGACTCGTGTAGAGGTCGTAGTAGTAGCCGCCCCCGGCCAACAACTCCTCGTGGTTCCCGCGCTCCACGATCCGTCCGTCGTAAATCACCAGGATGCGGTCCGCGTCACGGATGGTGCTCAAACGGTGGGCGATGACGAAGCTGGTTCGTCCCTCCATCAGGCGCAGGAGGGCCTCCTGGATGCGCATCTCGGTGCGCGTGTCGACGCTGCTGGTGGCCTCGTCCAGGATCAGAATCGCCGGGTCGGCCAGGACCGCCCGGGCGATGGCCAGGAGCTGGCGCTGGCCCTGGCTGAGGTTCGCGCCGCGCTCCGTGAGTTTGGTGTCGTACCCCTCGGGGAGGCGGCGGATGAACTGGTGGGCGTTCGCTACCCTGGCGGCGTCCACCACCTCGTCGTCCGTAGCGTCGAGGCGGCCGTAGCGAATGTTCTCCATGACCGACTCGGAGAAGAGGAAGGTGTCCTGGAGAACGATCCCCAGCTGGCGCCGCAGGCTCTCCTTCTCCACGTCTCGGATGTCGATGCCGTCAATGGTGATCGCTCCGGCGTCCACGTCGTAGAAGCGGGTGAGCAAGTTCACCAGGGTCGTCTTTCCGGCCCCCGTTGGCCCCACCAGTGCAAAGGTGCGGCCCGGCCATGCCTCCAGGCTGACGTCCTTGATCACGGGGACGTCGTTCTCGTACCTGAAATCGACGCGGTCGAAGACGACCTCACCCTCGACACGCTTCAGCTCCCTCGCCTGCGCCCTATCGGGCAGATCGGGTTCTTCGTCGATGATCTCGAAGACGCGTTCTGCGCCGGCAAGCGCGGACTGGAGCTGATTGTAGAGGTTGCCCAACTGCCGCAGCGGCGCCGCGAAGCGTCGGGAGTAGTTGTAGAAGGTGGCGATGGTCCCCACGGTGGCGACGCCCTGAAGCACCATCCATCCCCCCAATCCGGCCAGGATGGCGATGTTCGCATTGCTGAGAATGCCCATGAGAGGGGGCACGAGCATGGCGAAGGTCTGGGCGCGAACGCCGACGTCGCGTACCAGGTGGTTGGCATGGTCGAAGTCGGCCAGAGCCCGCGCCTCCTGGCCGAAGGCGATGATCACGCGCTGGCCGCTGAACATCTCCTCCAGTTCGCCGTTCAGCTGGCCGATGCGCGCCTGATACTCCCGAAAGCCACTCCTGGTCTTGCGGCCCACCCAGCCGACGAACCAGAGCATGAAGGGGAAGACGATCATAGAGCCCAGCGCCAGCCAGAAGTTGATGGCGAACATCATCACCAGGATGCCGACGAGGGTCAGAAGACTGGACAAGGTCTGGGTGATCTGCTGCGATAGGACGCGGTTCAGCACGTCCAGGTCGTTCGTCAGGCGGCTCATCAGCTCGCCGTGCGGATGCCGGTCGAAGTAGCTCAGCGACAGGCCTTGCAGGTGCACGAAGAGCCGCTTTCGGAGATCCCGCAGCACTTTCTGCGACATGGTGGCCATCAGAGCGAACTGTCCGGCCTGGGCCAGCCATACGCCGACGTACGCGCCGAGCATCAGGAGCACGATGCGCAACAGCCCGGACCGGTCGCCGGCGGCAATGAAGCGATCGATGGCCAGCCCCATCAAGAAGGGAGCGAGGAGATTGAGCCCGGTACCAAGGATCACAAGGAGCGCGACGGCGGCTAGAGCCAGTTTGTACGATTCGAAGGCGTCCAGGAGGCGCCTTAGTGTCCCCCGGACGTCCTTGGCGCGCTCGATGCGGGCGCCGTGTCGGCCGGGCCCGCGCGGGCCTCCGCTGCGCCGCTGCGTTGCTTCCGTCTTTCCTCGCCCGTCTCTGCGATCAACCACTTGTTAGTCCTCCATCCCCAAGCTGCGATCGATAGATCTCTTGGTAGATCTCGCTTGCGGCCATCAGTTGGTCGTGCGTTCCCTCGGCGGCGATCCGGCCGCGGTCTAGGACAACGATCTTGTCCGCGGTGAGCACGGAACTGATCCGCTGCGCGATGATGAACGTTGTCGCGTCCTTCATCAGCTGCTCGAGCGCGCGCTCAATGCGTATTTCGGTGTGCACGTCGACATTCGACGTGCTCGCGTCCAGAATGAGCACCTCGGGACCGACGAGCAGCGCCCGAGCGATAGCGAGGCGCTGCTTCTGACCGCCCGAGAGATTGACGCCGCGCTGTCCAACCTCAGTCTCATAGCCATGTGGGAAGGATAGGATGAAGTCGTGGGCCTGGGCAGCCTTCGCAGCCGCGATGACCTCGTCGTCCGAGGCGTCGGGGCGGCCGTAACGGATGTTGTCCCCAATGGATCCGGTGAAGAGCACCGGCTCCTGGAGGGCGACGCCCACGTGGGTTCGCAGTTGGTGGAGTGGGATCTGTCTCACGTCGACGCCGTCCAGCGTGACACGTCCCTCGTCCGCGTCGTAGAAACGGGGGATGAGGTGGACCAGGGTCGACTTCCCGGAGCCGGTGGCACCCAGGAGGGCGACCGTCTGGCCGGGCTCGGCGACCAGGTCGACACCGGTGAGTACGGGCTCGCCCTGTTTCCCGTCATAGCTGAACGACACGTTTTCAAACACAACGCGGCCTTCGACACGGGGGAGCGGGGAGTCATCCTTTGGGCGTCGCACGTCCGGCTCGCTGTCGAGGACCTCCCAGATTCGGTCCGCCGACGCGCTGGCTGAGGAGAGGGGCATCACCATCATACCGAGCAGCATCATGGGGAATAGGGCGTAGAGCATGTAGTTGACGGAGGCCACCAGCTGACCCACGGTGAATGCGCCATCGATGGCCGAGATGCCCCCAAACCAGATCACGGCCACGACTGAGAGGTTGACCAGGAAGAACATGGTCGGAATCACGGAGGAGAGCAAGCGGACCACCGTCAAGGTCTGCTCAAAGAGATCGCGATTCGCCCGCTCGAAGCGCTCTATCTCGTAGTCCCCGCGGACAAAGGCCTTGACCACACGAACGCCCGCCAGATTCTCCTGGAGTACTTGATTGAGGCGGTCGAGCTTCTTCTGGACCTGGAGAAAGAGGGGGCGGGCCCTGGTGAGGGAGATCCAGATGAAGATGCCGATGAGGGGCAGCAGGGCCACCATAATCAGTCCCAGGCGCGGGCTGGTGAGGAGGAGCATGACGATGCTGCCGAGGGCCCAGAGCGGCGCCCGCGCCAGGATGCGCATGCCCATCTGGACCACCATCTCTATCATGTTGACGTCGCTGGTGGACCGCACAATGAGTTGGCCGGTCTGGAAGTCGTCCAGATTGCCGAAGGAGAAGGTCTGCACCTTCCGCGCGATGGCGCTTCGCAGATCGGCCCCCGTGTTCAGTCCAACGCGTACCGAGAGCACCGTGTTCGCCACGGCGAAGAGGGCGCTCAGCAGCGCGGCGCCCAGCATCAGGAGCGAGGTCCGCAGTATCGCATTCATATCGCGCTCGGCGATGCCCCGGTCGATGATCTGCTGCGTGAGGCGGGGTATGAGCAGATCCGCCGCGACGACCCCGATCAAGAGGATCACTGCCAGAACGACCGACTGCAAGTAGGGCCGAACGAAGCGGCCCATTCGTACAAGTGGTTTCATCGATTATCCCCTGCTCTGCCTCTCACCTTGCGATGGAAGATGGATTGGCTCACAGCCGTCGTTGCGTCTCCATCGCCTTGCCCAATGGCCTTGAGCATACGGTCCAACGCTCGCCACGTTGTCTATCTCCAACATGTTGGCAGCCGGGCTCAGCATCCGAAGCCGCGGCCTTCTGCGCTGGCGGAAGCGCCCGGTCGTGCCTATCGCGGTCAGCGTCACGGTTCGACCCCCTCCAGGTTCTCGTGGATGCGCTCCAGGAAGCCCTCGAGCGTCCGCTGCTCCTCTTCGCCGAACCCGTTGAACGTCTGCCTCTCCAATCTTGCCCAGACTCGCTCGACATCTCCCTGGATCTCGCGCCCCTGGGGCGTGAGATAGACGCGCGAGACGCGCTGATCGACTGGATCTGGACGCCGCTCGAGAAACCCCGCGCGCTCCATACGCTTGAGGGCGTTTGAGACGGTGGCAGGGTGCACACTGAGACGCTCGGCGAGCTCCGAGTGCGTCAGACCCTCCTCCCGCCAAAGCGCGCAGAGCACAAACTGCTGTCCGCGGTAGAGGCCGATCTCGTGCAGGAGCTCACGGACCCGGAAGTGGTGGGCCTTGCACACTCGGGCTAGCAGATAGCCGATCGTCCCTGAAAGCGTCCCTTCCGCCATTCGCCATTCCCCATTCCCCATTTGATTGGTCAGCCAACTATCGAACGAGCCATTATACCTGGAAGGAGACGAAGGGCAAGCACGGCGGGGTCGCGGCCGACTTTGGACGGAATGCGGGCCAATGCCGGGGACTCAGAGCACGTGCTTCTGGAGCACGTGCTTATGGAGCATGTGCTTTTGGAGCACGTGCTTTTCTAGCACATGCTCGCTATGTGGGGCGATGGCGAGGGCCGACTCGCTATCCAGAGGAGGGCCCGGTACGTCGGATGGGGAGCCTACGATGGTCGGGGAGACCTAGCTGATGCTGTCCTGGATAATCTCCCGGAGGACATTCGTGCTCATGTCCTTCTTGTCCAGGAAGGCGACAGCTCCGGCCTCAAGACCGAGGCGGTGGAACTCGCGGTCGGGATAGGCGCTGATCAGGATGATGCGTGTGCTCGGGTTCTGGGCTTTGAGCCGACGCGTGCAGCGGATGCCGTCCTCGTCGCCCAGGACCACGTCGACGAGGATCAGCGAGGGGTTCAGCGAATCCGCGAGCCGCAGGGCCTCCTCCGTGTTGTCGGCCTCGTAGACGACGGCCTGAGGATGGGCGCGACCGATCATTCGGTGCAGCTGCACACGGTACTGACTGCTGTCCTCGACCAGCAGTACCTCAAACTGCGCGGCAAGCGAGCTTGGACGGGCTGCGACAGAGCGGGCGGGCCCTTCCTGGCCTGAGACACCAAGGATCTCGGGGTTCTCGTGGGCATACGCCACGGCCTCCAGTCGGCTCTGGACATCGATGCGGCGGTAGAGGTGGGTGAGGTGGTTCTCCACCGTCTTCACGCTGAGGTCGAGGCGCCGGGCGATGCTCTGATTGTCGAGTCCCTGCTGGAGGAGCCGGAGCATGTCGCGCTGCCGTGGGGTGATTGAGGAAGCCATGGGACTTGGCCCCGAGTGGTCCACGAGCCGATCCAGCAAGGGGCTGGAGACCCAGCGCTTCCCGCTCAGCACCCTCTGTACCGCCAGCTTAAGGTCGCTTAACGGCTGATCTTTGAGGTGGTAACCGCACACGCCGAGTTTGAGAAGGCCCTGAACGTAGATGTCGTCGTCGTAGGCACTGATGACGAGGATGCACAGGTCCGGATAGGCCTCGTGGATCGTCCGGAGGGCAGTGAGCGGCGCGAAATCGGGCATTTTCACGTCGACGATCAGGAGATCGGGGGTGGTCTCCTCCAACGCGCTCTGCAAGCTGGGACCGTCGGACGCCTCTCGGACAATCTCAATCCCGGGGAGATCCTGCAGCGCGTTGCGGATCCCGGAACGGACGAGAGCGTGATCGTCGGCCAGAACAACCCGATGGCTGGACATGGTGAGATTATGCCGGGCGGCCGGCTGCTCTATTCTGTTGAAGGAGGGCGTATCGCCACACTGGAGCGCTCCAAGGGCTAGTTACGGATAGACGGATAGGGGCTGGGGACCTCAATCTCAAACTCCAACCCGCCCCCGGGGTGGACGCTGAAATCCAGGGTGCCATCCATGAGCGACACCCTCTCACTGATGCCGATCAGTCCAAAATGGTTGTTCTCCGCCAGAGCCGCTAGATCGACGGGGCTATCGAGCCCGTGTCCATCGTCGGCCAGGTAGACCCGCAAGCTTGCCTTGGGTGTGCGCCGGAGGCGGAGGGTGACCTGAGAGGCCTGAGCGTGCTTCTGGACGTTGTGCAAGCCCTCCTGGACGATGCGGAAGACGGATAGCTCGATCGGTTCTGGCAAGCGTCCTAACTCAGGGTCGATAGCCAGCTCGACCAGAATGCCTGTCTGTTTGGTCCACTTGCTGACCAGAGAGCGGATGGCGGCCGGGAGACCGTGGTTGTCGATGGTCGGGGGACGAAGGTCGCTGCAGACCTGGCGAAGGCTGCCCACGACACCCCGAATGCTGTCGCGAATCCTCGTGATCTCCTGCCGCTGCTCTCCGTCTTCTATACGGCTCTCGGCCTCCTCAAGCTGATAGGTGTAGCTCAACAGGTCCTGGATAATCTGATCGTGGAGTTCTCTTGCCAGAGCCTTTCGCTCCGCCTCCCGCTCCTCCATCACGCGCCGCCCGGCCTCCTGGAGCGCCAGGTTCAATTGGTCCAGGGCTTGGACCTGATTCTCAAGCCGTTGGATCAAGCGTTGGTTAAGCGAGTTTTTCTCTTCCAGGCTCTGCTTGAGCTCGCGCTGAGTCTGGCGCAGATCCTCGGTCTGTTTCTGTGCCTCGTGGTAGTTTTCGTAGGCCCAGATAACGGGTGTGATTCGACCCTGACGATTGGAGCCAACCATCAGTTCGACGATGTCTCGTGGGGTTGTGTCATCGGTGCGACGCAGGGCGACCTGGCGGCCCTGGTAGAGGATCAAGATGCGATGCGTGACGCTGAAGACCTGCTTCAAGTCGTCACCGCTCAGGATCACCGCAACCTGCTGGTCTGACAACGCCTTGATACGCTCAAGCAACAGCTCCTGCCGGGCGAAGCTGAGCGCCTCAAGGGCGTCGTCCAGCAGAAGCAGCCGGCAAGGGCGGCATAGGGCGTGCGCTAGTGCCACGATCTGCCTCTCCTCGTCGGAGAGGCCTCCCACCGTGTTCTCCGCTAGCTCGGTGGGCATATCGAAGGCTTCCAGCAGGTCGCGGGTGGCCTCCAGCATTCTGCCTTCTCTGTTGAACCTGAATAGATCTTTGGCGCGGATCTCGCGGCCCATGAAGACGTTGTGCATGACGTTCATGTGGTCGAAGAGCCGTGGGGTCTGGTGGACGGCTACGATGCCGAGGCTTTCTGCCTCGGAGACAGTCTGGAATGTTGCGGGCTGACCGTCGAACGTGATCACTCCACTGGAGCGTGTGTGCACGCCGCTAAGGAGCTGGAACAGCGTCGACTTCCCCGCGCCACGCTGCCCCACGACGCCCAGCACCTCGCCCGGACGCAGGGAGAAGGTGACGTCCCTCAGTGCTCTGACCGTCCCGAAGTCACGGGACAGGCCGTCGACGCGCAGCAGGGCTTTGGTATCAGCGCTCACAAGGGACGCACCTTCTCCTTCTCCGAGAGTGGGAGCCACAGATCCCCCTCAGGGCTACTTCCCAGTCCGCCGCGTGGCGACGTCGAAGATGACGGCCGCGGCCAGCACCGCGCCTCGCACCACGTACTGATAGGCGATGTCGACGTTCATCAGGTTCATACCGCTGGTCAGTGACATATAGACGATGGCGCCGACGAGGGAACCTGTGACCTTGCCGACGCCGCCGGCCGCCGAGACCCCGCCGATGTACGCTGCGGCGATGGCATCGAGCTCGAACAGCGTGCCGGCCTGCGTGGTGGCAGACTGGAGTCGAGAGGCGAAGAGCATACCCGACAAGCCCGACAACATGCCCATCGAGCCAAAAACGATGAAGGTCAGCCGCTTGACGCTGACACCGCTCAGCTCAGCTGCCTCTGGGTTGCCGCCGATGGCGTAAATGTGCCGTCCCAGCACTGTCTGCGTCGTGATGAAGTGGTAGATGCCCACCACGAATAGCACCACGACGACCGTCCACGAGAGACCGTTGTAGCCGGCCAGGACCCACGTGATGAGGCCCACCAGCACCGACGTGAACACCAACTTCAGGATGAACATGTCGTAGGGCAGCACCTCGAAGTCGTAGGCCTGCTGTTTCTTGCGGCTGCTGATGGAGCTGATGATGGAGAGGACAATGGCTGCCAAGCCCAACAGCAGCGTGACCTTGTGCACGCCCGGCAGGATCCCGAGATTGATATCGGGTATGTAGCCGTTGCCCATCGCGTTGAACACATCGTTCTGGATGATGATCGTCCCCGTTGCCGCCGTCACCAGCAGGAGTAGGCCTCGATAGATCAACCAGCCGGCCAGCGAGGCGACAAAGGATGGAATGCCCAGCTGCGCCACCGGGTAGGCCGTGACGAGGCCGGCGATGAAACCGAGCGCCAGGATCATCGGAATGACCACGTAGACCGGCAGGCCCCAGAACCCCATGGCGATGGCTGCGACGGCACCCAGGAAGCCGGCAAGGAAACCGACGGATAGATCGATGTGTCGGATGACGATGACCAGGGTCATGCCGACCGCCAAGACCGCGATGTAGCCGGTCTGGTTAAGCAGGTTGCTGATGTTGCGAGAGGAGATGAAGATGCCGTCCGTTGTGACGGTGAAGATCGCCATGATCACAAACAGGGCGATGAACATGCCGTATTCGCGGATGTTATCCTTCAGGAGCTTCTGTAGGTTCTTGAGAAACATGCTGTGCCTCCTAGTATTCCGTGGCCAGAGCCATGATCTTCTCCTGCGTCGCTTCCTCCACAGGCATCTCGCCTGCTACCCTGCCGCCGGAAACAACGTAGACTCGGTCGCTCATCCCCAAGACCTCGGGCAGCTCCGAAGAGATCATGATGATGCTCATCCCCTCGCTGACCAGCTGGTTGATGATGGTGTAGATCTCCAGCTTTGCACCTACATCAATCCCCCGGGTTGGTTCATCCAGGATCAGTACGTCGGGCTTGACAAACAGCCATTTTGCCAGGGAGACCTTCTGTTGGTTGCCCCCGCTCAGGTTCTCGACCTTCTGCTCAATGCTCGGTGTCTTGATGTTGAGGGAGCGTCGATAGTCATTGGCGACCTTGATCTCAGCGTTCCCGTCAATGGTCCCCCGGTGGGCGATCTCGCGCAGGTTCGCCAGCGTGACGTTCTCCTTGACATCCTGGATCAGAATCAGTCCCTTGGCCTTCCGATCCTCACTCAGATAGGCGATGCCGGCCTTGATAGCGTCCTGCGGATGTTTGAAGCTGGCTTCCTCACCCTGGACGTAGATCTCACCCTCCACGTGGTAACCGTCGGGGTTCCCGAACAGGCTCACGGCGATTTCCGTGCGACCTGAACCCATCAATCCGGCAAAGCCGACGACCTCGCCCTTCCTAAGCTCGAAATTGACGTCCTTCAGTATCTGCCGACCCACGCGCGGATCGTACGCATTCCATTTCTTGACCTCGAGAACGGCTTCCCCGCCACCATGGGGGCAGATGATGAGCACGTCGATGCCCTTGTTGACCAACGCTTCCACATTGGCCTTCTCTCTGGTGGAATCGCCCTGGCTGAACAGGATTTCGACTTCCTTACCCGCAGCCTTGAACGCTTCCTGGAAGTGACTCATGTCCTGGATCCAGCGCGGTTCATCTTTGGTCGGCAGAACGATCCCAACCGCTGGACTGGAGGAAGGGTCTCCCATCTCCAAGGCGCTGGGCAGTTCATCGGCACTGTAATAGTCAGATTCGATCAGGACTTCCCGGATATTGCTCTGATCAACGACGCTCACCGGCGACTCGAGCCCGGGGACATCGATCGCACCGTTGTTGTAGGTGGTCCTAGCTTTGGGTGTCTCATCGTTGAGCAAAGCCAATGCAGCCTCGACCGCGGTCTGGACCAGGATGCGCACATCCTTGAAAACCGTCATCGACTGTCTGCCGTCCTGAATGCTGGG
>Ga0180431_10010652_pt1 | contig 10182 bp, 5 predicted proteins | sample SS_ome_11_FD_132459 | JGI IMG/M metagenome (GOLD analysis project Ga0180431, IMG submission 132459) | Hypersaline lake sediment archaeal communities from the Salton Sea, California, USA - SS_1_MS_1 metaG | ecosystem: Environmental > Aquatic > Non-marine Saline and Alkaline > Hypersaline >... | reverse complement strand
TTTGAGGAAAAATGCTACAAGTAAAACCAATCCAGGATGCGTATTGTATAATACAACTACTTTCCAGGAAATGCCGCAGTATTTTGACAGGACAGAATCATGCAATGCAACAGCAAAAAACTGCAATGTCAGCTTTACAATTCCAAATGGCACAAGCGACTATATAGAATACCATTTAGTTCCTATTTGCACGGAAGACCAGCTGGTTCCTTGTATAGAGCCAAACTGCACTGCAATGGTTTGTGGAGACTTTAAGTTCAAACCAAAGATCGCACCAGGTTTCTCAAGCCCGGAGGAATCTTCAGGAGACGTTCCTCCGGATGAAGAGGACAGCGGCGCAATGAACTTCTACAAGGCACAGTGCAGGTTCCTCAAGATGGACGCAACGCTGAGGCAGGTAATGAAAAATTCAAAATCAAGCATAAACGTATTTCGGGTTGGTGTTGGAGGAAGCTTTGATGAGTTTGAGCAATACAGGTATTACTTCCCGATGTCAGACAAGTTCTGCAACTCGAATCCAAAGGTACAGCCAGGCGATGTAAGAGTAGATCGGTATATAAATTATCTCGGATGGGATGCTGGATCAGGAAAGGTAACTGATGCTGATCCGACCTTGATTGAAGAAAACTGCTTTGATGAGGGGGATGTTCCAGAGCCATTTACATTTGAGGAAGATGCTGCTGCCAAACCTTCAGCAATATTCTATTCATTTGATTATACTCCGGTTACTCCGGATATGCACAACTATAAATTCGCCCATTATGGAAGGCTTGACTACTGGTCACACTTTGTTGATGATGACGGAGGCTATTACAGATACAGCACTCCTTTCGTAGACCAGTTCAGCATCCACAAAAAAATTGATTCAGAGTACTATAGGAAATACCTGTCTATCGCGCATGCAGACAAGATATATGGAAAGACAGCAGATGACACAACAAGAGCGCCTTTTGAATGCGACATAGAATCATCCGACTGCTACTCCGGTATGTGCAATATTGAAACATACAACAGGGGAGTTCTTCTTGAAGCAGGCTATGGGACAGGTTCAGAGCCTGAAGTGGTTGCTGACTGCAACAAGGATGCAGATGCAACAGGGCACAGCGTGGTGTATTGCGCTCCGACCCAGTCAGTTACGACCGCAGATGGAGTAAAGCCGACATTTGATTATGCAACAGCAAAAGTAGTTACTGCGCAGATAAGAACCATTTACAATTATGCATATAACTATAATTCGCTGTCCCAGGATGACGAATTGCTTGATCCTTACTGGGACCAGCTGGAAACATCATTTTTGACATATGCAGATGACGGTGGAGGAAAATCAAGGACAATAACGAATGTCCCGTCGTCAATCACTTCATACCAAACGCTAAGAAAATACTGTACAGAGGATTATCCGACAGTTGAATCAAAGGAAAATGATACTGTCATATGTACCCATGTAGAACAGTCAGGAAACCCACCTCCGGCAGCAGGAGTGACCTTCTTCGGGCTTGTTGATGAATCTGAAGTGAGATACGGTGATTCAACAATCATAGGATATGGAATTGCATCAAGCGACAGTGAATTTGAAAACATGCTGGTAGTGAAAAACTGCGAAATGCAGGAAGGAGTGGACTACGAGGTCGTAACAATCGACGGCATAAATGATCCGGACTTCTGGGCCCTTCGGGATTCGTTCAAACCGTATTTCAGGGACAAACTCAAGGGAATAGTCAAAAACGGATTCAATGACGGATGCGGAGGAGTGATAAACGGGCTCGATCCTGCAATATCATCAATGCCGTGGGTAGTTTCATATGAAAAAGGAATCCAGGACAACGGATTTGTTGGTGATGATTATTTCCACCCGATAGCAAATCATATCAACTCAGTAACTGCGCAGGAGCTTAGAGAAAGGAATATATATGATGAGCCTATGCTGGCATCATACACCACTCCAGGAACAAGCAGCTGCGAGCTTCGAAGAAGCTCATACTGGTGGTTCTGGAGCAGCGCAAACTTCTATTATAACCTTGCCATCGCAAAGAAGTTCTATCTCTTCAAATATAATCCAGGAAATGGTAGCATTGGAAAGTGCGCTGTGGATGACACCACATACCTTCCAAAAGTCAAGACATTTGGCTGGTGTGATTCTTGCACCACTTCAACACTGGCATTCCAGAGTATTGCTGCACATGGCAGAGTTTACATGCCGGCAATTAGTGCAAAAATCGAAACGAATCCTGGAACCAACTATGAGGGAATCTGCCAGAGCACATACAACACTGAATGGGAACTTTGGACAGGGCATACAACAACGGACAATGTTTCATGCTTCCATCCAGGAATCACAGACATTGGAGACTATCAGGGATCAATCGGGCTTATAGGTTCTCCAAGAACATCGCCTGAAGCGAGCGTGATGAAAGAGAGGATGGGCAACTACATGAAGTCAGGTATCCTGCCAGTAATTGATATGAGCGATGACAGCAACTGGAACAAGGACAATCCAGATGCAACAGATGAGACAAGTTTCCTTGGCTGGACAATCAACTATGGATCTCCTGATTATTTCGTAGAATATGACTTTGAAAGGCTCCTGGGAGAGATGGGAGCATCTGTCGTTATTGTTGATCATGTAAGCAGCAAGTCAGATGCCGAGGCAAAGGTTGACAGGATTATTGAAAGATCTGCTCTTGTGCGTGAAAACTGCTATGGATGCCTCACTGCATTCCATGTTGACAGCCCAAGCAGCAACACCAGCTTTGAAGAGATGATTACGCCGATCATGGGCCACCCAAGCGGAGAGTACAATATTGAACTTATAACATTTGACTATTCGCCTTCAGAACATTTTGTTTCTCTTGGAGGAGGAGATTTGGTTATTGAGGATATTGCAAGCTATGGAAGAACCTCACTGATAACGCCAAGCCCTGGCAGGGGGTCTCCAGTAATGGTTGTTGGATTCAATGTCCATGACAATGACGGAGTCTGGCATGCCGGAAATTATGACGAGATATTTGGAGCGATTGTATCGAACCAGGATGAGCTGATCAATTCAGGTGTTGTCGGGATCATATATTCACCGGCCCGTGGCTCTGGAACAAGCAATCCCGGACTTGTGGAAGTTTCCGGAGGAGTTGGACAAAAAACAGAGAAATTCTGTGCATTCCAGAAGGCAATGCAGAGGATGTCAGAATCCCCTCCAACTGCAATGTTCAGCAAGGCGCTTGTTGTGCAAAATGCAACATGTGAAATATGTACGAGCCTTGATAAGATGCCAGGCGGAAGCTGCGAGGCTCAGTGCGATAATGGCGTAGAGTGCCTGCTTCCAGAAGGAGTTCCATATTCAGAGATAGGAGACTACAAATGTCCTGTCAATACAGTTGTTGAAGAATGCGATCTTTGCATGGACCTTCCAGGAGACTGGGAATGCCTGGTCAAATACACCAATGGATCAGAGAGAGTAATCAACGGAAGCATGAGCGACCTTGAAACAGACCTTTACATGGATGTCATTGGATCGCTGGAAAAGCCGATAAAATGCTGCCTTGAGGACTCAAGCGGAAGAAGATACTCATATTTCAAGCAATCAACCTCAAATGCAATCAACAAGCCTGTGGTATTCCCAAGAAGCGGAGACCCTGATTTGGATTGTGGTATGGGCGACCCTGCTGCAATAGGAGAGCTCACCAGTTTCTGCAACCTCAATGAGCTGCCACTGAAGGACTATGACCTTGAATGTGAAGTAAGCTGATAACATGGGGATTCTGGATATTTTTAAAAGTAGAAAACCATCATCAAACCGCAAGGGACAAAAGCAGAAATGTCCCAATTGCGGCGAAACCATAGACCTTAGCATGGAGCGGTGCACAAAATGCGGAGTTCGCATCAAGAGCATGTTCAGAAGGAAATGTCCCAAGTGCAAAAACCTTATAGAGCTTGATGCAAAGAGCTGTGACAAGTGCGGATACAACTTTGAGGCAGAGCTGCAGCGTGCGAAAAAGACTTATTATGTATGCCCAATATGTGGATATAAGATGGAGACGATGTTAACGCGTTGTCCTGCATGTAACAGACGCTTTATGTGAGAAAAATGGAATCATTCAAAGTCACTGAAGAGAAAAAAACAGACGAGGAGGGGCCAAAGGTCAAATTCACCCATCTTCTTGATGAGGAAAAAGTGGAAGTGCAGAGATTGACAGAGGAGGATGTTGAGGAATCTGTCAAGGTCATGAGAAAGTGCGCATTTGATGTGACGGAAGTTGAAGTGAGCAATATCATCAAGTATGGGAAGAGTTTTGGCGCAACTGTCAACAGGATGATAATTGGTGTTGGCCTTGCATGGCCAGCGAGGCTGGACCTTGAAGAAAAGATAATCACAGGCGGAGAGCCAAATGCCCTATACATGGAAGACCCTGCAGTGCTCCTTGCATATGAAGGAAGGGGAATCAGGAGGATACTTCTGGAAGAGAGGGAGAAGGAAGTCGAGCGCTCCTCATACAAGTATTCTATTGGATACCTCTACGAGGACATACCAAAAGGAAACATAGGAGACTACATAACTGAAGCAGGGTCGCAACTGGAAAAGCTCTACTTATCAGAAGGCTATGAATTCTTCAGGACAGAAAAGGGAATTCTGGCATTTAAGAAAATAGACGGGAAAGAAGACAATACAAAATTCTCAATAAGCTAGCTTGAGCTGAGAAGAACATCAGAAAAGCCAAGAGACTTCATTTTCTTTTTGATCTTGTCGATCTGGCGCGCAAGCTTCAGCATGCCGGTCTTATTCGATGAGATGTGAATTTTTTTGCCGCGTAATTTTACTTTTACTGTCTTTATTCCGATCCGGGTAAGGTATTTTTCTGCCTTTAGAAGAGCAGTCTTTGAAAACGCCTTCTTTTTTGCAGCAGATGATGGCTCATCCCAATTCGGAAGGCCAAGCTCCTTGGAAAGCAGACGTATTTCTGCCTTGGTCAGGTTGCTCTCAAGCAGCGGGCTTGAGAGACCGGCTTTTTGCGCTGCAAGATAGCTGCTGCCCCCTTCAAGCTCATCATCCTTATGGGATCCGTCCAGGACAGTCTGCACCTTCATCCTCATTGCAAGACTTTTGAGGGAAGAATAAACGTTTGAGCCGTCGCAAACAGGAGATGAGTCTTTTTCAGGATCAATTGTTATGTGCTTTGCGCCAATGACTTTTGCAACCCTCTTGGCAAGCACCAGCTCAGATTTTGGATAATTACCTGAAAAAGTGACGGCGACTGCCTTTTCACCAAGCTCCTCCCGGCAGATGCGCATGAGAAAACTGCTGTCAACACCGCCGGAAAACGCGACAATAGTGCTGTCAAGCCTTCTGATGCGTCTTCTTAGCATCTCAAGCTTTTTCTCCAAGGTTTTATCCATCATATAACAATCCACAAATAGATTTTTAATGTAGTTAGAGAAAAATTGGCATATGAGGATTTTTCTTTTTCTTATGTTCCTATTGGCACTGTCAATTGCCTGCAACACCAGCATCTCGCAGCAGGTTCCTGCAGTTGTAGGCAACGGCGGAAGCCTTGTCAACGTAACAGTTGAGCTGATACCTGGAGACGGGGATATTTATGTAAGTGTGTTCCCAAGAACCGGAATCACCACCCAGCAGTCAATAGAAAGTGCAGTTGGCTATGCCAGGATCATGAGCAGCAGCAATGAGAACTGCGATGTGATAGTAAAATTTGCAGAGGAGGATGCTACATATATAGAAGGCCCGAGCGCAGGAACAGCGCTCGCTGTAATGAGCTATGCTGCACTTGAAAACAAAACCCTTCGAAACGACACCATAATCACAGGCACGATAGAATATGACGGAGAAGTGGGTCCTGTAGGAGGGCTTTATGAAAAGGCAAAGGAAGCAGCAAGAGCAGGAGCAAAATATTTTATCACGCCAACAGAAAATTTTTATGAGATGCTTATCCTGAAAAACGTGGAAGAGGATTATGGCATAGAGATCATAGAGGCAAAGGATATCGGCCAGGTCATTGGCTTTATGATTGAGAACAGGACAATTGAGCAGGAGAATATTTCCTCAAGAGTGAGGGAAATACCTGAACTGGCCGAATATGATGATTCCAAAATGCCAAAGTTCGACGAGGTCTCAAGCACCATGGTTGATCTTGAAGAGGAAGTTGTGCAATCCATCGGGAATGACAACAAGGAGATCAGGGACTTCTTTGAAAATGAAGTTGCGCGCCAGCAAAGCCTCATAGAACAGGGATATGTCTTTAGTGCAGCCAATGAGGCGTTCCTCAACCTGATTGACCTCTCCACAATATCCGCAATATTGAATGACGAAGTGGATCTTCCAAGGAAGAAAGGCGACATATCGATCTGCCTGAGCAGGATATCCACCCCGGCAATCACTGACCAGAACTTTGAATGGATCGTTGGAAGCAACCTGAGGACCCAATGGGCAGAAGACAGGCTCGATGTTGATATTGAATCACCAACACTGCAGGAAGAGAAATTCGTTGTTTACAATGACCTGATGTACGGGCATGCATGGTGCTATGTTGCAAATGAATTGAGCAGCAAGGCTCCGGCAGAAGGAAATGCAATAGACCAGGGAGACTGGAGGGAGCTTGCAGAGAAAAAGATTTCAGAGGCAAGGGCACTGAGTCCGACAGGAGCAGTGGCATCAAGGCTTTCAATTGCAGAGGATTCGTATTCAAAGGGACTTTACGGAGCTGCCATCTTTGATGCTGTCTATGTGATAAAAACAATAGAAGCAGAGACAAGCCTGGCTGAAGATTTCGATGTTGAGGCAGAAGTGGCAGAGCTTCTGGCCAAAAAAAGAACCTCGCTTTGGGCCAATGTCTACCAGTCACATGGCGCATTCCTCTATGAGCTCAATGAAAGCACTCCGGCATACCAGACACTTGTCTATGCAGACGGCCTTGAGCAGGCAGTTCTTGAGATGGAGAGCCTGATTGCAGAGAAAAGCGAGGTGGCGGAGAAGGATGAGGGGATGCTTGTGGTATTTGTTGCAACAATATCAATGTTTTTATTGGTTGTTCTACTAATCCTTATTGTCAGGCGAGTCAATGGAAATAAAAGAGATCGCAAAACTTATCGACCTAAACAAAAGAAAAGCAGGACTTGAGTTCAAAAAAGCAATTGGAATGGAATGCGATGATGAACTGGAGCGGGTTCGCAAAGAGGCAGAGCTACTGGCAAGCACTGCTAAATCAGAAAAAATTGAGATTATTTTTCCAAACCAGGGTAGATTAGAGGATCTTGAAAAAATGCTTGAGGGAACAAGTCCTGAGCAAAAGAAAGAGGCAATCTCAAGCAAAAGCGGAGAGACTTATGATATTCTGAGCAAGAGAGCAGAGATAGCAGGAGCAAACTATGAGAACAGGTTTGAGGTTGCAAAGATTGCGCATATTCTCTCGAAGATGGATGAGATTGAAAAGGCCAAAATAAGGGATGCGATAAGAGCAGGTGTGGTAGAAGAACAATTGAAGGTAGGCTCTCTTGATGATAGCAAAAGACAAAAGCTTGCAAGATCCCTCAGCAGATGCGGAATAAAATGCACGGTGACTGAAGCAGAACTTGGACCTAGCGACCAGGAAGAAAGTGAGATTTCAATAACAATTGAGAACAGGAAGGTATGGGTCAGCAAGGACATGATGGAGCATCTTGAGAGCAACATAAAGCGCATTGAGACAATAGGCTCTGAGCTGCAGGTTAGAAATGCAAAGCGGCAGGTTATAGAGTTCAATGAGGAAGAAGAGAGCAAATATTCTGAGCTTCAGCAGGAATACCTCGAGCTTCTGAAAAAGCAGGACGAGCTTTTGCACGAGTACCACAGTGAGCTGAAAGGCTAGATCATCTTTGACATGTATGGGCCAAGCCTGGAATACCCATGCTTTGCATAATATGGCCGCACTCCGACTCCGCTGATTATTATCATTTTTTTCCTATCATAGCTTCCGGCTATTTTTTCTGCTTCCTGAAGAAGGCGGATCCCAAAGCCCTGGTGCTGCACACGGCCAGGTGAGCTGATCGGAACAGAAGTTCCATAGACATGAAGCTCGCGGATCAATGCAGTTGTATCGTCTATTTCAGGCCTTGTGCTTCTATCTGGAAGCCGAAGGCGGATAAATGCAGCAATAAGCCCGTCCTTTTCAAATGAGAGGAAGATTTCCTTGGACCTGCTTGCCACATAATCAAATCTCTCCAGAGTAAAATCATCAAGGTTCGTATTTGCACCAGTGTTCAGTCCGATTTCACGATACCTGATTTCATCTGGATCAATTCCCTTTTCCCTGAGCCTTGATTCCACAAGCTCGCGAAGATTGCTCTTGGAAACTCCGCTCTCTATCTTATTTGCAGGAATGTCCCTCTGGATCCTCATAACACGGACATATTTTGGGATATGGCGGTAGAATTCAGAGATGGTATCTGCTGCCTCTTCTGCAGAATATGGCTGGTATTTTCCGGACTCCATAAGCCGAAACAGCTCTGTATTCTCAAGGACAAGTGTGGGGTAGATCTTCAGCATGTCAGGCCTAAAATCAGGATCCTCAAACAAACGCTTTACCATTCCGATGTCTTTTTCAGGATTGGATCCAGGAAGGCCGGGCATTATATGATAGAGCACCTTGAGAGCAGAGTTTTTGAGATTTGCAGTTGACTGTATGACGTCAGATACGCTGTGCCCCCTGTTTATGCGCTTGTAGATATCATCATCAGGATGCTGGACTCCAAGCTCGACCCTTGTTGCTCCAAAGCCGAGAATCTCATCAACAGGGCATGCATCTGGCCTTGTCTCAATTGTAAGTCCAATGGCACGGTGTGAGGATTTTTCATTTTCAGAAATTGCCTGATCAAGTGTTTCTGATCTTTTATTGTTCAGGCCTTCATAAACGCCCTTGATGAATGAATGCTTGTATTGCTCATCCATCTCAAGGAATGTTCCTCCCATTATGATTATCTCGCATTTGTCTGCACTGTGGCCAGCTGCGATATACTGGGCAATGCGGTCAGAGACCTGTGAAAACGGATCAAAATCATGCTGGATGCTCCTCATTGCAGCAGGCTCAAGACCAGTATAGCTTTTTGCAGCCTTTCCGGTAAACGGGCAGTAGATGCAGGCATGGTTGCAGGAGTCCCGAGGCCTTATCATAACTGCGACAGGAGTGACTCCAGAGAGGGTCTTTGTTGGTTTTTTTAGAAGAAGCTCCCTGATCTCCGGCGTTAGCTTGTCCTTTGGAAATCTTGCTAGGATTTCAGGTTTTTTTATCATTGATTCTAACTTGTACTTTCTTGCCGCCTGCCTCTTTACGGCCTCAAGATTACGCGATCCTTCAAGTATTGCCCTGATGATAAAATCAATAGCCTCTTTCCTCATAGGAAGAAAAATGTGCAGGATTTGGTTTTTATCCTAATAGGTTTGAGAGAAGGCCTGCAATAGCATATATCGGAGCCTGGAAAATCGGGAATACAAGAACTCCGTTATTGGTTGCAACATAATCTCCGATAAGGCTGGGCTTGATAAACAGTGTAACATTTTCCTCTCCTGCAATGTTATGGCTTGCAAGGGACACTACTGAGATTGTTGAATGATATGTTTCCTCTTCCTCACCTACGATTTCATAATTGATGGTCTTGGAGCTCTTTGCAGGAACAAAAACAGGTTTTTTGAATTCCCACCTCTTTGGACCAATGGCACTTACCTGGAAAACATCGCTGGTGGAGCCCTTGTTTTCAATCGTGATTGAAAATCTTGCAGGCTGGTTCGGACCAACTTCAAGAGAATCAGGAGTAACGTTGAATTCCATAACATCATGGGTTATCTCAACATTCACATCAAAAGTGATATTTCCAAGCTCCTCGCCATTGAATTCATCGATTACAACCATTTTTGCAGTGTAGTTGCCCTCTGGCGCCTCTGGATCGGCTGTCAGGGTAACATGAAGCGGGTTTTGGTATAATTTGCTCTTTTTGGAAGTCCACCCTCGCGGAAGCTCTTGTGCTTCTGCAATGTCATATGTTCCTCCTATCCCGTGTATTCCTCCGGTTGTCACTATGGGGTCGATCTGGATCAGAACAGTCTGACCAGGGCCTATGGTGCCAATATCTATAGAGTCCCCATTGCCAATTTCAGCTTCAAATGGAGTTAGAAGTGAAATGGAAAAGGATAATGAAGCGAGA
>Ga0180431_10010651_pt1 | contig 10183 bp, 10 predicted proteins | sample SS_ome_11_FD_132459 | JGI IMG/M metagenome (GOLD analysis project Ga0180431, IMG submission 132459) | Hypersaline lake sediment archaeal communities from the Salton Sea, California, USA - SS_1_MS_1 metaG | ecosystem: Environmental > Aquatic > Non-marine Saline and Alkaline > Hypersaline >... | reverse complement strand
TGAAGAGCTTTATGCGAGTCCGAATCGGCGTGTGAAGCGGATGCTACGGTGTTGGGCGTACCATTCTCGCTTGGCCTTGTTCGTTGAGCTTCGTCGTTTTCTCTTACCGTCTGGCATCGTTCTTTCCTTTCCTTACTCCTTACATGTTCCAGAGCGAAGAAAACCCCACATGCGCAACACGTTTTTTGTGGAAAAGATATGCGGATTCCATAAGTCTTTTGTTAAATGGGTCTTACGGATGCGACTTAGCTGCCCCAATGGGGCTCAGTGGCGAAGAACAGCGGCCCCATGTCCGCAAAATGAGGAGTTTTTGAGCCATTGCAGAGCGATTCGTGGCGAGTTCCGCTCGCCGACAAACTTGCCGCTAGAGCCGAGGCGGCGAGACCGGGTAGTCCGCAGTCGGGCCAGAATTGACCCCTATAAACGACAACGGCCGGCAAGAAAGCCGCAGCTTTCTCACCGGCCGAAGTCAGCGGGGAAAAATTGAACGCCAGTGAGGTCTGGCGGTTGGTAGGGGGATCAGGGGAAGTCCAAGGGCGCGGCTCGTTCTCCAGGCGGCCGAAAGCAGGTTATTGAAAGGGAACCAAGAAACAGGGGGAATATTGGGTATCGAGGGCAGGGGAGGCCCGGCTGGCCCACCGGGCGCTCCGGTGAGGAAAGTGCGAGGCGCTGCGGATGAAGAGCTTTATGCGAGTCCGAATCGGCGTGTGAAGCGGATGCTACGGTGTTGGGCGTACCATTCTCGCTTGGCCTTATTCGTTGAACTTCGTCGTTTTCTCTTACCGTCTGGCATCGTTCTTTCCTTTCCTTACTCGTTACATGTTCCAGAGCGGAAAGAACCCCACATGCGCAACACCTTTCTAGAAGAAATTTGGGTCTGGCTCCCGGAATGCCTGAGAAAGCGGCTCAAGCACCTCTAGAACGACAACGGCCGGCAAGGAAGCCGTAGCTCTCTCACCGGCCGAAGCGGTTAGGATCTATGAAGAACGCCTGGGATAGGACGGTTGGGGAGGGAAACGGTCAGGGAGGATTGGCACCCGCCTGGACTGGGGAAAGGGAAAGGGGAAGCGTCCAGGCGGGGCCAAGTTCACACAGTTAACACGAGGAAACTAGGGACGCCATTGGCGAGTCGTTCGCACGTCGTACTTTGGCGTGGGGTAGTGATCGTCGCAGGGTGGACGGTAACAAGGCGGAGGACAAATCGGTCGGACTGGTGGTCGAATCGGCCAGCAAATGGGCGGGCGCACCGGCGGACGGATGGGCCAGCAAACAGGCGGGCGGCCTGGCGGATGGATCGGCGGGCGAACCGGCGGACGAATGGGCGGACGCCAGCACTTGGGTGGTTTCCAGCCGTAGTCACCGGCTTCAGCGGTATCTCCTGTGCCAGCGACACCGACGAAAACCAGGGCGACGATTGCAATCAACAACGAGACTTTCTTGAGCTTCTTCATTTCACGAATTCCTTATGAAGAGGTTGCGGAGGGAAGTAGGAGGGTGTTGTCTCTGGCCGGCTAGGCGGCTCTACCACCTACATGTCCAAAGTCACCACGAACCCCACAAAGAAATCGAGAAAAAAGAAAATAGTTTCTCGCCGGCAAGAAACGGACGCCGCAAGAGGCGCGCAGGCGCACCACGTGCGCAGCGACAAGAAACTGCGTTAGAGATGAGAGCGCGCAGCAATAGATCGTGCCGCCGCTTACGGAATCCCGTTCGCTAGTCCTCGTTCTTTAGTCGAGGAACCGTACCTGGCCGGATGCCACGTCGTACATCGCACCTACGACTTTGACGGCGCCTTCTTCCATCAGCTCGCGAATAACCGGGCTGCGTAGCGGAATCTCGTCCACGGTCTGAACGACGTTGCACTCGGCGACTGCTTGCACGTATTCCGCGTTCGACGAGTTCTGCTCGCCTGGAATATCGTTCACGGCATCGACCGCCGGTTTGAGATTTTGAAGCATGTCCGTCAGGTTGCCGAGTTCAGCACAGTCGCAGGCCCCTTTAACGGCACCGCAGCTTGTGTGACCGAGGACCACGATCAGTTTGGAGCCTGCCAACTTCGTGGCGAATTCCATGCTGCCGAGGATGTCCGTGTTGACGAAGTTGCCGGCGATTCGTGGGGAGAAGAGTTCGCCGATTCCCTGGTCGAAGATCACCTCTGGCGGAACACGGGAGTCGATGCAGCCGAGCACGACCGCGAAGGGATATTGCCCCGAGGCGGTTTCATGCACTTGGGCCATCAGGTCACGAGATTGCATTTGCCCGTCGACGAAGCGATTGTTTCCGGCGCGGAGTTCGGCCAGGGCGTCGTCGGGGGTCATCGATTGTTGACGTTGTTGGGACATGATTGCCTCCTTCGGGACAGCGAAATTTGCTGCTGATTATACGATCCGTTGGTGGTAGTGCCACCGCAATTGCGAGATCTGTTTTGCAACTCTTTTGCAGTTCCGCCTGGCCTGTCACAAACGCCGGCGTTCTTCGCTAGGGGAAAGCAGTGGGTGCCAACGTGCTTGCCACTTCAAGAAGGAGTGGCGGTGCGGACGCCCCCGTCCATGCCCCGTTTCGTTCCGAACATTCACGCGAAGGAGTATTTGACATGAGCCCTGACAAAATGAACGGCGTCACCGATCCGGCCGAAATGGAGGCGGCCGCCAAAGAGTTCATGCGCCGACAACGCATAGCCCGCGCGTACGGGATGATCTTTTGGGTGCTCGGCGGAGGTATCGGGGCCGTGGTGGCGACCGCCATGCTGGTGACGGAGTTCTGTCCACAGCTTTCGCCCCCGGAGGCGTCCAGGACGATCTGGTCGATTGCAATCCCGCTGGTAGTCGGCGTATCCGTCCTCGGCTGGTTTGCGACAAAAAGCGCGAGAGTCCTACGCTGGAGCCTGGTCGGCTGCATTCTGCTTATCGTTGGCCTGCGACTGGCGACCTATTTTGTGTGACGAATCTAGGCTCTTAACGCCTTCGCCAGATTAGGACACCCAGACCAAGTAGCCCGAGAGTCGCCATCGCAATGGACGAAGGTTCGGGAACGGACTGGAAGTATATCTCGTCGTAACCCACACCGTCCCCTGAGATTGCAGTGATCGTGACGGTGCTAAACGGAGCGTCGCCAATAAATCCAAAGAACATCGCGTTGCCATCGGGGTTGGGCGGCGACACGATTGTTTCGTCGATGACAACTTCTTGTCCTAAGTCGTTGCCAAAGGTGAGCTGCGCGTCGATCACAGGGCTTTCGCCGAAGTCCGTAATATTGACGCCAAAGGAAAGGACCGGCGTGTCGAACGAAAACGTTAAGACGCTCGGGAGAGTTGTCGAGCCTTCCGGATGAAACGCTCGCAGGTAGTTCGTGCCATCGGTCGGATGCATTCCTTTGTATAGAGATGCGGTGATGCCGTAGTGATTGTTGGACGAGACCGTAAAGGGGCCCACGTCGGTCGGAGGATTCGACGCGACCGCGAGCGTCAGTGATTCAAAGCTTTCAAGTGTTACCGGGCTAGCAGCTGCTAAGAACGTGGCCTCGTCGGAGAAAGTCAACGGAACGCCATAGGAACTCGAGGTCATGGCTATCGTCATCGCAATGCAGATTCCCAATCGTTTCATGGCAACTTTCCTCCCAATAGTGGTGCGTCGATCTCTACTTTCGGTTGACCGTACGTAGACAACCAGGCTGGTAAGCAACGCGGATCCCCAACGCCGATATAGAGACGAAAAAAGCCACCTGAAATCTCCGTCACGAACAGCATCTTTGTGTGATGCTGCCCAGAGATTCCGGGTGGCTTTTGCGTAATTGGCGAACCCCGTATCTACCCACGATTCGGCGCAAATGCACCGGTTGCCGTCAGGCTAGCGTGTGCCAGAATGGGTGTCAATAAGCGGCTTGCCGTTATGCCGTGTGCCAGCCGATGGAAGTAGCCGTAAACGAATCGCTGGCTTTGCTTTTTACTCCCGCACTTGTCGGAAGTAGTGCACGCCCTTTTTGTTCGACGTGATGATGTCGACCAGGCCGTCGCCATCGACATCGGCCGTTTGGAATTGCGTGCCGGGGCCGCTGTCGTGGTCGAACTGATGACGGACCCACTTCACCTTCTTCTTCTTGTCGTTGGGCTTCTTGCCGTCGGGGCCGTCTTGCCGCGTCAGCTCGTACCAGCAGAAGACGGCCGGTTCACCGCCGCCAGGATCGCCGCCGCCGTGGGCCCACCAGCGTTTGCCGGTCACGAAGTCCTTCAGTCCGTCTCCGTTGATGTCGGCCACACAGACGCCGTGGGTCTGCGAGTAGCTCGTGTCGATTTCGTGTCGCTCCCAGCCGCCGTCGGCCAGTTGTTCGTGCCACCAGATGCCATAGCTGTGAGGGCTGGCAGCCAGCACGTCCGCATCACCGTCCCCGTCAAAATCATCGACGTGAATGTGCGAAGCCAGGTGTTCGTCCTGCGGCGTTTTGCCCTTCTGGCCGAAGCCCGCCTTGTGGAACTTCCATAGCCCGGTGTCGAGCTTCTCGGGCGCTTCCCACCATCCATCGCTGCAAAGGATGTCAGTGCGGCCGTCGCTATTTACGTCGCCGACACCAAGTCCGTGGTAGTACATCCGACAACCGGGGGCACCTTTGACCGACACGGGGTGAATCTTCCAGGCCGCGGTTGGATCTTGGCCCCGGGTGAAGTAACCCATCTGTCGTTCTTCGCCATTGGCGACCGCCGTGCTAGGAGCGAAGGCGGCGACAAGATCCTTCACGCCGTCTCCGTCCACATCAGCATAAGCAGGACTTTCATTGTTCGTCACAGGCGTGCCGAGGTGCTTCTTCCACTCCTTGCCGGGCTCCTTGGGGTTCTCGAACCACCACGTGGGTCGGCTGGGAAAGTCGACCACGATCAGGTCGGTCCAACCGTCGCCGTTGACGTCGTCGGCGTAGTTGCTGAACGAATTACTGTAACCCTTCGGCTTGTAGTGCAACGGTTTGCCGAGCACCGCGTTATTTCCCGAGGGGATTTCGCTGGTGATCGTGTGCATCTTCCAGTCGGGCGCTTCGTACCACACGAACCCGGCGGCGATGTCATTCTTGCCATCTTTGTTGAAGTCGCCGACCGCGACCCCCTCGCTACGGAACTGCGAGTCGAGCTGCACCTTCTTGAAGCGAATCTTGATGGGCTCGTCGGCCGAGGCGCTCGCAGCGAAAGAAAACGCGAATACGGTTATCAACAAGGCAAGCGGGGCGATGTGGCGTTTCAAGGCAGGACCTCTGGCATGTGATGGGTGCAGGGCCTTCGCGCGAAGGCCAGGGGCAAAATTCTCGGAAATCTCACGAGGTGATTATCATCGTATGGGGTATCATAGCAGGCCGGTAGGGTACGTGCCGGACAGGCGAAAATCCTCGGCAAAACGAGGCCAGGCGCGGCTTGCTTCCTGTCACGGAGTCAAAAATTTAGGACGATTCACCAGGCAAAGGGCGGACCGATGTTACGAATTATTTTTGCGGACATCTTAGGCGGAGTTGTCTACCACGCCTGGGTGTTCATGTCTTGGATGACCTTTGGCGTTCACGAAGGCACGATGGGGGCGCTTCCCAATCCTAATGCCGTTACCACGGCGCTAAAGTCGCAGAATCTTGAGAGTGGCGTCTATACACGCCCCTGGCCGAGTAACAACGAGGAGGCCATGGACCCGGAGTCGGCGTTTAGCAAACGACACGCGGCCGGTCCGCTGTTCACGATTTACTATCGAGCTGAAGGGGCGCCCTCGATGTCGGTCAACATGATCGTTCGGGGACTGGTGCTGAATATCGCTTCGGCCGGACTCGCGGCCTGCTTGTTGTCTTGCACTGCCGGTTGTTGTTGCAACTATTTCGGTCGCGTCGGATTCGTACTCGGGCTGGGACTGTTTGCCGCGATCGTCACACATGGGGCGTACTGGAATTGGATGGGCTTCCCCGCGCACTACACGCTGATGTTCGTGGTCGATCTGGCCGTCGGTTGGACGCTGGCCGGTTTGGTCATGGCGGCTCTGGTGAAGCCGAGGCCAGCAGCTGCGGCAACTGCTGTCTAACTCGGAAGAAGAAGATGCCGCACGCACCGCGAAAGGTGAAGTTGCTCATGGACACACTGGTTCTCTGCCTGGTCTTGTTGTGCCTGCCGGCGCTGGTACTTTCCGCCGCGTCGCCGCCCGCGGCTGCGGAAGATAGTCCCGCGAAGAAGGTCGTCATCGCCCATCGCGGTGCCAGTGGCTACTTGCCGGAGCATACGCTGCCAGCCAAGGCGCTGGCCCACGCCATGGGAGCCGATTTTCTTGAGCAAGATGTCGTGCTCACGAAAGATGCCGTGCCGATTGTGCTGCACGACATTCATCTCGACACAGTCACCGATGTGGCAAAAGTCTATCCGGAGCGGGCTCGTGACGACGGTCGCTTTTATGCGATCGACTTTACGCTCGCTGAGATTCGCCGCCTGAATGTCTCCGAGCGTTTCGATCGGGAAACCGCCAAGGCGGTGTACGCCAACCGATTTCCCGTCGGACAAGGAAGTTTCAGCGTTCCGACCTTGGCCGAAGAGATCGAGCTGGTTCAAGGTCTCAACAAGAGTACCGGTCGCGATGTCGGGATCTATCCGGAAATCAAGTCGCCCGCCTGGCATCGACAACAGGGACACGACATCAGCAAGATCGTCTTGAAAGTGTTGTCCAAGTACGGTTACCAAGACCGTGACGACAATGTCGTTGTGCAATGCTTCGATGCGGCAGAATGCAAACGCCTGCGCACAGAACTGGGAACGAAGCTCCGGCTTGTACAGCTGATTGGCGAAAACGATTGGAACGAAGCGGCCACCGATTACGACCATCTACGAACGGCCGAAGGTCTCAAGGAAATCGCCAGCTATGCCGATGGGATCGGGCCATGGATGCCGCACCTGGTCGCAGAAGTGCAGGGGAGTGCCGATGCGGGCGGTGGTGATCCGCAGACTCGCGAGGCGAAGTCGGGTCGTTGGCGCGATACGGGTCTGGTGAAGCTCGCCCACGACGCAGGTTTAGTCGTCCACCCGTACACGTTCCGCATCGATTCCCCGCCACCCTATAGTGATGATTTCGACGAGGTGCTGCGGATCTTCTTCTTCGAGGTCGGCGTCGACGGCATCTTCACCGACTTCCCAGACCGTGCGGTGAAGTTCCTGGGGACTGCTAGGGACAGCAAAATCTCTCGATGAGCAGGTAGGGGGCTGCTCATGAAAAGTATTGGCCGGTTACAGCGAAGCCAAAACCCGAAGCGTAACAGGATGTCTCACAGATTGCTGTAAGTCGTTTGGCAGCCTGACATGCTTAGCCCGAAACGTTAGTGAGGGAACTAGCTAACAACATGCGACGCGTTAGCGTCGCTCCACTGTTATGAATCGTATATACGGGTTGAGGTCTTTCAGCTTACGACAAACTGCAAAATATATTCGTAAGCGAGGGGACAAGGGAAATCGGGCGTCGCGCCAGCGACGCTTCGTTTGGAGTCCTTGACGAACGCGCATCCAAGAGATCATGGCAGTCTACCGAGATAGTCCCGTTGGCTTTCTTCTGACATGGGTGACGTACGGGACATGGCTGCCAGGCGACGAGCGGGGATGGAACGAATATCAGATAGGATGGCGTCTGCCAGACCCGGTTCGGAAAATAGAGGCGAAGGCCAGAATGACTGACGACGCGTGTCGGTTAGAAAAGTTACAGCGACAGGAAGTCGAGCTGCAGATCCGTGAGACGTGTCGACGACGACGGTGGAAATTGTACGCGGTCAACTGTTGGTCGAATCACGTTCACGTTGTTGTTTCTGCTGCGGAAACTCATCCAAGGAGATTGCGTATGGACCTCAAGGCATGGGCGACGCGTCGTCTGAAGGAGGTTTCCGACATGGCGCGTCAAAAATGGTGGGCAGAGCGCGGGAGTATTCGTTACCTCTGGGACGACGAAAGCCTAGAGGCGGCCGTCGAATATGTACTTGATGGCCAGGAAAGGGCGCCGAGAGGTGCTGGAGGCTAAACTTCGCGTTAGTACGTTGTTCGTTCGCCATTTTCTCATTTGGCACCGCGGTCTATTTCCTGCCAGCGATCTGGTGAGATCGATGCAGCGGAGCGACGCTACTGCGTCGCAGGGTCTGTTTCTAGGATCCCTCACTTACGTTTCGGGTTTCGGTTTGAAAGTGGTCGTATTTCGGTACGCAGTAGGATGCGTGAATTTGTGGAGTCCCATGTGACCGTTCGTTCGGGGGCGGGTTTCGCTTCTGAGCGGCGAAACGAGCGGATATTCTGCCCGTTTCCCCCTCTTTTCCAGGCGAATTTTCCCATCTCTTCGCCCCTCCTAGCAGCCAGCGGGCCAGCTGGTACAATCCGCCCGCATACGCCGATTCTTCATCGTTTCTAAACCGCATCTTAACGACGGCTTTAAGGCATCAAGGACGACTCTCGTGGAACTACAAATTGCGTTTGGCCTTATCGGCGGTTTGGGCATCTTTCTGTTGGGCATGAAGAATATGTCCGACGGTATGCAAGCGGTTGCCGGCGACAGTCTTCGCAAGATGATTAGCGCCGTGACCAACAATCGGCTGATGGCGACCGGTGTTGGAACGATTGTGACCTGTGTGGTGCAGTCGAGTTCGATTACCACGGTACTGGTGATCGGTTCGGTCAACAGTGGCGTGATGATGCTCAATCAGGCAATTGGCGTGATCTTGGGCGCAAATATTGGTACCACGATCACGGGTTGGATTCTGGTGCTCAAGATTGGCAAATATGGGCTGCCGCTATTGGGCGTCATGGCGCTTGCGTACTTGTTCATCAAGGGAGACCGCTGGCGATTCTGGGCGCTCACGCTGATGGGCGTCGGCATGGTCTTTTTTGGCTTGGAGTTGATGAAGGACGCTTGTGCCGGCATCAAGGACATGCCGGAATTCGAAGCCTGGTTTCAACGCTTTCAGGCTGACAGTTTTTTGGGCATCTGGAAGTGCGTACTTGCCGGTTGCGTGCTGACGATGTTGGTGCAGTCTTCTTCGGCAACGCTCGGAATTACGATTTCGTTGGCATTCCAAGGCATCATTTCCTACGAAACCGCCGCGGCTCTCGTGCTTGGCGAGAACATCGGCACCACGATCACGGCCATGCTCGCTTCGATCGGTGCCACCGTGAATGCCAGGCGGGCTGCCTACTTCCATACGATCTTCAACGTCACCGGCGTGATTTGGATCACGATCTTATTTCCTTGGTATGTACAGCTCGTGCCGACGGTGATTGAATCGACGGCGAGCGTGCTAGAATCGGTAGGATTTGAGCCGTCGTTCGGAGCAGGCGACGTCAATCAAATGGTGGAGCAGACCAATAGCGACGGCAAGACGGCCGAGGTCTACCCGCACACGACGGCCGCCATTGCCGCTACGCATTCGATCTTCAACGTTGCCAACACGCTGCTCTTCTTGCCGTTTCTGCCTTTGTTCGCGCGACTGTTGGAATGGATGGTGCCATCGAAGGAATTCAAGGAGAAGCCGCACCTGACTGACCTCGACATTCGTATGCTCGATACGCCGCCCTTGGCGATCGAACAGTCGCGGGCCGAAATTCTTAAGATGGGCGACGGTTGCCACAAAATGCTGGAGTGGCTCCGTACGCTGCTCGATCAGAAGACGCCGGACGTGGCCCTGATGGATCGCATCACCCGTCGCGAGAAGGTGCTCGACAATATTCAGGACGAAGTGGCGGTGTTCATCACCAAGTTGCTTTCGGGCAATGTCACGCACGCGGTGGCGGAAGAAGCCCGACTGCAAGTGCGGATCGCCGACGAATACGAGTCGGTGAGCGATTACATCACGAACATCATGAAGTTCCGCCGTCGGTTGCACAAAGACGGGCTCAGGTTTACCGAGGCTCAACTCGCCCACTTGAAGAAGCTGCACGAGTTGACGGCCGAGTATGTCGATGTTGTGAATGAGGCGTTTGGTCACCGGAATGGCGCAATCGGGCCGCACCTCGACACGATGGGTAAGCACATTCGTGCCGAAATCAAGAAGATGCGTGCCGAGCATCTCGAGACGCTAAGCTCGGATGAGATCGCTCCATCGGTGGGTGTCGCCTTCATGGCCTCGCTGAATGCCTACGTCCGCGTGCGTGATCACTCGCGGAACATCGCCGAAGCGGTGGCCGGCGAAAAGTAGTAAGGCGTCGCTTGTCGGC